>VFQO010001749.1_pt1 | contig 15493 bp, 7 predicted proteins | sample 3512331 | NCBI WGS metagenome assembly VFQO01 (sample SAMN10412371, study PRJNA504923) | tailings metagenome | isolation source: Replicate 3 from Balatoc abandoned mine | place: Philippines: Itogon, Benguet | collected 2017-08-28
AAACTCCCTGCCGAGGACTGTCTGGTGGTACAGGCTAAAGAACAACACGGACGGAGCTCGGCTCGCCCTGATCTGGAAAGTGGCGCTCGCGATTATTATTCTCGCGTTGATCATAGTGATCGCCAGACAAGATCTAGAACTTCACAAACTGTGGAAACTCACTTACACGAATTGGCAGGCGGTTAACGCGCCTCACGCCGGAGATCCGGCCAGTAACCCAGTCTCGACGGGCGCGCCGCCAACACACGCCGCAACGCCCGTTGGTTCCGGTAATGTCACTGGAACGGGCTGAGAGTGCAGTGAAAAGTTTGTATATACATTTATAAACTACATAGAGCTTATGACAACACTTTAGACTTTCCTTAGCGCACCAGATTTACCACGGACAAGATGGCCACCATCCCAGATAGGGTAAACGCTCCGATGTAGTGAGTCATAGTTTCGTACGCAGACTTTACATAATCCGTTGCAGCATTTATCGCAACATCCACCGCGTTTATACCCGTATTAATAGCATTCTGAGGAGCCTGAGCCACCGGAGGGTCCGCGGGTGGACCCGGTAAGATGGGAGGCTTGGCCGGTGGGGTCGGTTCTTGGGGCTGGACAGGAGGCACCCCAGATCCTACTTGAGGTGGATCGGCGTCACTGTCTTCGTCATCGTTGCTGTTGTTATTTCCAGAGGACGGTTTTTGAGTTGGCGCGGAGGTGGAGTTCTGGTCGGCGCCCGGGACCGTGGAATTCGAGACCGATTCCAGCGCGTCTGTCAAGTTGGCCGAGTTATTCGCTGTGACGATGACTATAAACGAAGCAAGAGCAAGAAGTGCTATAAACAACGACACGATAACCATGCCTAGTTTCTTGCTTGCATAATTAAGTAGCCGAGCAAAGTTGATGAGCGCTGCTACAAAGGTGACTGCCGAAAACACCTTTGCTGCAATCCACAGCCCTTGGTAAACCTTAATCGCCATTTCGATTTCAGGTTTCTTGTTCAACTTGGTCATTGTCGTGTTGGTGTATATATCCCGAGACAAGAAGATGCCAGTCAGGTAGTTTCCGACACTGATGCCCGTCAAGAGAGGACCTTGCACAAAGTAGGCCGAAGCGACGAGAACAAAGGTTAGCAGAGCAAGCAAGACGAATGAGATTTGAATCAGAATTAGAATGGCACCCTGGCGGGTTTTCCGTTTCCACTTCTTTGAGCACATTTGCTGACAAAAGCAGCTTTTGCACCCACGACAAAAGCATCGGAGCCAACAACAACAAAGTCTGTTGAATAGATTCCATGGTGCTAAAAGTGCGGCTAAACACTTGTTTTGAGGAGAACGATCGCCTTCTTTGGGGTTCAGAGCCGCCGTGTCCGAGGTGTCTTCCCCGTCGGAGTCGTACTCAGAGTCCTCGTCTTCTGAATCGTCGCTTTCACTGTCACTTTGAACTCTTTCTTCTTTGATTTGTTTGGATTTCTTGTTTGCAGAGGAAGAAATTTTCTTGTTGTTGCTGCTGCTGCTGCTGCTGCTGTCTTCCTCGTCGGCATCTTTCACTGCCGCCTCTTCTTCCTCCTCCTCCTCTTTCATCTTTCGAGATTTCTTGTGCCTCAAAGCAGACGGCTTCTTTTTACTTCCCTTAGAGGGCTTAGTTGTCAGCGGTTGCAGTTCGATGCTCTCGCCGTCATCTTCATCCTCGTTGTCTGATTCTTTGCTCTTTCTGCGTTTCGATATCTTCTTGCTGCTGCGATCGCTACTGGCTTCGCTTCTCTGCTTCTTCATCGTCGCTCTGAGAACGGCCCGGGAAGCAAGTCAGTCAGCTCGGCTGGCATCCGCCCGGGACCAAATAGAGAAATATAGGCAGCACTTTGATTTTTGGTTTGCAAACATTATTTCTGTGGGCAAATCCAGGTGGTTTGTACCAGACCCCCGCCCTGCCTCTTTCTCCCGGGACGGCCGGGTTCTCGCTCCGTTTCAGTAGATAAGCGCTGCAATCGCTCCTAGTCAACACAACATGGACCCCAAATCTCTTTTCTTCCCGACGGACGTCTTATTGAATGTGGCCAAGTACCTGGCTGAAGATGGCGACATCCAGACCTTTCGCCGGCTGTGCTATCGGACTTCTAACAACGTAGATCTTTCGAGAAAGGCAGATGCCATCAAGATAGTTCCTTTTATTGTGGATGTAGAATGTCACGGGCCCAACGACAGAGTCGTGCTTCCGTTTGCTGACACCAAGGTGTGTTCGATTAAAATAGACTGGGGAGACGGTAGCGATTTCGAGATCGTAAACCGACCGAAACCAGGCGAGATCGAACATAAGTACGCGAAGAAAGGGATCTACACCATTCGCCTGCACCCTCACGGCCCATCGCCCGGGGCCGACGGAGTGTGGCTGGATTCGGTCAGCCGCAAACATGCGTTTATAATGGGGTCTTTCCGTGTGATTAGACTTCGAAGTCTTGGATCTTTAGGCATAAAGAGCATCAACACGTTCTTCTGCGGCGTCTCTGTGCGAATGGACTACTCTTCCTTGCCTCACCTGGACACGAGCGAAATACAAGATATGGAGGCGCTTTTCTTCGAAAACGAACTATTCAACACTTGCATCGACAGTTGGGATGTCTCCAATGTCCGAAACATGTCGTACATGTTCTACGACGCAAGCGGGTTCAACCAGCCTCTCAACTCTTGGAATACGTCCAACGTGCGCCGAATGGATCACATGTTTGCACACGCAAAGAAGTTTGACCAGCCGCTGGACAAGTGGGACGTTTCTAACGTGGAAACCATGCAAATGATGTTTTCTCACAGCGGTTTCAATCACCCCATTGGAAATTGGAACGTGAGCAAGGTGGTCGACATGGCGGGTATGTTTTTACATGCTCGAAGATTTGACCAGAACATTGAAACGTGGGATGTTTCTAAAGTCGTTGGCGTCAAGTGCATGTTTCAAGGGGCGACTTCTTTCAACAGTCCCCTAGGCAAGTGGAACACTCGGGATTTTGTCTCTTGTGCTAGAATGTTCGAAGGCGCGACTCGGTTCAATCAACCTCTCAATTCGTGGAACTTTCGTTACGTCAGCGATTTGAGCAACATGTTTTCTGGCGCGACGAGCTTTAATCAACCTTTGGACAGGTGGAACGTGAGATATGTCGTGTCGTTCAATTTCATGTTCGCTGGAGCAACGAGCTTCAATCAACCCCTTGATTGTTGGATGCTGGAGTACGACAGAGTATGTACACGCGGCATGTTCTACGGCGCAACGAGTTTTAAACAGGATCTAGAAAGCTGGAATCTGCCACCCAGCGAAGTCAGCGCTCTATACCTCCCAGAATACGGCGAAGTAAAGCGGACCTATGACGATCGGTATCAATGGTCGCACAGTTGGGATTCTGATTATGACAGCGAGGAAGATGGTGTGAACCGCGGTTTACTTATGAGCTCCCATAGTTCCGATGACGACGAACTCCTTGGTCTACCCGCTAACTAGGTTGGAGGCGTGGTCAAAGCCCAGTAGTATACCGCTCCGGACTCCCTGTGAGTCCAAAGGTCGGGTCTGCTCTGGTTCCTCGTCAACATGCCCGCTGGCGTGTCGGATGTGGAATCCTCGTCCCAGAATTGAATCGTGTTCATCTTGGGCGAAAGTTTAACTCGGATCCAGTGCGCGTTCTCCCAGTCGATGGCAAACGCCGCTTTCAGATTCGGGGACATCGCCCTTCGTAACCTGTCTGCTTCTTCGTCGTGTAGAGCCGCTCGAGTAGTTATGTAGAGATTGTCATCCGTGTGCCGTTGAGGCGCCAGAATTGTCGAGCCCAAGTAAAACGGCGATTCTAGGTCGTCGACGTTAGTAAAACTGAGAGTTCCACCTTGAGTCGCGTCCCATTCTATGAGATCGATTAACAGGCCTGCTTCATACGTTGTCCAGTAGGGAGCATTCTCTCTGTTGACCAGGAAGACCGGTCTTTTCAGAGTGCACTTTTCGAAACGAATGACGGCGTACGTGGGGTCCGTTTTGTTGGAGTCGAGTGTGGCCTTCTTCCAGTTAAAGAGATCATCGAACCAAACATGGGTTTCTACATAAGGTCGGCGAGGAGGGCTTATGACTTCATCTTCGTCCTCCTCTACGATCTCGGGTACGGGTTCGAGCTCCATTTGTCGAGTGAGTTGGGAGGTCTTTCTCGCGCGGGTTTCAAAGTCTCCGGGTTTTTGAAACCCCCACCTCCTGTTCCCTCTATTTTTCAACGTCGTTCTTTTCTCTTTTTAGTATATGTACACGTTTATAAACAATACAATAAAAAGAAGGCCAGAGTCCCTTTTTTTCAGTAAAAAACCTGGTTCAGCGGCTTGAACTGGGGCACCTGCGTCTTGTAGTCCTCGGGACGAGACAGCGGCTCAAATTGCAACAATCTTTCGTGCACGTTTACCACCTCTACCTGGTGCACAATTCTAGAGAGTGCGCTGGCGAGAGCAATTCCACTGGTCTCGTTGATCTGCGCTCTCATGATGGTGGCCAGCTTGACAAACACTCTGGAAAAATCGCTATTCGCGTTCTCCCGGTCGTAAAATATTCCAGCCATGTCAAAAAAGCGCCACCTAAAATCTGATCTGGCCAGATAGGTCCGGATGTACTCTTCCGAAGAAGTGAATGCCGCTCTTACCGAGGCTTTGAGGAACATGACTCCTGAGTAGAGGTAAGAGAAACTTGTTTTCGCTTCAGCAAGAATGATATTTCGAGTCTCCTCGTTGGCGAAAAGCTCGGTAAGCATGCGATCCGGGTTTCTGACGGGCCCGCGCTTGATTCTCATCCGCTTCACCATGGCCAGCTGTTTGACCTTGATACCGCGAGCGAGATTACAAATTACGCCCAGAGTCTGGCGAATGATTTCCACTTGAAACATGGTCGACAGGGGAAGCAGGCGCAGGCTGACGTACGCCGGGGCCTTGGTGGCCATCAGCCACAGACTGGCGCGGTAGAACTGAGAGGTGTAGTAGAGGGTGTTGGCTTGATCTTGAGTGAGTCCCGTGACTTGGAGCCAGTCAGAGTTTAGTTGGTGGTCCACCTTGGCGCCCGTGATGAGATTACGCCCAAACACGGGCGTTAACCTAAGTCGATTCGTGGGATTGAAGGTGAACCTTTGAAGTATTCTGTCCGTGTCATAGGTAATTTCTGTGTCTGTGTTGAAAATCAGGCTATTGCCCTGGGACTCGGCGTTGGTCCAATTCTGGGTAACGTCGTAACAATGCGCATGCATGGCTTCGTTGTAACCAAACTCGACGTAGTCCATGTAGAGCTTGGCGATATCTTCGGTAAGGTCAAAAGCTTTGTCAAAGATTGCTTTAGCTTTATCCATGTCTTCCCAGAGAATCATTGTTTGGCTATAGATTTGTCTCACTTGATCATTTGCGTGTAGCGCGTTAAAGTGGCAGATGTTGATAAACACTTCCATCCTTTTCAACAGTTCCCATTGTTTGTACTTGGGGTCTGACTTGGTGTAAGGCGCGTCGGGTGCCAACAGCGCCAATTCATCACGGATAATGGCCCTGACAATGGGGTCTTCTGTTTCGAAATCAAACCTTGTGATCAAGTCTTCGAATCGCTGGTCATACTTCGTAAACCACCCGTCCGCGCTCCAGGATGTGACAGGCACGTCCGTTCCATATACGCCCTCCTGCTTTTCAGGGTACCTGTCCAGGTTAATCTCCTTCACAAAGTCGTAGCAGGCCTCTCCAAGCTCCTGAATAGCCACAGTGCCCGTCGAGGTGCTGCTGAAGATGCGATGGAGCTTTCTAAGCGCGTCCGTCAGGCGACGGCGAAAGTCTCTCTTGGCCCAGATGATTGCCTGTTCTCGGGTGACGGGCGTGAAAGGAGGAGCAAGCTTCTTCTTTTTGGACTTGGGGAAGTAAGGACCCGAATCGTACAATGCCAGGTCCTCTTCGTCGTCCAGAAATTCGCTCTGCTCGCCGCCTGAGTCAGGTCTGGTCCCGCGCCCACCAGCGCCAGCGGCATCATCGTCGCTCTCGTCTTCTTCTTCTTCTTCCTCTTCCTGAAGACCCAAATCCACCACAAGCGCCTGCATCGCCGAGTTGCTGTCAAGTCCACGAGCCACAAACTCGGCGTACGTTTCTATCCAATTCAGCATGACTGCGTGAGCACGCGGTTCGAGTGACGGAAAAGAGGCTATTTTGTCCGGGCTGACGAGCGCCTTGGCAACAGTGTTAGGGATCTTCATCAAAGATCCCATCAAATCAAGCTTTCCTGTGAAGCCGTCGATCGTAACGTCGTTGCGTTCCATGTCCTTGATTTCGTTGACCAGTTGAGCCCACCCGGGAAGCCTTTCGCCCCATTCGTCGACGTAGACCATGCTAATCTCGCTCCAGAGCTTTTGAAGCGTTTGATTCTTGTCTGCGTAGCCACGGTAATCAGTGTCATAGCTCGATAAACTTGATCTGGGTCGAGCGGCCCTGCCCGCGATAAGTGCTATTTCTTCTTGGAAATACTCCGGCTTAATTGAGAGTGACATATTGGTCTCCATGCCCTCTAAATAACTGAAACCGTAATTAGTCAAGATTTCCACAACGTCTAGGCCGTTTTCTTTGAACAAGAATGGAAGTTCTTCCCTGACTTGGGCCACTTTGGATTTGAAGTTTTGAATGGTCTTAATGCGCGCGCCTCCGCTTTCTGAGTCATCCATGGGGGTTGAAAGTATAGTAACCTTGTTCACCCACAGAGAGTATGCTAGAAAATAGTGCGACTTTCTCAGAATATCAAACAGGGAGCTCAGAATCTCGTCGTTTCTGTTTGCCGCAGCCGCGGAGTAGAAGAGCCCTGTTTTTCCAGACGAATTCATCCAAAATGCCACATCGGGGTCCTTCCACATGGCCAAGTCGGCTTCTAGTCGGCTCTCGTACTCCTCCAGCCGGCGATCAGCGTCCATCTGGCGTCTGAATCTCGCCTCCGCCGCCTGGCCCATGTCCTTGATTTTATCGCTCAGCGCATAAGCCACGGTGGTAATCTGGGCAAAATCGTAAGCGGCATCCGCTGTGGGCAGACCAGACTTGCCCACAAAATCGTTGACGACGATCATGACGGGGTCGTTCTGGAAGTAGCTCAATCGGATGACGTTATCGGAATAAATCTCATCGACTAGTCTCTTCCATTTGCGAGAGACGGACTTGGCTTCCAGTCGTTGGAAGTCTTTGTAGTCCTTATAAGATGGATCGGACGGTTTGGGTGGCCGACCCCGACCTAGCCACTGCTGATTATAAGATTCGGGTTTTCGGGGATTCGAAGGCGAAAAGTCTCCAGTGGAAGGTGCCAGGGATTTGGCAAACTTGTTGCGGAGCTCAGGCACCGAGATCTTGTCGGGGAAGATACCGCTTCGACGCGCGTTTGTCGTGTCTTCTTCCGCCTCGTCTTCCTCCTGGTCGTCGTCGTCGTCGTCGTCGCTGTAAGGCATGCTCCCCCGTCTATCGTAGTAATCGTTGTTCTCAAACTTGTCTCTGGCAGCTTGGTACGAGAACTCGTAATTTGCCGGAGAGGAGGCCGAAGAGGTGAAAGAACCCGCCTCTTCTTCTGCGCTGTCGTAGCCGGCTAGTTCGTCTTCGTAGGAGTCGTACAAAGATCTCTTCTTGTTGTTTTGCTTGCCCTTTTTAACGACGGGGCTCCTTTTCTGATTTTTCTTTCCTGTAGCTCGGCGAGACTTGGAATTCTCCTCCGTGTCACTGTTGTCTTCCTCAGCTTGCTCCTGTTCAGCGTCCGTTTCCAACGCCCTCATGTCAACCACGGAAACCTTGCTTGATTGCGAGCCCTGGACTTTAGTAGCGGCCAGATGCCAAGTTCGGTCGGCCTGGGACGACGAAGCGGCGGCGGCAGCCGAGGTAGAAGCCACGGGTTTGGGTTTGCTCATGGCGGCCACCTGGCGCTTGAAAGCTGTCAGAGGGTCAGTAGAAGAGTCAATGTCATTGATTGTGGATGATGTAAATGGGCCAAAGGGCGACGGTTCTATGGTAGCGCCCGGAGTTCGGTATCGATCCTCTTGTGGGCGTGACATTCCGCTTTGGTTTGGCTGGGTGTCGAATCGGTTACATTACAGATTTGAAAGAAGGGAAATGTTTTTGGGGGTTTACTTTACAATTTTCCCGTCGAAGAGTTTTTCTTTTCTCGTTCTCCGCTCAAAACGCCATCCAGTCGGGCAGATCCCAGTTAAAGTACTCGCTCCAATGCCCGCGATGAGACGGCTCCTCGAACGAACTATTCATGATAGAATCAAAGTGAATGTCCTCGGCAGGTCCGATGGTGTCTTCCGGCAAGTGCAGCATGAGAAGAGTGAGCAAGCACAAAGTCGGCGCTGGCTTACGGGCAGCCATGGCCGTGCTTCTCAACCCAAAATCATCGTCGTCATCTTCGGGGGCTCTGGAAGTCTCCCGACTCTCGGTTTTAACCTGATTGAAGAACAGGACCATGGAGTTCCCGTCTTCCTGGTTGACTCGGTGCCCGTCGGAAAACCGGCCAGCCAGAATGGCACTCTGAGAGGCGTCCAACATCACGGGCATGGCCTGCTTTGAGACGTAAGCATGTTGTTGATATTGTTGCTTGATGGAAACCTTTCTGCGTTTCGCTCCCGCGCCGAGAGAGGCAAACATGCCAGCCGCCGCCGCCGAGACCGAGGAGGAAGAAGAAGAAGAAGCGGAGCCCAAGACCCCGCCTGAACTCTTGGATTTCATAAACTTGTTACATGCGTTAAATGCGTGCGCCAGGGTAAAACTGTTAGTGCCGGTCGAGGCAGCAACCGCAGCAGCGACGGACAGACTTGGAGTGGCCAGAAGCGAGGCGCCCAGGTAGTACGGTTTGGTCTCAAGTTGCTTCTTCACAAACTCTTTGTGCGCTCTCTTGGAATTCAAATACTGTTTGTATCGACCGTGACAGTCGGTAGCGTTATTCCAATCACGGGTAGACAAGTGAGAGTGGCTGGACTTGTAGGTTTTGCAATGTTCCAGAGCGCGTTGGATTCTGTTCAGAACCTCTACTTGAATAGCCAGGCACGTTGCGTTGTCTAGTTGAGTCTTGTTTTGAATTCGAGCGGAAAGAACACTCTCCGTCCACGTTTGGAACAGTTTGAGCCGGATGGCCGTAATCAGGGTTTGGACCAACTGGGACTCCCACGTGTTCTTCCGAATAAAAGCCGGATTCTGATTGACGTAAACAATGGTTTCTCCTCTAAGAAATTCCAGTGCTCTCTTAATCATATCTACCGTGTACTCGGCTCGGTGAATGAGCAGTCGGAGTTGCTGGAACCCGTCGAGCGCGACGGAGAGAGAAAACGCCGACTTGCACGTCGCCTCGCCCTTCTTGGTGTCTAGAGACACTCTCATTGCATATTTGCTGCTGTGGAGAAGCGCTTCTTTGTATATAATAGGTCTGAACTGGGCCAGGGTGGACTCGGCCGCGTCGCAAAAACTAGCGTGTTTCATCAGAGCCAGAGTGGACCGAGAGAGGTTTTGTAGGGTGTATTTAGTCGTCAAGGGGTGATTAGAACCTTTCCCTGAGAGAGACCGATCTCGTTTAGACCGGCGTTGAGTTTCGACGCACTCGAAGAATAACGGGGTAATGGTATCGGAGAACGCCTCGTCGGGTATTTCTTGGTACTCGTACTGCGGAAGAGTTGATCCGTTGCGGTGGATGTGAGTCTGAATGGAAAGCTCGGGCTGCACGGCGGATGGAGGCCGGTGGTCGTAAGTCACCACTCGGGGAGTGGGTCGAACAGCCGAGTTGAGCAGGGAAATAGAAGCCGCAGAAGATAACGATGACGACGATGTTCCAGTTTTTTCTCCATCAAGAGGGCCGTATGATGCCACCACTTCGCCCCAGCTGCGGTTAGGCACGCCCGTTTGTACGGGAAACTGAAGGCGTAGGCTCTCCGGTGCGCTGGCGTCGCGAGTTGCTTGTTCTACAATCTCGGAGAAGGTATTGTCTGGGCCTGCGTGTGCAATTGACGTACCCACGGCGGGGTTGGAAGCGTGGACAAACTTGACCAAGTAGGGGTCAACCAGGGTCTCAGAGTCCTCTGAAATGACGCCTCGAGTGATGGCCTCGGCTCGATTGACCAAGTGGGTCTTGACTCCAAAGTTAGTTGGAACAATAGACCAGACTATAGGGTGCGGTGAGCCCGGTGGGAGGGTCTCTAGAATTCTTTGGATGGCAAATTCCGTGGCGAGGAAAATCGAGAGCCAACGTTTGCTACTCTCGGCCCTGGCCACCACTGAGATTAATCCGTAAGAAGCCACAGTTATCTTTACGTAGAACGGGCGGTGCAGGTAAAAAACCAGTGACCGCTTTCTTCCGCGCTGCTGCACGGTCAGACTGGGGTGCATGGGACTCAGAAGAATCCTCAACATATCCAAGTTGGGTTGAAGTGGTGTGATACGATCCTCGCTCGTCTTGGCCACAAGCTGACACTCGAGACCCATTCCTGTGACCACCACAGGCGACGAAAGACCGCGAACTACGTGCGCCCCGGCCATTAAATCCGGATAACACGTGACGTATTCGGCCAGACTCATAAGTTTGAACTTCTCGGGTTCGAGAAAGATGCTCGTCGCCGCTTTGGCGGCCATAAACTCGCGGAATTGAGACGAGGAGGTAGGCCACTCGCAACTCATCTCAGCTGGGTCGTCGGTTTTTTTAGTGGAAAAAGTAAGAGGGGACCAAAACGGAGGGAAAAGAAACACCACTCAGACAAAGTCGCCTACAAACGGCCGCTCCAACCTGAACGAAAAAAGCCCCGCGCACACAGGGGGGTCTGACCTGCTCGGAATTACGCTCCCGGCTCTGAACCGCTCCCCAGAGAAATGTTTGCCTTTACCGTATCAAGTAAGATACCCCGCCCCAAATTCAAGCGGCTATGCGACAACGTCTATTTCGTGGTCCGCCCCAGTCGACCCAGCGTTTCTCCTGCTCGCATGGCCCAAGACGGATGCGTGATCATGAGCCCCAGACCTCTTCCCGGAATGAAGAATATGACTTCCTCGTCGGAAGAAGATCGGACAACGTTTGTGGTGGACCTGGAACTTCTTCTGACGGGCGTGCTCGGCGACTCGGCCGGCGCCATTCAGGATCTCCGACCGTGTTATTCGCTTCACCAGTTTAATCAAGCCAAGGAAACCATATTAAAGACAAGAAAGCAAGTCCTGTCTTCTATCAAGCCGTCTGGAACGACCAATCTCCGGCACGTGGAAATTCAGATCGGGCTCTTCATTCAAAGTAGTCTCCAGCTTTTGGAGTCGGAAATGGAGTACTTGCAATCCGACTTGGCCAAGAAGACCAAATTCACAAGCACTCTGTTTGAGTGGCAGATAGGCCAGGCTTATTTCAGGCTCGACCACATGCTCGAGATTGCGACGGGTGCAATAGCGAACGATGCCATGGATATTCCTCTTTACGGAAATAACTCCAAGCTGTTAAACTCTATGCCGGACTCTGGGAAAAACTTGAGAGTCGCACGTGCTAGTGTCAACAGAAGCGCAGGAGAGGGATGGGGATGGCTCGTGTTGCCAATAAACGGCGCACTCATGTCCACTTCCAACGTGACCAAAGTCGTGACGGCCATCAAGAGTTTCTACTTAAACGACGCGCTCACCAACGTCAGACGGCTGAGTGACCTAACCAACAAACTGCACTTTCAATACTACGACCGGTTCAACCCTTCTCTGGGAGGGATAAGCCCGATTATGGCCGCCATGAAAACGTACCACGTCCAGAGTTGGGACACTTACGCGCTCCCAGAACAGTTAGAAGGATCCAGCGCCCTCCGCCTTCCCATCTGGGTGTTTAATTGGCCAAGACAGGCCAGCTTTAAGATTCCTGCCGACGAGTATAACCAAGTGAAGAATCTCATGATTTCAGATCAATCCAAAATGGCCTCGCACCCGCCTTCTTTGGCGTTGCGAAAGGCAAAGTTCTTGATGTCCTTGTTCAGCGACGCCGTCCATATCTTCTTTAGCCAAATGAATCCCGCCGAACCTCTGTCGGAAGCCTGTGCCTCGTTGCGCAAATGGATGGGCGCCAAGGTATATCCCGACCAACAGCTTGAACCGTTCACCCCAGAAGACCGACTGAATCTTGTCGCTCTCACTGACTTTGTGGGGTTCGTACTCACCTACGCCGCTTTGAACGGGAAATACCGCTCTGACATTGGGGTCGACGAGAAGACTGACAAACTGACGGGCTCCGAAAGCTGCGATCTGAACCGCTATAGCGGCCACTCTTGCTCGGGAGACTGTGAAGAATGCGAAGGAGTGACGCGAGAAGTGTATCTCATGTTATGCGACTTCGAGGAGGTGGTCGACAGTCTTCCGGACGTACACTCGTACGGGATGGCCACCGGGGACGTGCAAAGGTCCGACGTCAAGTTGATCAGCAAGTGGATCCGAGAGAACTACGAGTACTTGAGCATCAGTGGAGCTAGCACCGCTGCGTTTCCGGGGATGGACGTGGATGATGAGCTAGCCGCTCTAGACTACGACGCGCTCCTCGAACCGCCGCGCTCCAACTCCTCCCGCAACGGACCGCAGCAAATGTCAAGCAACCGAAGCGTCAATTTCATTCGCAAACTCAAGCACGGAAGTGCCACCGATTTGAAGACGGTGCCTTCTTTCCACCAATACAGTCTTCTGCTCCCTGTGGTTACGGCCGCCCGGCTAGTCCTTGGAACCAACGGGGCCCGACCCGAGAGTCGGGTGGGAAAGAAGTGGGACTTCCCCGAGGACGTCAAAGACTACTACAAACAGAGACTCGCTTCTTGTTGCCAAAAAGACGGATTTGTCACTCCTCCGATGCTTCTGGAGAGCACCAGCCCAGTCTCGACCCTGCTGATGGGCGCGTCAGTCAACGTCGGGCTTCCCGCAGACCACAAAGTGACAGTCGAAGCCGCTAAGTTTGACGAATACATTGTTAGAAAGACTACAGACTTCAAGAAACAACTCTTGGTGCTCTCGCAGCCTTACTCGGAAGATCCTCGCGCCCGTGACACGCACGCTCTTCGTCGCATCCTGAGCTCCGCGAGATCGGCGGTCGATTCCGACTCTCGATACACTACGACATTCTACAGGCACGTGTGTCACGCGGTAAATGTGACCTTTATTGACCAGACCATGAAGAGGGCACGCAAGTCCGATTCGGGGTTGACTGAGTTGAGCATTCTTAACCGAGTAGGCGCTATGAGCTATCTGACATTTATTGACGGACCCTCCGACAACTTTGGAGTGGTTCTGGAAGACTTGCTTCTTGGGCACTTGCCCGTCGGAAAGCATCCGATGAGTGTAGCCACGCCCCACTTGGCTGTTTCTCCGCTTTCTGACTTCCCAGAGTCCATGTGGACAGAAATGGACTCCTACTTTACCAAAATGCAACTCAGTGAGCGGCTACCGCCCGTGCTCTTCAACGTTCAAGGTGACCCTATCAGCGGGGAGTTCCGCACGGGGAATTACACACCGAACAGAGATAACCAGTTCTACCCTCAGGTTTTCTGCACTCAAATAGCTCTCCTCCGTGGAGTGCCCGAGAAGACGCCTGTTCTCAAGGTGGAAGAATTTGACAACACAGCCGCCACGGACCTGGCTGCCAAGATTGCTCAAGCAGCAGGCGCTACGTACTATAAACGCGTCTTGGTGAATCAGCTCTACCCCACTTTCGGGCCACATAATGTCTGGATTTCGGTCGACGCCGTTACCAAGATGGTAGACCCCAGAAAACATCCGCCTCCTGAAGTTTAGGCCGACTCGTACTAGTTCAAACAGCGGCGTGTGTGTGTAAAATATACTCATTTACAGAAAGTAAAGAAAAAAGAGCCATTACTCCGAGTTTTCGTTGGGTGCCTTTGTAGGCTTCTTCTGCTTCTTCTTTTTCTGTTTCAGAGCCTCAGGGGCGGGCGCGGGGATGGCATTCCTCTTAGTGGAGACCACTTTCCTTTGAATAGGAATTTTCGGTTTCCTCTTTTCCTGCCCAGGCTTTGGTGTGGAGAAGAAATTCATGACCGCCGTCACGGCGGACTCCTCGATCCCCATGGCTTGTTGAACGGGATCCCATTCTAACATCCGAACGCCGTCTGCTTCAATGAAACCATTTTGGTATGACAGATGTGCTGATTTAAACCAAGTGATGAGCGGTATAACAAGTTTGTCGTTGATTCTGACGTTCTTGTAAAAGCCAGGACCAAAGCACAGTTGAGACGAAGGCCTGATGTCTCTTTGTGTTCGTGTCGTGACCTCGTAAACCGGGTTGGACATGGTTCAGTCTATATGAGTGGGTTAAAACGGCTCGCTACCAAAACATAACAGGGAGCCGGGAAAGGGGGTTTATTTTAGAAAAAACCCACTCACACCTTGTGAAAATACACGAATTTACCCGTTTCGTAAGACTGAGTTAACCCTGGTGGCTTATAGCCGCCATTGACAAACGTCTTGATCTGCAACGGTGCCTCGGGTTTCACTTCTGTCAGCGCAGGAGCAGGCCGGACTCGGCCTTTGGGCGCAGGACATCCATATAACACAGCCTTGGTCCTTCTACCCCGTTTAGTCGGAACCTCCGGGGCCTGCACCTGTCTGACAACAAGAACAGGCTTGTCTGGGTCGGTCGATTGGCTAGCGGTCTCAAGAGCCTCTTCCACTTTGGTCTTTTTTGAAACGGGAGCCAAGGTTAAATCCAAAGAGTCCATCTTCGGAGGTCTTCTTCGCTTCCTCTTGTTCTTCACCGCTGCGATGGTAGCGGCTTCGTGCATCAAAATCGCATCCAACTCGCTCGTTTCATCCGTGGCCTGGTTCTCCAACACGGAATACCTATTAGGTATAGCATTGGTATGATAGAGAATCACTCCGTCGTAATCAAATGTAGCTTTGGGCAGTACTTGCCCGCACACGCGGGTGGAAGCGCGCACGTCATCGAAGTCGCTCATCGCGGCGGCGCTGACTGTCTGGTACCCCATTTCCACGTAATGCTCGTAATGACTCATATTTTCTCGGAGATAAGCCTCAAAATCCACCGGTTGATTCCGAGAGCTACACAGCCACCTCAGTGCCAGTGGAATAGAAGCGTACATGTCCACCTTTTGCGAAATGGCTCCTAGTGCGTACATGACAAGAGGTTCTACAGCAAGAGATCCCACTCGGAAAGGCTTGGAGAGGCACAGTTCCTGGAATTCAGGGCAATACTGCAAGGTTTCCAAAACACCCGCCATGCGAGAATAGATGGATCCCGCCGCTTTGAACAGAGATGCTCCCTTCTCAAAGACCTGATCTTTCAAATGTTTACCCATGACATGGGCTCTCCATTCAATGTACGTAGCCGCCACCTTGACGCCGATCGCATTAGCATTCTGGAATCCGCGGACAATAGCCTGGGCGACTAGCCTAGGCACGCCGAAGGTGACTCTTCCGTGAATCATGTCGAACAAGAGTTCCACGTGGAACAGAAAACCTGCCTTGGTCCGGTTAAGCGTAGAACAAACCGTGGCCGG
>VFQO010001755.1_pt1 | contig 15491 bp, 7 predicted proteins | sample 3512331 | NCBI WGS metagenome assembly VFQO01 (sample SAMN10412371, study PRJNA504923) | tailings metagenome | isolation source: Replicate 3 from Balatoc abandoned mine | place: Philippines: Itogon, Benguet | collected 2017-08-28
ACACCGGATTCTCATCTTGATTGCCGCGCATTCTCATCCTGATTGTCGCGCGACAGTGGGATGCGGTAGAGATCATCGACAATGTCACGCCGTGCCCCGCGCACGATGCTTGCTGTGCCCGCCAGTTCGAGGTTCGCGAACGGGCGCACCACGAAATCGAAATCGGCGCCGTACAACTCGGCGTCGGTATTGCGGAACATCAGCGGGGTGGGATCGCCGCTCATGCTCGCCACCATCTCGACGGGCGAGTTGACCACCCCGGGCGTGGCATTGAAGGGCGTGCCCTGGATGAAGTGGTCGATCCGGCGATAGTAGAATGTCGGACGGAGCGTCAGCCAGTCATTCGCGAAATCGAACCCGGCCTCGGCAATCCACGCGACTTCGGGCTTCAGGGCCTGGTTGCCGACATAGATGTTGCCATCGGCAAGGCCGAAGCTGGCTTCGGTCGGCAGCCACGCGAAGCGTTCGAGCACGCTTGGCACCCAGGTCTTGCGCGCGAGGGTGAGGCGTGAGGTCAGTGCGCCGCCTTCGATCCACAACCGGGCCACCGCATCCACAGTTGTGTCATCGGCCTCGCGCCCCGAACTGAAAAAGGCGGCCGCCAGCCCGCGCGGCCCCATCGGCACGGCGCTACCGAGTTGTGGGACGTCTGCCGATTGCTCGGTCCGGTCGATCCGTCCCCCGAGTTCGAACTGCACCGCACCGACGACCCCGCGCCATTGCAGATACGCGCCCAGCCGCTCTGCCTTCACATCGGGCTGGGAATCGATGAAGAAGGCTGGGTTAGTGGGATTGGTGATGGTCACGAAGCGATCGGTAATCTCCGCATCGGCGCCTAACTCGAAATAAGCACGGCTGCTGCCGAAACGCAGCGTGGCTTCAGCTGTCATGGTGTCAGCATCCGCAAAGCTCGCACGTGCCTGTGCAGGAACCGCGCGCGGCTGACGCAGGGTCTGGTTGTCCATCAGGTGTCGCACGGCGACATGCCCCAATCGCACCGTCAACCCCACATCCTCGGCAATCTGGCCCAGGAACCCGCCCTGCACGAAGTCGGTGTCGAAATAGACCGCTGCTCGCACACCTCAATGCACTGTTCCGCCGCCAGCAAGGGACCCGCGCGGCAACCATCTCGGCAGGCGATCTGGCGCTCGATCCGCTAGCCCGCACCGCCACGCTAGCAGGCGCGCCGCTGATGCTGAGCAAGCAAGAATTCCGCCTGCTTCACCTGTTCCTGCGCCGCGCGGGACACGTGCTGTCGCAAACCGACATTCTGGAGGACCTCTACACGCTGGGTGACGAGCGCGAGCCCAACACGGTCGAAGTCCTGATTGGCCGCTTGCGCCGCAAGGTCGGGCGGACACGCATCACCACCCTGCGCGGTCTCGGCTACAGGTTCGACAAGTGATGCGCCGGCCCGTCCCCGACAGTCTCCGGCTGCGTATCCTTCTGGCGGTCAGCTTGTGGGTGCTGCTTGGCAGTGCGGCGATCTGGTTTTCCGCTGTCGGAATCTTCAGCCGCCACGTCGAGCAATCCTATCATGAAGAGCTCGAAGTGCATGTGCGCGAACTTGGGGGGTTGACCGAGATCGGGCCAAACGGTGCGATGATGCTGACCCGCCCGCTATCTGATCCGCGCTATGCTGAGCCGCTGTCGGGGTTCTAATGGCAGGTCACCGCGGCCGGGCGCGCGCCACTGCGGTCGCAATCCATGACGCGCGGCAGCCTTGACGAAAGCATCGCCCATTCACCGGAAATCCTCCACCGGCTCGAAAGCGGGCCAACTGGCCCTGCCATCACCTATGGCTACACCCGCAAAGGGCCTGCTGGCGAGGATATCCATTTCGTCATCGCCACCGACCAGCGTGAGCTCGACCGGCTGATCGGCAGCTTCACCCGAGACCTGACCATTTGGCTGGCAGTTCTAGCCGCGCTGCTGCTGGCGACGGGATTTGCTATGATCTCTTTCAGCCTGAAGCCACTAGATCGGCTGTCACAAGCCTTTAACAGGCTGCGGCACGGCGAAACCGAGGAACTGGAGGGACACTACCCCGCCGAAATCGCGCCGCTCGCCGCCGACCTCAACACATATATCCGCCAGAACGAGGCAATGGTGGCACGCGCGCGGGTGCAGGCAGGAAACCTCGCGCATTCACTTCGGACCCCACTGGCGATCATCACCGAAGAGGCCGAACGACTGGCTACGCGCGATGATTGCCTGGACGCGGGCACGGTGCTGCTGGATCAGGCGGGCGCGATGGAACAGCAGATCGAATACCAGCTCGCCCGTGCGCGGACAGGGGCAGGCCGCAAGCCCACGGGGCGAGGCGTTGTGCTTCCCGATGTCGTCCTCCCGATCCTAAGGGCGATGGAGCGGCTGCACCCCGACAAACGGTTCACGCTTGATACCTCGTGCAGCCAGCGTGCGGTGCTCCCAGTCGACCCGGTCGATTTTGCCGATGTGCTTTCGATCCTGCTAGACAATGCCGGTAAATGGGCGCGGCAGGACATCACGGTAACGTTTGTATCCGACCCGGCCGGAGAAAATGCTTTTGCAATCATGGACGACGGGCCGGGCATTCCCGAGGCCATGCTTGAACGGGCCTTTGAGGTGGGGACCCGCTTCGATCCCGACATGGCCGGCTCGGGCCTTAGGCCTCGCAATCGCGCGCGATATTTGCGAGGCGATGGGGTTCGAACTCACCTTGGCGAACCGCGCGCGAGGCTTGGCCGCAACCCTTCGCCATGGCGTCGGCTTTCGGCAAAAGCCGTCAGCACAGAAGCTCTCAGGGAGCGACGGCTAAGTCCCGAGGGTGTGTGAAAATGCTGGAATAGCGTATACTAGAAACGGATGTTAAGGCCGGCAAGGGCAGCGTGTTCGGTGTCGTTGCGAGAGAACTCGCCCGAGTAGTCTAAGCGCACCTCGATGCGGCGGGTGATGGGTAGCACGGCTCCGAGACGGGCGGCGTAGGCGGTGCGGTTGAGGCCGGTGGAAGCGATCCGCGTTGCTTGGCCAGGCGCTACGGCGAGCGCGATCAGCGCCTCAGGAGAGCGGTCGCCCAGTTCAAACCGCGCAGCCACTTCGCCCTCCAGCCGAAGCTTGTCCAGCGGCACTTTGGCCGCAAGGCCGGCATTAGCCCCCGCCGCCTTGTATTCCTGACGCCCTACCGACAGCGCGGCAGCGCCGCCGCGCTCGACCGTCTGGTCAAGCGCGATCCACGCATGATCGCCCGCCACGAAGGGCTCAATCGAGGCTGCGCCCAGATCGAAGCGGTAGCCCATGCGGCCGAACACCTGCGCCATATCGCCGCTAGATGCGCTCGAGGTCGCTCCGGCCAGACCCGGCAGAGCCAGCGCACGGTCAGTGGCGATATCGAAGCGCGCTGCGCCGGCGCCTGCGACCAGCGAGAACCCGCCTAGCGCAAGGCTGGCATAGACCCCGCCACCGGTTTGTTCGATCCGGCCGCTCGAACCGCGATCGTCGATCCGCGTGCGGGTATCGAGATAGCTTCCATAGACCCCGGCGCGGAAGGCACGGGTATCGTTGGCAATGCCGCCGTCGAAGCCGACCATGAAGCCTTCGGTCTCAGTGTCCTGAGCTGCTGCGCCGCTGTTGCTGGCGCTATCGCTGTCGACATTACCCCATGAGCGCATCAGCTTGCCCCATCCGCCCCAGGTGTTGCCCCCGGCATCGTCGGCCAGCGCCATCCCGGCAGCGCGTTCGAGCACCGCCTCGCGCGGCAGCCGGTTCTGACGCATCGCTGCCCGGCCGATCGCGGGGTGTAACTCGCCTGAGAGCTGGTCCAACGTGCCTGCCAGCTCGGCAGCGGCCGAGTCATATACACTGAAGAAAGCTTGCGGATTGAGCCCGGCCAACACAGCCGCATCGAACCGCGCCGCCACCGCCGCCTGATTGGCGGTCACGCCAGGCCCTGCAAGATCGGCAAGTCTGTTTGGCGCAAGCACCAGCGCGAGGCCATCGGCCCCGCTGCGCAAGGTCGGGCGATAGATCGGGCTGAAGCCGGTGAACGACACCGTATCAAAACTGCCGCTGATCCCACCGTCTGCCTGAAGCACGGCAAAAGTACTGTTGAACGTATAGCCCGCCCCACCGATGTTGACGATCTCGAGCGCGCCAGCAAGCCGCGCGGTGCCGCTGGCAGCGATCAGGTCTGCCCCCCGCTCGGTCAGCTCGGCCAGATAGCGGCTGCCGCTTGCGAAGGTCAGATCGCCCGCCACACCGATCATGCCGATGCTCGTGCCGGGAGTGACGAGCGCGCCGCTTTGCGCCACCAGTCCACCGATCATGCCATTGCCCGACAAGTTGGTGCCCTGCGCCAGCGTCACCAGTGACCGGTCGAGCCTGCCATCCAGTCGCAAGCCCCCCGCCAGTACCGCGAACGGGCCAGTGAACAGGCTACCATCACCGCGGATGGTAAGCTGTCCCGCACCAGTCTTTTCGACCCGGCCCGACCCCTGCAGCATACCCGAAAAAGTGCCGTCCGATGCCAGCATGAATTCCAGTACGGCATCGTTGCGGATCGTGCCCTGCAGCGATGACGTGTTACCGACCAGACGGCCATTGAGGACCATCGTGCCGCCGGTGTAACTGTTACCACCGGTCAGCGTTGTGGTGCCGGCGCCGTTTTGCACGAACAGGCCCGTCCCGTTGATCCGGCCATCGAAAGTGTAGGCATCGCTGCGGTTGACCACCAAGGTTCCATTGTTCAGCACCGGACCGATGATCGATCCTGACGCGCCGCCATCACCCAGCTGCAGTATGCCTCCGCTGATGGTGGTGCCGCCGCTGTAGGTGCTGGCTCCGGTCATCACCAGCCTGCCACTGCCCGCCTTGGTCAACCCGCCGCTGCCGCTGATGACGCCGCCAAACAACGAAGCGATATCATCGATACCGGTGGTCAGCGAGCCATCGCCCAGTCTGATATTGCCCGCACCGGTCAGGACGCCGATTGCGGTATCAAACCCGGCCAGATCGAATACGCCGCCAGGAGTTTGTGCAAGCAGCCCGATACCGGACGTGGTGCCGCTGAGCACAACGACGCCACTATTGAACACCTCACCATCCAGCATGCCTTCGATCGCCACCGTACCCCGGTTCATCAGAGTTCCGACAACCGTGCCGGTGGTCACGAAGGTGCCAATGTTGTCCACGCCGCCATTGATCGTGCCGGCATTGGTGACGTCGGCACGGTTGAGCACCCGGCTTGCGAGCACTCCACCCGCAGCTACCGTCAGATTCCCCGCATCAACGACCGTGCCGCCGGTGTAGGTGTTGGCTCCTGTCAGCATAAAGGTGCCGCTGCCGGCCTTGATCAGCCCGCCAGCCCCCGCAATCACTCCTGCGAAGGTCGAGGACGTGTTATCGCGCCCGACGCCAAGAACCCCGATCCCGAGCGTGATCGCCCCTTCGCCTGACAAGCTGCCTATGCTGGCGTTGAACCCTCCAACGCTGAGGCTACCGCTCGCGGTCTGGGTGAAGCGGCCCAGATAAAGGCTGTCGCCCAAGCTCGTGATCGCGGCGGTGTTCAGCACCGACCCGTCGATCTGGCCGGCAATCCGCGCCACAGCGTTGTTGGTCAGCCCGCCGAGCACGCGCCCCCCCAGCACGAGGCTCGCCGTGTTGAGAACGGACCCCGCCAGTTGCCCATCAGCCAGCACGAACGTGCCGCCGGCGATCTCAGTAAGGCCGGAGTAGGTCTGCACCCCGCTCAGAACAATGCTGCCCGACCCGATCTTGATCAGCCCGCCGCTGCCGCTGATCACCCCGCCAAAGCCTGTATCGGCATTGTTGCCGCCCAATGTCAGCGTCCCCGCACCCAGCAGCACCGTGCCGCCGCCTGCAAGGCTGCCAATAGTGGTGTTGAACCCGGCAAGATCAAACACCCCATTGCCGGCCTGTTGGACCTGGCGGATCCCGTTGGTGGTACCTGTCAGAGCAATCCCGCTGCTGTTGTCGATATCGCCCGTGAGTGTCCCAGCCAGACTGGTGGTGCCGGTGCCGAGGTTGACCAGAGTCCCGACGACCGTGCCGGTAGTCACGAAGGTGCCGGTGTTGCTCACGCCGCCGCTGATCGTGCCGGCGTTGGTGAAGCCGGCGCGATTCAGCACCCGGCTTGCCAGCACTCCGCTTGCAGCGAGCGTCAGGTTGCCGGCATCGACGACCGTCCCGCCGGTATAGGTGTTCGCGCCGGTCAGCGTGAAGGTGCCGCTGCCGGCTTTGACCAGACCGCCAGCCCCGGCAATTACCCCTGCAAAGGTCGAGGACGTGTTGTCCGATCCTGCACCCAGAAAGCCACCGCCCAGCAAAATCGCCCCGTCGCCTTCAACACTACCGATCCCGACATTGGCGCTGGCCAGATCAAGGGTGCCGCTTGCGCTTTGTGTGAACCGGCCAACGAAGACCGCGCCATTTGCCGCGGTGATCCTAGCATTGTTGACAATCGCCCCGTCGATCTGGCCGGACAGCAGCGCGGTGCCATTGTTGATTAGCCCACCGAGCAATTCCCCGCCAAGGACCACATTCGCATCATTGCGGACCGAACCGGCAAGCCGTCCGCCGTCCAGAACCAGCGTGCCCCGCGATACCTCAGTCAGGCCGGTATAGCTGTTCGGGCCGGACAGCGTGAAGGTGCCGGACCCTGTCTTGGTCAACCCGCCGCTCCCGCTGATCACCCCGCCGAACGTCGTCGACGTGTTGTCGCCGCCAAGCGTCAGCGTGCCTGCACCCAGCAGCACTGTGCCGCCGCCTGCGAGGCTGCCGATGGTGGTGCTGAACCCTGACAGTTCGAAGAAACCGCTCTGCTGGCTGACCGCCCCGATCCCTGTGGTCGCCCCGTTAAGCCTGACCCGGCCTGCGTTGCTGATCGTGCCGTTCATCTGCCCGGAGAGGCTGGCGGCGGCCATCGCGCCATTCGTCAGATTTCCATTGACGATACCGGTCGAAACGAAGTCGAAATCGTTGCCCACCGCGCCGTTGATCGTGCCGGCGTTGGTTATCGTGCCCCCGCTGGAATTGCGGATTCCGCCAGAGGCCGACAGGGTGCCGGTGGCTCCGACGAATAGATCGGCTAATGCCGTATTCTGGAACAACCCTGTGGTCTCAAGCGTGCCGTTGACCGTGAAGGCGTCTGCCGCGGTGCCGCTATTGGTCACCGCATCAAGGGCCTGCAGCGTCACTCCGTTGTTGATCGTGAACCGTCCCAAACCGAAATTGTCGATCCTACTACCGGCTACAAGGTCACCGGTCACAGCGATCGTTCCGGCATTCCCGATTGCGCCGGTGACGCCCGACAGATCGGCTGTTGCGCCAGCATTGTTATCCAGATCGCCGAGTGTTCCGGTTGACGTCAGGACCCCATTATTGACCACCGTCGATGCTATCGTTCCGGCATTGGCCAGCGTGCCGCCGGCACCGATGTTGGCCGCGCCGGACAGCGTGGCGCCCGCCCGGTTGTCGAAGACCGCGCCGCCGAACACCTCCAACCCGCCCGCAATCGTTCCGCCGTTGGCCAGAGTGCCACCCAGCACCGACGTGAGCCCGGTGTAGGTGTTGGACGCGGTAAGCGTTAGTATACCTTCGCCGGTCTTGGTCAGCGAGCCGGCACCCGAAATGACCGCCGCAATCGTGGCGCCGACGCCGGTCGCGGTATCGATCCCCGTCGGACCGCCAAACAACAGGCCCGAAGCCGCATCGCCGCCTACAATCACATAGCCATCAGTGCGGAAATTCAGGCCTGAAGGCGAAAGCACTTCGCCTGGCGCAATCGTCACTGTGCCCGCCGTGCCGCCGAACACCGCTGTAGCGCCATTGCCCGCCCATCGGCCGCTAAATGTTCCATTGGCGTTGGCGAAGTTTGCGCCGCCAGAGCTCCAGATCCCGTCGCCACCCTCGACAATTCCGGAGGGACTGGTGGTAACGCCATTCCACCACACCAGGTCAGCGGCACTGGCAGCATTGAGGAGCACGGTGTTGCTGCCCAATGCCAGATTGCCGATAAATCCGCCGCCGAGCGGATCAAGCGTCAGATTGTTCAGCGCGCCGCTAAGCGAGCCGAACTCGAACAGGGTATACTGCCCCGAGCCAAAGCCTGCTCCGCGCACCACGTTGATCGTGCCGCCGTTGAGCGCAAGATTGCCCGTTACACGGATCAGGTCATTGTTCGCGCCGCCTGCTACACCCGCCTCGCTAAGCTCGAACACTGAAGTCGATCCGGCATCCAGCGCCAGCGAACCCATCGTCAGGGTGCCCGCACTCTGCCCGGCTGAAAGCCTCCCGCCATTGCCGATTCTCACAGCACCGGCAATCGTTCCGGTCCCGCCAAGCAGGCCGTCGCTGTTTACAGTGACGCTTGAAGCAAGCGTACCGTTCACGACTAAGGCCCCAGCGTTCACGGCTGTGCCGCCCGTAAAGGTGTTCGTGCCCGTGAGTACAAGCGTGCCGCTGCCTGCCTTGGTCAGCCCACCACTGCCAGAGATCGCACCGGCAAAGCTGGTCCTTGTATTGTCGCTCCCCGTCGTCAGCGTCGCTGCGCCGAGCAGTACCAAGCCTGCACCTGTGAGGCTACCGATCGCCGCGCTGTTGCCAGCAAGATCGAATACGCCGGTCGCACTTTGGGTTACTGCGCCAATACCAATGGTCGTACCTGTGAGGGTAAGCGTGCCATCATTGCGGAGCGCGCCTGTCAGAATGCCTTCTATCTGTGCGGTGGCGCCTGTATTATTGACCAGCCCGCCGCTGAGCGTGCCTGTCGAGGTGAGCGTGCCGTTGTTGGTCACCAGCCCTGCAATGCTGCCCGTGCTGGTGAGGCTACCGCCGCTGTCCACTCTGGCACTGCCTACCACACTGCCGCTGTTTACAAAGCTCGCCGCCGTCAGCACATCGCCGGCAATTGTCCCACCGTTGGTAAGCGTGCCGCCGAGCACATTTGTTGCGCCCGTGTAGGTGTTAGCCCCTGACAACGTCAGCGTGCCTTCGCCGGTCTTGGTCAGCGAGCCGGCACCCGAAATGACCGCCGCAATCGTCGCGCCGATGCCGGTCGCGGTATCGATCCCCGTCGGACCGCCAAACAACAGGCCCGAAGCCGCATCGCCGCCTACAATCACATAGCCATCAGTGCGGAAGTTCAGGCCCGACGGTGAAAGCACTTCGCCCGGTGCAATCGTCACTGTGCCCGCCGTGCCGCCGAACACCGCCAGCGACCCGTTGCCCGCCCAAGGCCCACTGAAAGTGCCATCGGAATTGACGAAGTTTATGCCAGCAAGGCTCCAGATTCCGTCGCCACCCTCAACCATTCCGGTGGGACTGGTGGTGCCGCCATTCCACCACACCAGGTCAGCGGCACTGGCAGCGTTGAGGAGCACGGTGTTGCCGCCCAATGCCAGATTGCCGATAAATCCGCCGCCGAGCGGATCAAGCGTCAGATTGTTCAGCGCGCCGCTAAGCGAGCCGAACTCGAACAGGGTATACTGCCCCGAGCCAAAGCCTGCTCCGCGCACCACGTTGATCGTGCCGCCGTTGAGCGCAAGATTGCCCGTTACACGGATCAGATCGTTGTTCGCGCCGCCTGCTACACCCGCCTCGCCAAGCTCGAACACTGAAGTCGAACCGGCATCCAGCGCCAGCGAACCCATCGTCAAGGCCCCCGGGCTCTGCCCCGCCGAGAGCGTACCGCCGTTGCCGATGTTGACCGCACCACTGAGCAAGCCCGTGCCGCCAAGTGTGCCACCCGTCACGTTCACCGAGCTGCTCAGCGTGCCGGTAACCAGAAATTTGCCGCCGGCCACGCTCGTCGTGCCGGTAAACCCGCTGCTCACGCCTGAAAGTGTAGTCGTGCCCGCTAGTTGCTGGATCGTGCCATTGCCCGATATCGTTGACGCCAGTGTAAAGTCGGTGTCGGAATGATTGAATACCAGGCTGCCCGCGCCCGCGCCAAAAGCGATCGTCGGCGTGTTCAGCGTGCCGGCACCTGTTGCGACCTGGCCTGCCGCTGCTCCAATATTAATCTTGCCAACCGAACCGGCACTCAATGCGACACGGAGCAACGCCGCACTCACCTCTGCGCCATTGGTAATCGATAGCATGGCTGTGCCTTGTTGGCCGACGTAGAGATCGCTGGCATTGGTCCAGCTTGAGCCACTCCCATCGACCGTCACTTCGCCGCTCGAGCCAGTGGAATTGCCAATAACGCCGTACCGGTTGCTGACACTGCCACCATTGGTAATCGCCAGCGTGCCAGTGCCGAAGCTGCCGACGAAGAGATCGCGGGAATTGGTCCAGCTTGAGCCTGCTCCATCGACCGTCACTGCTCTGGCGGCTGACCCGTCAAGGCTGCTAACGCGGCCGCCGTTGGTGATCGATAGTGTGCCCCGAATTTCAAGAGTATTGGAATTGCTCCAGCTCGAGCCAGTCCCATCGACCGTCGCCGCGCCACCAACTGACCCAATACCGTTGCTGACAGAACCGCCATTGGTGATCGATAGCGTGCCCCCAACGTTGAGAGTGCTGGAAATAGTCCAACTTGAGCCCACACCATCGACGGTCACCGTGCCGCTCGAGCCAGTAAAGTTGGCAACTGTCCCACCAAGGCTGCTGACACTGCCACCATTGGTGATCGACAGCGTGCCGGTGCCAAACCGACCAATGGTAATATTGCTGGAATTGACCCAGCGTGACCCGGTCCCATCGACCGTCACCGCGCCGCTCGAGCCAGCAGAGTTGCCAACAAGCCCAAGACTATTGCTCACGCTGCCGCCGTTGGTGATCGACAGCGTGCCAGTACCGCTTGCCCCAACGGTAAGGTCGCCTAGGGTGCCGACGGTACCCCCGCCATTATCGGCGCGCACAATGAAGCTTGCCTGATCGCCGGCGTTCTGACCGATGCTGATTCCAGACGTCCCGGCGATGCTGCCGCCATCCCCGACCATCAGCGTGCCGCCTCGCAAGGTCGTGGCCCTGGTGAAGGTGTTGGTGCCGGTAATGATCGTGAGGCCCGCGAGATGATCGAGGGAGCCGGCCCCACTGATGGCCGCGCCGAACGTGTAATCGATGTTGGTATGGTTGAACACCAGCTGGCCCGTGCCAGCGCCGAAGACGAGCTCTGGCGTGTTTAGCGCTCCGGCACCTCTTGCGACCTCACCCGCCGCTGCTCCGATATTCACTGTGCCGACAGAACCTGCAAATTCAGCAACACGCAGTAACGCCGCGCTTGCTTCTGCACCGTTAGTGATCGACAGCGTGCCGATGCCTTCTCGGCCGATGGTGAAAACGCCGGAGTTGGTCCATCTTGAGCCACTTCCATCGATCGTCACCGCGCCGCTCGAGCCATTGAATTCGGCAAGTGACCCGTGGCCACTACTGACATGGCCGCCATTGCTGATCGCCAGCGTGCCGATGCCACTGTGACCGACGGTGAGATTGCCTGAGTTGATCCAGCTTGAGCCGGCCCCTCCGACCGTCACCGCACCGGTCACGCCCGCGGAATTGGCAACCGACCCAGCCAAGCTGCTGACACTGCCACCGCGGGTAATCGACAGAGTACCGATGCCTTGCACGCCAACGGTGAGATCGCCCGCATTGGCCCATCTTGAGCCAGTCCCATCGACCGTCACCACGCCGCTTGAGCCAGTGGATTGACCAAGTGACCCACCAACGCTGCTGACACTACCACCATTACCAATGGCCAGCGTGCCGATGCCACTGTGGCCAACGGTGAGATTGCCGGAATTGATCCAGCTTGAGTCGGCCCCTCCGACCGTCACCGCACCGGTCACGCCCGCGGAATTGGCAACCGACCCAGCTAAGCTGCTGACACTGCCACCACCGGTAATCGACAGGGTACCGGTGCTTTGCACGCCAACGGTGAGATCGCCCGCATTGGCCCATCTTGAGCCGGTCCCATCGACCGTCACCGCGCCGTTCGATCCAAGGAAGCGGCTCACATACCCGCGATTGTTGCTGACACTCCCACCATTAGTGATCGCTAGTGTGCCGGTGCCTTCACGACCAACGTTTAGAGACCCGGAATTTGTCCAGCTTGAACTAGGTCCATCGACGGTGACTGCGCCACTCGAGCCACTGAACGTGCCAACTGCCGCGCCAAGGCTGCTGACATTGCCACCATTGCTTAGTGCTAGTGTGCCAGTACCGAGGCTCCCGACGAGAATATCACCAGAAGTATTCCAGCTTGAGCCGGCACCATCGACCGTTACGGCGCCACTAGAACCAGTGCTGTTCGCAACTGCCCCGTCGACGCTGCTGACACTGCCACCATTGGTGATTGTCAACATGCCGGTGCCACGGTTGCCGACAACGAGATTGTTGGAATTGGTCCATCGTGAGCCAACACCATCGACTATGACAGTGCTAGTCAGGCCATCGGAGTTGGAAACTGACCCGCCAGAACTGCTGACACTGGCACCGTTGGATATCGATAGCGTGGCTTCGCCTGCTCCGCCGACGGTGAGATCGCCGGCATTGGTCCAGCTTGAACTGCTTCCATCGACCGTCACCGCACCGCTCGAGCCAATGAAATTGGCAATTACCCCACCAGAACTGCTGACACTGCCGCCGCTTGTTATCGCCAGCGTGCCGACCCCTTGTTGGCCGACGCGGAGCATGCCGGCATTCCAAAGTGAGCCGGCCCCATCGACCGTCACAGTGCCGTTCGAGCCGACGAATTCGCCAATTCGGGCATCGATGCTACTGACGCTACCACCGTTGGATATCACTAGCGTGCCAGCGCCCTCTCGACCAACCCTGAGGATCGTGGAATTGGTCCAGATAGAGCCGACCCCATCGACAGTGACTGTGCTACTCGTGCCGAGGCGATAGCCTAAAGTTCCGCGAGAGTTGCTGACTCGGCCACCATTGGTAATTGACAGCGTACCGGATCCAAGGCCGCCAATGAAAAGGTCACGGGTAATGGTCCAGCTTGAGCCGGCCCCATCGACCGTCACAGTGCCGCTCGAAGCCGCAGAAACGCCAAGAACGCCGTCAAAGCTGCTGACACTGCCACCGTTGGTGATCGACAGCGTACCGGTGCCGACCTCGCCAACAATAAGAAATTGATTGACCGTCAACGGGCTGTCTAGAGTGCCAGTTGTGCCATCGCCGGAGCCATCAACCGTCTCATCGGTTCCATCGATAACCCGGTCCTGCGCGCGACCGGGTGATGACAAAGCAAGAGCTGCCAAAGCCGATCCGCACAGCAAGATAGCGCCGAGACCTGGTCGCACCGCAGGCGCCAGCGCTGTGGTGGTGAGCAAGCGAGCGGTGCGGCGGGTGGTGTTGGTGGCGCTCTTCATGGTGCAACTTCCTCAAATTGCAGCAGCAATGCCCCTTCACCGATAGGCTGGCTGCTCAATTTGGGACGTCAATTATGAGAGTTTGTGCAGGCGCGTGAGGCAATTTGTCTCACGGGATTTGGCAATTTGTCTCAGTTCGCCTCGGTCGAGGCGCAAGTTTTCCCGAAACTTGCTCTGGCTGATCCCCTGGAGACAACCGACTGCGCGGTAGAGCGCGCCGCGCGAACTGCCCCATTATACCATAGCAATTTCAGAATGTTACGACCCCTCGATCGTTATCAGTGAAAAAGAGTCGGGTGAGTTGGGCGAGACTGTCATCGGGCAATAATGGCCCCCAATAATCTCGACATCGTAGAGCTCGCCAATGTCGCCATCGATCCGGAACCAGTCGACGCAGGTGCCGGTCCGGGTATCGATCACTTGCACCCCACACCAAGCCTCGCTGTCTGCCTCAGTAAGCTTCTGATCAAGCGCAAGGCCTTCGAACCGCTTGTAACGGGGGCGAGATAGCCCCACGAAAGCAAAGCCTTCATGAAACGAGAGACCGCGCAGGAAACCGGGGCAGAATGCAACAGGCACAAACTCACCTATTTGAGCCTTGCTTTTGGGCATATCGACGTAGCCCAGTTCTCCCGTACCAGAGTTCAGGACCCACAGCTTGCCGTCGTGCCAACGCGGCGAATGGGGCATGGACAGACCGTGGCAGACAATCTCGTTGCTCGCGACATCGATGACAACGCCGCCATTAGCCCGGCGATCGCGCCAGCCATCAATTGTGTCTGATCGGGAAACCGCGGTTACAAAGGCCGGCTTACCATCACGCATCGCAAGCCCGTTCAGGTGGCAGCGGTCCTCATCGATAATCTCGCTGATGAACGCCGGCCGCCAAATCGGCGCGAACGAATGCTTTTCGGACAGCATGGCAAGACAATTGTAACGCGTGTTCACGAAGACCACGTTGCCCGCTTCATCCACGCCGATATCATGCGCATCGATTTGCCCGGTGAGATGTACGGTGCGCGGCATAAAGCAAGCGTCATAAATCTGATTGATCCGCTGATCGCCCGAAATCACGTTTTCGAAACGGACAATCTGTGCTTCGCCAGCCAGATACAGACTGCCTTTGCTGTCAAAAAATAACCCCATGGGCCTCGCCATAGCCGATTGGTGCAATTGCGCTGCGCCTTGCGGATTGGCTCCGAGCATGTAGAGCAGGCCTGATTCGTACGATGAAAACGCCAGGGCGCATTTCATCTTGATCAATCGCTGTATGATCCCTCCGGACAGCGAGTATTCCACTTTGGGTTGCTTTGGAGTTTCCCGGCTATCTGCCACCTGTTGACCCTGATCTGCCATCATTTTTCGCGCTATTCAAAAGATGGATGGTATCGTCAGAACAATTGTACCGTCTGGTCAAGGGGCAAGTTCAGGCCCATCCAGAGATCCGTTCGAACAGCGGATTGACCGAGCGCTTCGCCTATTCCGAAGCAAGTGCGAAGGAGGAGGAAGACTGATAGTCCCACTTTTGCGGTCCAGCTTCAATATAAGGCTGGCCTGACAGAAAACATCCGGTGACTTTTCCCAAATCTTAGCTGCGTCGGACAGTCGTTGGAGCAGCGATTTCCGTAATATTAGCTCTATCACTTACCCGAAACGAATGGCTAGTACTGCGCCCGATTGTGTTAAACATCCCAGGGCTGGGATTGCCGCTCGCGCGACGCTGGAGGCGGCGCGTGGGCTTAACCCCGAACTTTCGTGATCGCATCTTGCCGAGAAAGCAAACTGACACCGTCAGTCCGCTGCGACCCATTTCACGCGGCAGAGCTGCCAGGCGAGCGCCCTGTCTGCGATCAATCATGAATGCACCAACGGGGGTCATGCGAGGAGCGGCTTCATGCCAACCGCCCTCGCTTTGACGATTTGTTTGATCCATCAGCCTGGGAGTGGCAGCAGCGAGCTATCAGGCGGCATGGGCCTTTGCGGCGGCTACATCTACACCTAGCGGACGCAGGATAAGAGTCACTCGGTCATGACCAACCGCAATATTGAGGGTGTCACCGGCTCTTACAGGGACCGGTTCGGGGAAAGGGTGAAGCACCTGCAACCAACCGCCGTCAGTATAGCCATCGGGATGGTTGTTGAAGGTGATGCCTTCGGCAAGATCGACATGCA
>VFQO010001756.1_pt1 | contig 15487 bp, 9 predicted proteins | sample 3512331 | NCBI WGS metagenome assembly VFQO01 (sample SAMN10412371, study PRJNA504923) | tailings metagenome | isolation source: Replicate 3 from Balatoc abandoned mine | place: Philippines: Itogon, Benguet | collected 2017-08-28
GGCTATTGGTGTGTCTTGATGAATCAGACGGTTTCTACATTGCTTCTGCTCTCTCCGGATCTGTAGCCGCGTGGCAGCTACACGAGAAACTAGCTGCGATGATCGCCAATCTCGTGGACACTGATATGTCGTTTCCCACATGCCCGGAAGAAAGACTTCACTTCAGCGGAGTGGTCGACGACAAATTGTTCGACTGCGAAACTGGTTGCGGCATCTTTTCCACGCTCGGCGCGCACGTCTTTGGAGACCTCCGCATGTCAGATTCGCCTACTTATCGGCTGTCGTTTTTTCAATTGAACCGACTTCATTCTACTGCCGATTTTTCCGTGTCAGGCTCGTTGATTCGAGTGTCATGGGCAGACGTGGACTTTACTCCCAGTTCGCTGGTCAGTCTAATTGAAATACGACTTGCCCGCGATTTCATGGGCCAGCCGTGGAAATCGCATATATGCGGGATACGCAGAGAAAGTCTACATGGTTTGATATCGCCGCTACACCAAGCCAAACACCCTCTTAAAATTCCCTACGCCATCGTCCGCGAGATAGGCGATCACAAAAAAATGACCAACATGTTTATTCGCGATGGTTCTTGCTTTTCAACTATATTAACCTTGCTGAAAAGAATGGGCACGACATTCACCGTCGAAAAATTTTCAAAAGGCGGGCACAAGCGCAGAATTTTATGCGAGGATGCAACCGACGAAGAGATTTTACTCATGTTCGACAGCAACCCAATGAAATTGGACCACTCTTACATAGTAACGCTGGACAAAGCAAGAAAATTTCTCATCCAGGTCGACCAAGTACAGGTCGAGTTTGTGATGGCCTCTACGCCTTTATCAAATGCTCCGTTATTGGAAAACCGAGAAAACAAACGTCGAGTATGAACCTTTTTTGTACATTAAAAACGCATACATCAATTCACCTTCTTTTTGGTGCCGTTTAGAGTAAAATTGCCATTGGCCTCAAACTTGTCAGTGCTAAGATCTCCGATAAAGGTGCACCAATTTCCAGTTTGAACGTTGCGTGCTTGCGTATAAATATGAGAGGTGATGGTAGAATAGTCTCCCAAGATCAAATTGTTCATGATAACCGGGCGCGTTATTTCAACTCGGATAATTTCTCCGGGCGCCATGTCCCAGTAGGTTATTGAATCAAGCGAAACTATTGCAAATCGATTAGTATAAGAGATTTCCATATCTTTTTCTTCAGGCTCTCCGTCGTCGCCGATGACAACTCCGGATACCTTAACCGAAAAGATTTTATCACGTTCTGACTCCATAAAGAGCAGAGTTTTTGATTCATCCGCTTCTCGCTGTATAGTGCGATCCTCTTTTACCATTAGTCCGAGGGCAAGTCCAAGGGCAAATCCCGCTACGGCGCAGACCGCAGCGGTTATTTCAAACATATAAGAGGAAATGTCCACAAACATGTTTTTGGTTGTTGATAACTTCTCCTTGGGGTTGAAAGACCAAAAAGAAGACAGGGTTTCCTCCGAAACGGGCTCGAGTCAGGGGGTCACCCACGAGCGGGGTTTCGAAACCCACTCGATGTTCTCTGTGAAAAACAAAGGAATTCAAAGTTTGAAACTGAAACTCTCTCTTTATCTTTTCCCCTCTCACGATTAACACCTCAGAGAGAACCCCCACCCTTGCAAATGGGCAACGACTCAGCAAACTCCCAGAAGCGGGATAAACGCTACGCCAAAGTCGTCGACCCTTCAACTCGATTGGGGAAAACCAAGGTCAATGTAGACACAGAGATTCACAACATGTGGAGAGACGCTGGCTTCTTCTGCCTGGCGGCCGTGATCCTCATCTACGTCGGGGTGAGCCTGTCAGACCCTAGCCAGCAACTTACGGGCACCGTGAGACGCACCCTGCCCGATGGCACCGTGGCCGTTGAGACCGAACACGTTCCGAAAGGAAAGTCCTTCTGGCCTAAGAACTGGCCCTCGCTCCCCGTGGCCGAAGCTCAATGCGTGATCAAACCCCGGTTGCCCGACCCGCTCCCGGCCCGGTGGGACCCACTTCGGGATGAGCCTCTCGAGTTCCCGGTCAAAGGAGATGCATCTATCAATTACACGACGTGTCTCAATGTCGGCTTGGAACAAGGGATAAACTGTACTACTGAGCACTGGAGAGCGCCTCTCTTCTGGAGGTGCCGGTTTGACGAGCGCGTTCTGGCCGCCCTCCCCGGGTTAGACACCCTGTTTGTCCCCGACCCCGAGCGCGGAGTGCTCTTGTTTGACCAAGCTACATTTTCTAGTCTAGCCTGGTCAAATTCATCCGATTTGAAAGCCGTGATCGAGAGTTCCAGTCTCGCCGGCGGACTGGAGTGCCGGTTAGAACCGCTGATGACACCGAGCTACATGCTCCTCTTTGATGAGTGGCAGAGATATAACGAACTAGAGTCTAGACGGTTTCCCAAGGCTTTTCAAGTCGTTCCAGGCGTCTCTGGGAACTCCAGGAAGCGTTCCGCCGCCGCGCCCGTACTCGCGGCCGACACCAACGCCTCCGCGGCCGACGCCCGTCCGCTGGCCGTTTTCCTTCCAGAAGAAACGCCTCAAGTGCTTAAAACCTTCTCTCTCGCGGGCAATTTCCCCTGGATCCCGTGTCTCCACGGAGAGTACGAACAGAACTCCCTCTCCGTTATTCTTCCTCTGACCGGAATAGCATTCAAAGGGTGCAAAGCTCAGTCGCAGAAACCCGCTCAGAGCGGTGCCGGGCGCGGGCTTGCAGCCAACGCACTCGGGGTGGGAGCAGACTCGTCCGTCTACCGGGGCGGTCAGAAGCCCTCTTACGTCTTCAAACCGGGCTTGGTCTCCATCGACATGCACATGAAACGAGAGATTATGCGAAGTGAACTCTACGACACCGCGCCTCATTCGACCCTCGTGGGTTCCAACTCGGTCTCGGACTCAGATCCGGGTGCCTCGGGCTACGAAATTCCCGGTCTCGAGCCCGGGTCCGAGATTACCCGAGCCTATTGCGAGGATATTGCAGGACTCTTAGACGCCGAAGTGGCTGACGTTGTCGCGGAGAAGTATCTAGAAGAAGGAGAGAGTATAGAGCACTCTGAGTGGGTCAACGCGCCCCTCACGGACTCGACGGGCTTCCACCTCTCGGCCGACCTGTGCACGGAAACCTGGTCCAGACGCTTCTTCAAGGCTACTCTGGCCGGTTCGGGTGAGAATAGAACCTTTGTCTTTGACGCCGCATCCACGGGGCCCCGCCTCCACAACCCCTGGCTCCGGACCGTGCCCAGGAATTTCCAGTGCCGAGCAGACGCCATTCTGTACGGCCAAAACTGGCTCGATGACCCCGAATCCGAGAGAGTGGTTACCCTTGAGCACGTCTGCCTGGGATCTGTCCGCGACTCGGGCAAGTACCGACCGGAGTGGACTCGGCTACCTCTGCTCGGGGAGAGGGCCAAGTACTGGAAGTGCAAGGACAACGGACATCTCTTCAACCGGTGGGTGGGAGTGGCTTGCAGTCAGAGAACGGAGTCTCTCTTGGTTTCGGACATTCAGGACACGGAGAGACCCGTGCTCAAGACTCTCCCGATCAACGCGCACGGAGAGACGGCTTCTGGTCTATTCTCCAAGGACAAGCTCACATTCTACAGCATGCAGTGCCATTTGCCCACTCAGACCCAGTTGGAGTCTCGAATCCGAGGCGGATCTCACGCCGACGTATTTTGCCTGGACGAGTATGTCCGAGAGCAGGCTCAGAAATATTTTGCGGATAACTGCACACCTAACATAAAACTCACAATCAAAGCTCTCTGGGAGAATGCCACCCTTCTGGCGTGCTCCTCACCCGCGAGCAACAAACAGACGCACAAGCAGCAGATTGCTAACCCAATCCCCGTGGAGGAGGCCAAGAGGCTTATGGTCCAAGACGAGACTTTTCCAGTTCTAGGTTGCACTTATATGACTCCCGAGCAGATTGCAAGCAGCGATCTGGCGTGGATCGAACCCAATTCGGACTTTGGCGGAGACTTGCGTAACGCGCCGTACTACAGCGACAAGAACTATTGTATCAACCTGAAAGCAAATGACATGACCAAAAGAGATGCTTTTCTGAGAGTTCTAGTCCCCGTAGAGGCTATGGACGCGTGCGGAAACACGGCACCGTTCTCACTCACGCCCGCGATCAACGGCGGAGAGCGGCTCGTCGTTTCCATGTCGCTCGTCGATACCGCGGTCTACGGAGGATATCTGACCAAGAGTAAATATTGTCCGATTTAAGGTGGAAAAAGAAAGCAACCTCGCTGTATTTTCTGTAGTATAGAATGAAGAACCCCCTCTTGACCGAGTTCCCGGATTGAAGTGACAGACTCCTCTTGGCCCTTCCGCATTCACCTTGGAACCCTCAGAAACTATGAATTCTTCGCTTTTCGCTCTTTTCGCTCTTTATCCAAGCTGAGACTGAGGCCGCGTTCGAGTTCAAGCTACTTTGCCCCCTTGAAGACCGTCTCAAGAAGCGTCCATGTTGAAAAGAGGCCTAATCTTGATCTTACTCGGCATCGCCGTTGCAGTGACCGCGTCCGACGACGGGGTTGCCAGCCCTACAGCTTCACCTGGGTTAAAACAAGGTGAAACAATCGACACACCACAGAAGAAATCTTCTTTTATTCTCGTAACAGGAGATCTTATCCACTTGACCGTGGCACTGTCGGCATTTTTGTTCGTGGAGATACCCATGTTCCTCGTCTTAAATTTTGCACAATCGTATCCGGATGTTACAGTAATCATAGTTCTTGTGCTAGTAACTGTCACAATCAAAGCAGAGTGCGCGGCCGCTTACCGAAAGCGAGCGAAGATGGCCACCCCAGTACGCCAAGTGTACCCGTTTTCTATTCCGGCCGAGCCGTTTCACGCAACATCCAACAACGTAAATGCTCGCAAGAGAAACTTGTATATATAAACTGATAATAACAGTGTCCTTTTTACTAAACACGTGTCTAGAGGAAGCCAGCGCCGGCTCACTCCAACATGAACAAGTTCCTCTCTCCGACAAACACGGAGCTGAACGGGGCAACCGAAGAACGACGAGTGCGTCCAGGCAACAAACGAGGAGAAGGCACGGTGGCGGCGTAGGGTCCATAGGCAAGCTCAATGTAGTAGTTGGCTCCCCATCCGTAGACGCGGTTGTCGCCCTCCACCTTTGCGATGACAGACTCTCCGACACGACGGATGGCCTCGATACTCTTGCCCTCAAAGACGGCAACGTCGGCCAACTCTTCGGTGACGACGGAAAACTCGGGATCAATCTGAACGGGCAAGTTGAGGCCAGCTCCGGCGACTCCGAGACCCAGGTCACCCCACGAATAGGTCTGGTTGCTGACAGAGCTCAAGAAAAAGCCAGCGTACTCGGTCACGTAGGCGTCCCTGGCGTAACCAGAGTTCCAGGGCAGATTCTCGACGCGACGGGGCGCAAAAATGTTGTTAACGCCTTCAGACGGGTTGAAACCCAAATTCCAGGTCGAGCCGTAGCCCCAGGTCCAGATGTGGGTCTCTGCGTTGGTCTGATCCACAAAGGTAACAATGCACTGGTAAGGTCCGCAGTTCAAGACGACCGGGTAGGCCAGATCAGCGGGGATGGAAGCGGAAGAGACAAAGGGGGAGAAAACAACGGGCTTCAGCTCGGTGTTGAACCCGGGAGTGAGGTCGTCTGTGTTACCCAGAGCACCCCACTCGTTGGAGCCAAAGCAAGCAACAACGGGTTGGCCGGGAAGGTCCTCCGAAGTGGAAAACAAAGCACACACATGCTCGACACCAGCGGCCAGTTTCTGGACACCGGAGAGTCCGAGAGTGGAGCCGGCGATAGTCACGGGCGAGTCAGTCTTGTACCAGCAAGTGATGTTGTCAAGGTCAGTGTTGCAAACGGCGCAAGTAAAGTAGTTTCCGGTAACAAGGTGGGCCACGCCAGAGTTGACGCAGGCACTGGGAACGGAGGTGATCTCGGCAAGAGAAGATGGGACGGGCTGGCCTGTGGACTCATCGAGCTCTCCATCAAAGCAGCCCCAGTTCCAAAGAGAGGTTGTCTCGTTAGTGGGATGATCGACAGCCAGGGAAACGTGAGTGGCGGATGAAGAGAGTGCGGCGAGAGTGGCTTCTCCGGCCGAGGTGTTAAAGATTTCCAATCCGGGGACCTTGGTCCAGGAGAAGGCGGTTGTAAATCGTTGCATGCGAGCAGACAATGTCCCGTCTGCTGTGCGGAGTTGACATTCGTTGCTGCCGGTAGAACGAAGCACAAAGGCGTGAGTTGAGCAACCGAGTAGCAGAAGAAGAGAAATTCCCAACGCGGTGGTTGCGCGGAAGAGACCCATGATTTTTTCGCTGTCACGGGCGCCAAACCTTTTTTTAGGTCTTTCTCGGGCGTCGATTCGCCAAGCGCAATTTAGCGTTTCCAAAATTAGAAAATTTTTCGTTTCACAAAATTTGGAGTTGTGAAGCGTCGCAGAAATTTCGCTGACCCCGGGCGCCGTCGGCACCCCCCGCCGCGTCACCCGCCCCGACGCGCTCGGCCGTGCAGCCGTGGTGCGGATTTAGTGCGCCATTTCCGTTTTCTTCATCAAGAAAACACTATTACATTCAACTTTGATCATTTATATTGTCATCCGATGAGCAGGTGTCATTCTGCCGTTCGTTCGTTGGACCCGTTAGCTCAGGCTGCCGTTTTAGCCAAGGAAAGGGACGAATTCAGATGTTTTACGCTCTACAAAGAGGATATAGTGAAAGCTGAGGCGGATTTGCAAGCCGCGAGAGCCGTCCTGACTCGCTACCAGCTCTGGGGTCGTTGGGTGCTTTCTACTCGCCAGGCGTTCGACTCTTGGTGTGAGGAGTTGAGAAACCCTTTTTCTATCGAGATTCTGTCTCATGGTATTGTTCCGGAAGACTTTGCGTTGCTTGAAATAGACGACGCCCTCTCCACTCTGCGGCTGGTGCGAGTCACGTTTGATCATCACGGGCTGTGGAGATTCGACGAAGACGAATTGCAGAACGATTCCGAGTTTGAGGTGAAGCTCTCTTATTTGATCGCCTCCATCAACGGAGTGGTCCTGAACTACGAGCAACGCAAGCAGGAGCTGGAGGAATTGGAGAAGGTTCTCGCGAGTGGAACGCGTCGTGAGGACGTACAAGCTTGCGATAAACAAGAAAATCAAGAAGAAGAAAAGGAAGGGAAACCTGTGGCAAAAGTCAGACTGATCCACACGGATCCAGTGACTCGCAGAAGGGTCAGCTTTGAAGATTTGGCGACGTTCAAAATACCCGCCCCTCGATTGAACTCGCGCTTAACGCGCTCTCAGAACGTATCTAGATCACTGGTCGACCCATTGAGCTGCCCTGGGAATGACGCGACCGCGTTTATGCGTCGCCAGCGAGCCAAAGGCTGAGTCGCTTCTTCTCTAATAAATCATTCTTATTTTTTATGTACAAATGAAGTGAGTTTGACCCTTTTTCAGCTCAACTCGTACTTGACAATAAGCGTAGTACCAGCGTTGGTGAGTTCTATTCTGATCAACGCTCCTGCTGTCAAGTCCCAGACCGAGTACACTATACGTTGGTTTGTGCCAAGACCACCGGCTGACAGTGCATTGAATGAGTTGTTGGGCACTGAAAAAGTGGCTGTCTCGAAAACGGTCGACGCGACTCCTCCGCTATACTTCACAGCCGACCATCTGATATTTTTTGAGCTGGGTGGTGCCGAGTACTCTATGTTTCCGTTGGCAGCGTTGGCGGTGTATCGGAATTGAATTCCAGACAGAGTGACGAGCGTTCCCGCTATTCCGTTGCTCAACGGCACGATTCTTGTGATGGTTCTGGGTATGGAGTTCCATCCTCCGTCAGCCCAGAAGTAGTGCAACTTGAGCGTGTTATCAAAAATGAGCTGGTTCTCCGCCACTCCGCTAATGGTCAGCCGAGTGGTGGTGTTCACCGATGGAATGACCACTCCGCGGGCAGAATTTAGGAACAAGACGTTGCCTGAAGATGTAAAAGAATCTGCTACAAATCCACCTCCTATGGTGAGAGTACCGGGTACGACTAGACTGTTTCCATCAGTCGTGATTGCCGTGGAGCGAGCAAACGAGCCCGTTGTCCCGTTCCAGGCCATCAAGGTAGAGTCCACGGTCGTCGCAGGGCCTCGGATACCACTGTTAGTGCTAGCAGCCAAACCGGCAACCGTGGTCGTCAGGCTGCTCACTTGACCGGACAGACTGCTCAACGTGTTTGTAAGGCTGGCGCCCGAGAGAACAACGTCTGGCGTTATGAGGGAACCAGGGACAGTCATGTTGGGCCCAGAAGTGGTAAAAACGGAATTCTTGGTCAACCGGCCCGATGTAGTGTCCCAGAGAGCAACAGCAGAGTCCGTCACGGCTCCTGACGGGCCCGCCACGTAAGAGCCCAGGTTGGCGGTCACTCCGTTAACGATTAAGGAGGCCGACGTGACCGACCCCGTGACTACAACGTTGTTTCCTGTAACTTGAACAGTGGTGGACTTGACCAATCTTCCCGAGGTGGAGTTCCAGGCGAGCAGGGTGGAGTCGGTGACCGCCCCGGCTGGACCTGAGACATAGCCAGACAGAAGCGAGGTTAACGGAGTCGCTCCTACCGTAAGAGAGCCGACGGTGGCCGTTCCAGGAATGTCTAGATTGTTTCCTGAAGAAGTGAAAGGAGAATTCTTGATCTGGCGGTTGGTCGAGTCCCAAACGGCGAGCGCGTCAGTCGTGGTCGCTCCGGCCGGACCTCGGACGTAGGAAGTGGGATCCACTGCCGCTCCGTTGACCGTAAGCGCCGAAGTGAGTAGAGTGCCCTGTACGGTAAGGTTGTTCCCGCTGACGGCCAGAGTGGTCGATCGAACGAGCGTGCCTGAGGTAGAGTTCCACGCCAGTAAGGTGGAGTCAGTCACGCCTCCCGAAGCAGGACCGGCGATAAACCGAGAAAGTGTATTTGATGTGAGCGCAGTTCCCCCGACGACGACGGAGTCCGCAGAAAGAACTCCCGGAATCGTGAGATTGGAACCCGAGACCCCGAAGGAGGAGGCTTTGGCCAGTCTTCCCGAAGCAGTGTCCCACACCATCAAAGAGTCGGCTGTGACGGAGCCCGTCGGTCCCGTGATGAGGCGGCTGATGTCTGTTTCGTTGGTAGCGGCCATGATCAGCTGCATGATGTCAGAGCCATTGATAAGAACAGTCTGGGCTGAAAGGGTTTCCAGTCCGGTAAGATCTCTCTGCGGAGAGATCGAGACTCCCGGTGCGCAGCTGAGAGCGCGGCCTGTGGTGGAATTCCAAACCGCCACGCATCCAATAGGGACGCTGGATCCCGCAGTGGGCCCTGAGACCAGAGAAGACAAGTCTTGTTCGTTAGTTGCACCGGCCAGCAAAGTGGTAAGATCCACATTGTTCACAACCAATCGGTCCACTGAAAGGGAGCCTATGCCCGAGAGGTTTCTTCCCGCCACCACAAACGGGGAATCGGTCACGTTCAACCCGGTAGTGGAGGACCATAGTACAATGGTAGAGTTGGCGACACTGCCCGAGGACGGGCCTCGAATTTGGGAGGCAGCAAGACCGCTCACGGCCGTCTGGATGAGCGTCGTCACGTCGAGCCCGTTCACGAGAACTCTATCGGCTGACAGCACTCCAATGTTGGACAGATTTCTTCCAGATACTACAAACGCCGTGTCAACCAAGTTGCGTCCTGTTCCAGAGACCCACATGCTTAGGGTGGAGTTTACTGAACTCGCCGGACCCGTCACAAACCCAGAGAGGTCTTGTTCTCCGGTAGCCGCTTGAATGAGGGAGTACAAGTCACTTCCGTTGAGAGAGATCGAACGAACTTCTAGAAGGCTGACATTGGTCATCACTCCCTGGTCCGAGATCGTGACCACGGAATGTTTGCTCTTGTTTCCTGCAGGCCCGTCAAAGAGGACTATGGAATTAGGCGGGACTGCCCCCAGGGGCGCTCCCAGATCGTAAGAGTTTACGAAAGTGATATTACTCGTGGAATTTGAAATCAGTTGGATGATATCGACCCCATTCAAGAAAAGCCGAGTCACGTAGGCCGTCTGAACCCCAGACATGATGCCGTCGTGAGATATCTTGACGGGCGTGTCCACCAAATCCTTGCCCGACGGGCCCGTAAAGACAGCAACGGATCTGTCCACGTTAGGAACAGGCCCTGGCCCGTAGGCCAAGTTGTTGAGAGGCGGGATTCGGCTAAAGAGATCCGCGTATAGGTTGTAGAGGTAGGTGTCAAACCGGGTTCCGTTGATGACCAAGTCTGTCGTCGTCAGGTTGGCCACGCCTGATACTAGACCACTGGGAGTTATGATAACGGAACTTCTAGAGATGGTGGAACTGGTAGAAGAAGAATTGAAGACAGCCACTTGCCACTGTTGGTCTGACGGAGACCCAGACGCAGGCCCGAACACGACCCCGTCGGCAGTGATTCCAATCTGCGACGCGTTTAGCGCTATGGCTCTTAACCACTGTTCCAAATCTCTGCCGGCCAGTTCAATCGAAGGAGTGTAAAGAGCTCCGTAGAACATTTCGACAGTGCCGTTGGGCAAGAGTCGCATCCCGGGTGCAGCATCCACAAAATCGCCTGAAGTTGAATTGAAGACGACAAACGCTCCATCTATGACATCTCCAACGTTAGGTCGCGGCAGCGAGTTGGCGTTGGCCAATCCCGATGATATGACGGCTGCGTTTGCCGTTTGTTGAGCCGCGACCGCGAGCTGGCGGGCCAGTTCTGCCAGAGCGTAAATGTTGGTTTGGTTAACAAGCAGTATTCCCGTCAGATTCAAAGTTCCAGGAGCGACCCAAATCAGAGAGGAGTCCGGAGAACCCGATGCAGGGAATTTGAGCGAGTTGACCGTCAGATCCAGGGTCGACCCATTGAACAAGCCTCCTGTAGCGTTCTGGTACACTAAATTGGCGGCATTAATAACGTAGTCTGTACTAACATTTCCAATCTGCTTCACAATAACGGCATCCGTGGTTCCGGACACATCTCCGCTGAGTTGGACCGAGATCTTCTTCCAGGGTGTCGCGTTCGACCTAGCTCCTCCAACTGCGTTGTTTTGGGTTTCGCTGCCTCCGTACCAGATGGCTCCAGTAGCAAGATCTAAGTAGTACAAGACCGACGTGAGAGCTTCCGGCGGAGGACCGAAACCGGCTCGAGCCCAGAGCTCACCGGCACCCAACTTGTTCTGGTTGATGGCCGCAATGGTCACTGCAGCGATGGACATGGCCGCGACAGCAAGAAATAGAATTACAAAACATGAAAATAGAATCTTAGATCCCCACGAGGACGATGATTTGCGGTGGTGGGGATGGAGCTGATCGAAAACCCGAGGGTCGGGTAGAGCTGGCGTGTGGCTCGCGGCCCCCAGTAATCTTTCTTGTTCAAAATCTTGTTCACGTTGTTGAATTCGACGCTGTGCAGCATTCAACATGGTTATCCCTTCTTTCTAAGACCGGTCAAACGCGCTAGCTCGCCCGCGCCGCACAAACGCCCTCGCAGAACGTTCCTTCCAAAAGCGGAAAGAAATCACAAGCGGCGTGTGATTTTGTGTGAATTTTTGTGAAAATTTGCGGCCGCATTGGTCTTTTTTGTATACTGGATCACATTTTTTTCCAGCGAGATTTTGTTTTTGAATCGACACGCGCCCGATCAACGCGCGTGCGCACCGCGAGAAAAAAAATCCGAGCCCGCGAAAAGAAAGAAGAAGTATCCACCTCAAGGAAAAAAAGATGACCCCAAGAGGAAGGTCCCTGCACCGCCCAAGTTTTTTTGCTCGCCGGACCCCGAGCGCGTATGACCAACGCGCTCGTTTTTCCCCCCTGGCAAGCCCGGCGCCTCAAAACCTGGCGTGCTGCGCGCAGTTAAATCAGTCTCTTCAGTGTCTTTGCTACTGTCAAGTGTGTTTCTATCTTTCTTTCTTTCCACAATGAGCAACCGCCGTCCTCTGTACGACATCCCCGAACGCCCAGCTGGCCGCCAGTCTGTTTCAGCTGCGGCCTCTGTGTCTGCCCCTTCCAACCAGAGGCAGCGCGCTGGTGCAAAAACTTCTTACTCTTCATCGTCTTCGTCCTCCTCGTCTGCTTCTTCGGGTTCGGTCCGCTCTGGTTTGGGCTTTCCCGGCCTGTTGAAGTTGACTCAGTCCGACAAGGACATGGAGGAATTTAGAAGCGCTGTTTTCGGCGACAAATCATCATCGTCATCATCTTCTCGTGTCAAGCTTGTGGACTACAGCAGCAGCAGCAGTAGCAGCAGCGAGAGCGACAGCGAGTCCGAGTCCGAGTCCGCCCAACCTCCGCGCCCGGATTTATCTCGCGCCAAGCCCAAAGTTCCCGGAGCCCCTCGCAAACCTCTGTTCAATATCCGTCGCCACACTGCAGTTGCCTTTACTCGCCGTCAGTTGGATTTTGGAGAGCGTCGTAAGGCTGGATACGAGACTCAGCTCGACGACCAAGAGGAACAGGAGCCGCAGCAGCAGCCTGCTCAGGTTTACCAACAACGCCCTCCTGCTCGTTTGGTTCATGCCATGAGAATCGAAGTCCGCCAACCCGGAGCAGGCATGTGGGTTTCCCGCGATGGAAACAGCATTGTAATTTCTCTCGAACCCAAGTCGGAATAAAAAAAAAAACCCTTCCTCGATACCATTTTTTCTGTCTCATTAAACACTAAATATTACATTCGGGGCATATATATAGACTCAGAAGCTCCGTCGGCCAACGGCGGAACTCCATAGTACATGTTGAGCATGGCGTTGGTGTCCACCACTCCAGATTCCTCGCGCTCGGGTTCGATAGAAGCGTTGTTATCCGATGAAGAGGCGTTATAACCATAATCCCCAGTTTCCATCTGATCGGATTCGGCTTCATCGTCCTCGGAGATCATTCTGTCAAACGATCGCTTGCCTTGACGGCCTCGAGGCTGTTGCCGCTGCCGCTGCTCGTAATTTGATTCGTCTCCGTAACTGGATCCAGAAACGTAATTCATCATCTCGGATTCGTCTCCAAAGTGGGTGGCCGTTACAGCGCTGAAGAATGCCTGACGAAGGTTGAACCACATCGCACGCGTCTGTACCTCAAATCCCGGTCTTACGGCAGGTGGGACAACAACGTTGTCCAGAATGGTTTTCAGCGAGTCAACCGTGGTAAGATACACCTTCTGGATATCTCTATAAGAGTTTGCCTGAGGAGCGTTCAGAACAGTATCGTTGGGTTGCATCGGGTCCACGCCGGGCGGCGGGATCACGGTTAACAGTTGATCCAAGATTTCGGACTGCGCACAGGTGTTTGTGGTAAGGAGCTGTGGAAATCGGCCAGGGGCGGGAATAAGGGAGCAACGGACCATTCTGTCTTTCTTTCTAATGACTTACACACCCAGAAAGGAAAGCAAAAAAAGCAAGCGTGAAAATTCTTCTTGATCTTAGTTTTTGAACTTACTGGCTGGTCGACTAAGACAGCGCCAACATGTGTCCCGCGGGTCAAACGCGCTTACCCCCTCAGCCTGGTCCCTTCCCGGGAGAGTGAAGCTCACTGGAAAACCCGACCTGGCATTCCCTCTCGCGAATCATTCGGAAGAATCTTTCGATGGAACCAGAACGTGGCTCAAATGACACGCCTCCGCCGTTTGCAACAGCTGCTTCCTCCTCCTCTTCTTCCGACGGGGACCAAGCGACGGACACACTCTTGGAGGTGCTGGGCCAACCAGAAGTCACAGTCCGAGGCAACACTTTCCCTCTAGTCTGGCAGTTTGTGTGTGTATTGCCTCCAGAAGCAGCCAGGAACTCGGTGTTTGCTGGACCCAAGGAGTCGGCTTGGTCATTCCCGGTGGGATGGAGCGCAGCGCTGTTTGCCGCCTTTCTCCCCATTGGGTATATGAATTCGGAAAAGTGGTTTCAATGGGAAATGGACCACCAAATCGGGAATTCGGCGGATTACATGGCTGTTCTGGCCATTCCCACGGTGCCCCGAGTGAAAGCGCTGGCCCCGACGGGCGTCCCCGATTACAAGGAAGCAGTCTTTCAGTCGACACTTCGAGTTTTGAATCCCTTGCTCTCGTACGACCAAATTCACATATGGGAAAGCTTTCAGGTCAATCCGGCGGCGGAGCCCGAGATGGCCGCCTGGAACACTGGTCTGGGCAAGTATCTGGCCAATGGTGCCAAGGTGAGACCTTACAAAGGCGTGCTGTGTCGTTCTCTTGTTTCGGGCTGTCATGGAAGGCTCTATTGCATGTCCAAATGGGCGGAGAAGTTTGTGGACGGCGTGGTCGTAGCGGTAGCGGAGCAGAATAGGCTTCACGAGATGAGACACCAAAACCGCCAAGCCGAAGAAGAAGATCGAATGCAACAAGACTTTTCTGACGACGAGGAAGACGCAGGAGCGCCCGCTGCACCCGGGAACCCGGGCGAGTCGCAAGCCGATCGAGACTTACGGGAAGCACAACACGTTCAAAGTCTGACCGCCGAGCAACGCAAGGTTTACAACAGGAAGAAAGCCAAGATTTCCATTGGAGAATACGCAAACATGATCATTTATTTCCAGATTTGGGCCTATTTGGAGCAGATGGCTCGATTAGTCCAACACGCTCGAGGTTACTCCGAGTTGCTCGAAGTGCAGCTTCTTACCGTGGAGAGAATGCTTGAACTCCAACTGCAGGGAAGGTTTTATCTCACTCGATCGGCTTCTGAAAAGTGGATCCACGAAGCAGTGTGCCAGGATTGGCTGGAGTCGTTCAAAACGCGCGCGCGTCAGTTTGATCAGGACCGCAAGGTGGAACTCCAGACCGGCCAATCGAGTCGATACTGGGACATTGAGAACATTATGTCTTTTAAAACGTACAATAACCCGTTTTACGCGGGTTCTACCGAGGTAAGGGAAGCCCGTCACTACATTGACGGGCTCCACGCCGAACTCGCGGGGTGCCAGCTTTTCACCAAGGAAGAATTGGATCATCCTCTAGGCGATTTGAAAGACTCTTACTACAACTTGGCTCAGTCCGACTTTGGCGTCTTTGCCACCCAGATTGCGCTTCCGGGTTCCCAAGCCGCGGTGACCACTCAACCAAATGTAGAACGGGCTAAACGACTTCAACTACGTTCCGCGTTGATGTGGCAAAAGGTCCAATGCGTCTGTCGGACACTGGGGACCCATCTCACCTACAACAGAGAGGTGCGAGGGTCCGAGGTGATTGGGGTATACAAACACCCGTTTATCTATATCAAATCGGTTAAGGAGAACTGGAACACGGACGAAGGCGGAGTTCCTCATTTGATATGGCAACTCAAGATGGGCATGCTTAAGTTTATGGCCAATGTGAACGAGCCCACAGTCAACGTGCACCCGCTTTCACTGGATAGGATACCCCAGTTGGAACAACTCTTGTACTACTTCTACGCTGTGGAAAACGCCGTTGTACTGACCGACGGAATTACCACGGCTCAGGTTCTCCTCGACGAGC
>VFQO010001757.1_pt1 | contig 15484 bp, 14 predicted proteins | sample 3512331 | NCBI WGS metagenome assembly VFQO01 (sample SAMN10412371, study PRJNA504923) | tailings metagenome | isolation source: Replicate 3 from Balatoc abandoned mine | place: Philippines: Itogon, Benguet | collected 2017-08-28
CTCTACCCGCGCTACCTCGACCCAGTGACCGGCTTGCCCTGCCCGGCCGAGGTGCTGGTGGAGCGGCTGGCGCGGCTGGGCACCCCAGCGCTCGATCTGCGACAGCGTGCGATCATCGCCGGTCGGCGCTTGCAGGGAAGGCTTCGCTCGAAGGTAGGGCGCCGGCTGGGCTGACATGGGCTGTCCCAAAACGGGGCGCGATATCTCGGATGGAGCCACGCCGTTACGACGTTTTCCGGATTGCCGATGTTTCTTTCTTGCTACTAGCGGAACGGGGGGCTCCGAATTTATGGAAAGGTTGGATTTTGCTTGCGCTTCTTCCAGTCGCTTCTGATATGCTCGCGAAGACGATGCGGTGTTGCTCTGCTACGCACGTTACAGGCATAAAAAGTTGGCCTCGCCGATGTCGGCATCGGGTCTGGAAGTGCATCTCCTAATGGCGAATTGGTGGGCGGTACACACATGGTCGCGGACGTAAGGCTGTCATGGCGCGAGCCGCGCCAAATCGAGACGCGATGCCCCTTGTGCGGCTACGAAGGTGCATTTGCACATTTTGTCCGCGTTATCCAAGATGACGCCCTCTGCACTGAAGAAGACTCTTGGTATTGTCCGGAGTGCATGGGTTTCTTCGCCCAGCCTTGGAAGTATCCAGATTACGCGGATGATTATGGATTTCCTGATTATTTTCGCTATTACTGTGAGGTCGGAGCGGGTATTGGTTCCATGATCGAACCAGTATTGTGTGTGGCATCCCGTAAGAAGATCGACACAATGCTCGATGTCGGTTGCGGAGTTCCGTTTACGGTTGATTTTGCACGCACGCGTCTCGGCGTGGCCGCCTCAGGTGTTGATCCGTCAACCTACGCGCGAAGAGGCAATGAACTTTTGGCGGTTCCGTTGGATCAGGGGATGCTCGGTCATGGTTCGTCGAGTGACGGCAAGCAGTTTGATCTGGTGTTCTCGTCCGAAGTGATCGAGCACGTGGAAGACCCGATAGCATTCGCGCGAACGCTGAGTGAGCATACGGCGTCTGAAGGCGTCTTGGTCCTCACTACGCCCAGCGCTGAATTCGTGGTCCCCGGGAAAAGTCGACTAGACTGCCTCGGGACGATTTGGCCGGCAATTCATCATGCGATCTACTCCGCGACTGGCCTCGAGAAATTGCTGCGCGGCCTTGGTTTTGGCTACGTGACCGTTCGCCGGCAGCGTGAAAGACTGCTTGCTTTTGCTTGCCGAATACCCTTCGAGCCCGGCACACCATCGCTGGAAGATCAAGCAGCCTGCCGCGCCTACATCGCGGCACAGGCGGAAGACCCGGCACGGTTTGGGCGTTCTCTTGCGAGCGGAAACCTATTCCGGATTTTCCGCGATGCGGTCAACGAGGGAAAGCTGGATCTGGCAGCTTCTATCGATGAGCGGATGCGTGAGTTCTGCCAGTCCGCCTATGGTTGTGATCTCCATGAATACGAACGTTTCTGCCAAGAAGCGAAGATAACCGAGCAGGATGCCCTTTTTTCTCGCTGGCCGTACTTCACATATGTTTATGCGTATTACGCCAGCATGCTCGCCTTGCTCAAAGGCCGATATCGCAATGCCGAAACCGGCTTTGCAGCCTTTTGCGACATGATTTCGCACAACAGGTTCCGCAATGCTCTCTGGTGGGGGGAGGGCGCAAATCTTTACGAATCGGCGCTGTTTCATCGGGGATTTGCGGCTTTGCTTGACGGCAGGCGGGACGAGGCCATCCGTTCGTTCAAGCAAGTGCTGGCGCGCTCGGGCGAGCCGCCTTTGGGGCTTGCGGCGATGGTCTGCCGTAATGATGAAATCGGCCTTCGGGCACTTATGCAGATGGGAGTGTGTCACCTCCAGTCAGGAAACCCAGTCAAGGCGATCGCAGTTTTTGACGAAGCACTCGAGTGGGCGGGCAAGTTCGCCACTAGCCAAGACCGGATTGGGGAGCTGATAAAACTGGTGCATGTGGCGCACGAGGTTCGTGCAGCTCAAGCGCATTGATCGCAGCTTTCAGGCATTTGTCGCAGGAGGGTTGTTATGCAATCACGATGCTTGGCCAGCACCTGTTCAGGAGCTGTCGTCAGATAGGGTTAAACGGCTGTAAACTGGTGGCCAAAAGGTTAGTGTGCCCTTGCCTTGGACCCATCCTTCGTGCATTGAGCCGCCCGGTTCCACCAATCAAGATCTGACTGTAAAGCCATCATGAAATTATTTGATTCGATTTGGAACCGTCTTCCGAGACTGCAGTGGTCTTTTGCGATCTTTGTCGTATTTCCGACGTTGCTGATGGGGCTGTACTACGGTTTTTTGGCTTCGGATGTTTATATCTCGGAGTCAAAATTTGTCGTCCGGGACTCGACGCGTCAGCCGAATGTGGGGCTTAGCCTTTTATTAAATTCTAGCAGGTTCTCTAGTGCGGGCGATGATGGATCTGCAGTGCGAGAATACATTCGCTCACGCGATGCATTGAGCAAAGTCGATTCTGGGGGGTTCGTGAGGAAGGCGTACACGCGCCCTGGCGTGTCGGCTTTCGACCAGTTTGGTGCCCTTTGGTCTGGCGATAGCTTCGAGCACCTCTATCGCTATTTCGGCAAGATGGTTACGGTTGACCAGGATTCCTCCACATTGATCGTCACGCTGACAGTGCGGGCCTTTCGGCCTGAGGATGCGCAGCAGATCAACAAACGGCTGCTCGAAAACTCCGAAGACCTCGTCAACCGACTGAGCGAAAGAGGACGCAGGGATACGGTGAAGTTCGCCGAAGCTGAACTTCGCGAGGCAGAGCGGCGATCAGGCGATGCTGCACGCCGGCTCGCCGCCTATCGCAACCGCAATGCCGTCGTCGATCCAGAAAAGCAGGCCGCCGTGGCATTGCAGATGATCGCGAAATTGCAGGACGAGCTTATCTCTGCACGGACGCAACTAACGCAGTTGCAGACTTTCACGCCGCGCAATCCCCAGATCCCAGTCTTGCGCAAGCAGGTTGCGGAATTGACCCGGTCGATCGAGCAGGAGACGGCCCGGGTTGCTGGTGGCTCACGCTCGCTTGCTGCAACGGCTGAGGCTTATCAGCGGCTTCAAGTCGAGTCCGAGGTCGCCGACAAGCAACTGGCCGGTGCCATTGCATCCGTCCAGGAGGCCTATAGCGAGGCGCGGCGCAAGCAAACTTATATCGAACGGATTTCACAGCCCAGCCGCCCGGACCATCCTTTTGAACCGCGCCGATTGCGTGCAATTTTGGCAACGTTCGCTCTTGGCCTGCTTCTCTGGGGTATTTACCGGCTGTTGGCTGCAGGCATCCGCGAGCACGTCGGATAAGGAGGGCTGTAGATGAGCAGCAAGCCAGCCTTAGGTTCTGCCTTAATCATTCAGAAGCGGGTTGTGCATGCCCTGCTGATGCGAGAAGCGCTGACGCGTTACGGGCGCCACAACATCGGGTTCCTTTGGTTGTTCATCGAGCCGATGATGTTTACGGTCGGTATCACGATTTTCTGGACCGTCACAAAGTCTATACACGGTTCCAATCTGCCGATTGTGCCCTTTGCAATTACCGGATATTCGTCCGTCCTTCTCTGGCGTAACATGCCGGCCCGGTTGGTGGGGGCAGTCGAGCCCAATGCGGGGCTGATGCATCACCGCAATGTCAGGTTGATTGATATCTACATTTCTCGCCTGATTCTGGAAGCCGGCGGGGTTACGATCTCATTCGTGTTTCTAACAGTCCTCTTTGTCGCCGTGGAATGGACGGATTGGCCAGAGGATGTGCTGCCGGTCATGTTGGGATGGTTGCTGCTCAACTGGTTTGGCTGGTCACTCGCCTTTTTTATCGGTTCCCTCAGTGAGCGCACCGAAATCGTCGACAAGCTCTGGCACCCAATTACCTACTTTCTATTCCCAGTGTCGGGTGCGGCATTCATCGTCGATCCACTGCCTGAGGTGGCGCAGAAAATCGCACTGGCCTTGCCGATGGTGCATTGTACAGAGATCATACGCGAAGGTTTCTTCGGCTCGGCATTCACGCCTCATTACTCGATTGCATACGTCGTGGCTTTTTGCTCGGTCCTATCCGTAGCCGGTTTGATGAATACGGCATACGTCTCGCGGAGGATCGTGTTGGAATGATCCAGTTTCGCGATGTGACCAAACGGTATCCCGTGAAAGGCGGTACTAACCTCGTCCTGAACGGCGTAAATTTTTCCGTCGGGCGAGGGGAGAAAGTCGGGATCATAGGTCGTAATGGTGCGGGCAAGTCGACGACGATCCGTCTGTTGAGCGGCTCTGAGCTTCCCACTGCAGGCACAATTAATCGTGACATGTCGGTATCCTGGCCTCTGGCATTCGGCGGAGCCTTCCAGTCAAGCTTGACCGGTAGGGACAATCTGCGCCTGATCTGCCGATTGTATGGCAGGGCGATCAAGGATTGTGTCGAATTCGTGCAGGAGTTTGCTGACCTTGGGCGCTATTTTGACGAACCCGTGAAAACATACTCGTCCGGGATGCGAGCGCGATTGGCATTCGCCATCTCGATGATCATCGAATTCGATTGCTTTTTGATCGATGAGGTCGTGGCTGTTGGCGATAGTAGGTTCCATGAAAAATGTCATATTGAATTATTCGAAAAGCGAATTGATAGATCTTTCGTGATCGTCTCGCACGACATTGAGTATGTCAAAGCTCATTGTGAAACAGTGTACGTTTTGAGATCTGGGATAATGCATAATTTCGATGATATCGATGAAGCCATTGAATTTTATCAGCATGGAGATTGAGAATGAAGGCAGTTTTGCTGGCTGGTGGACTTGGAACCCGAATATCGGAAGAAACAAGCGTGAAGCCAAAGCCGATGGTCGAAATTGGCGGCAAGCCAATTCTTTGGCACATTATGAAAATGTATTCTGCCCATGGCGTGAATGATTTCATTATTTGCCTTGGTTACAAAGGGTATGTCATTAAGGAATATTTCTCAAATTACTTTTTACATATGTCGGACGTGACGTTTGATATGCGTGAGAACAAGACGACTATTCACACGAACACCGCCGAGCCGTGGTCAGTGACGCTGGTGGAAACCGGCGAAGAGACGATGATCGGTGGCCGAATAAAGCGAATTCTGCCGTATGTCGAAGGTGACGATGCGTTTTGCGTAACGTATGGCGATGGTGTGGGTGACGTTGATATCGCGGCTGTCATCCGGAAGCACGCCGAAGCGGGGCGCCTTGCTACCGTTACGGCAACTCAGCCGCCCGGCCGGTTCGGGGCGATTGATTTCGAGGGGGACCGCGTGCTGGGGTTTAAAGAAAAACCCCAGGGGGATGGTGGTTGGATCAATGGCGGGTTCTTCGTGCTCTCGCCGGAGGTCGGAAAATATATTGAAGGCGATGCAACGGTTTGGGAGCGCGAACCGATGGAGCAGCTTGCTGCAGACGGCCAGCTTTCCGTGCACTTCCACCATGGATTCTGGCAGCCGATGGACACGCTACGTGACAAACATCTGCTTGAAAACCTGTGGGCGTCGGGTAAGGCGCCGTGGAAACTTTGGTAAGGTCGCATCTATGAAAATTTTGATCACCGGGAACATGGGGTATATCGGCCCGGTTCTTGTTTCCCACCTACGCAAAGCACTGCCGGATGCTCGGCTGATCGGTTATGATAGTGGGCTGTTTGCGCACTGCCTTACGTCGGCAGCGCAATTGCCCGAAGTTCAAGTCGACGCTCAGTATTTTGGCGATGTCCGCAACCTTCCTGAAGCGATCTTGGCTGATGCGGATGCGGTGGTTATGCTTGCCGCAGTGTCGAATGATCCCATGGGTTCGAAGTTCGAAGCCGTGACCGATGCCATTAACTTCGCGTCGTGCGAGGATATTGCGCGCAAGGCTGTGAGCGCGGGCGTGCAGCGGGTAGTTTTCGCCTCCAGCTGTTCAATGTACGGCTATGCCGAGGGTGGCGCGCGAAAGGAAACGGATGATCTCAATCCGCTTACTGCCTATGCTCGCTCTAAGGTTGCTACGGAGCGCGCGCTTGAAGCGCTTGATCCGGGCAATTCAGTAATTACGTCGCTCCGTTTTTCGACTGCGTGCGGTATGTCGCCTCGGCTTCGTCTTGATCTCGTGCTTAATGACTTTGTTGCGTGCGCGATTGCTTCACGTGAAATCACCGTGTTGTCGGACGGCTCGCCGTGGCGTCCGCTGATAGACGTCAAGGACATGGCTCGCGCAATTGAGTGGGCTTTGGTTCGCGATCCTGCCGGCGCTGGTGCCTATGTGGCGGTTAACGTCGGTTCCGACGAGTGGAACTATCAGGTGCGCGATCTTGCTCATGCCGTGGCTGCGGCTGTCCCTGGAACGTCGGTGTCAATCAACACGAACGCTCCACCGGACAAGCGATCCTACAAGGTAGATTTTGCCAAGTACCGATCGATCGCGCCTGATCATCAGCCGCAAGTGAATCTTGAGGAATCGATCAATGAACTCAAGAACGGCATGCAGTCGATGAATTTTTCTGATGCAAATTTCCGTTCGTCGCAGTTTATGCGGTTAAAGGTGCTCGAAGCGCACATGGAATCCAAGCTTTTGAGCGAGAGCTTGTTCTGGCTGCGTTAGGCTTCTTACTGGGGTTGTTTCACAATGATTTTCAATACAACGCCGCTTGTCGGTGCGTACACGATCGAGTTGGAAAAGCGCGGCGATGATCGCGGCTTCTTTGCTCGAATGTTCTGCAAGAACGAATTCGCCGCACATGGTCTCGAAACGGACTTTGTGCAGGTCAACAATTCATTGAGCGTCAAGGCGGGCGTTCTACGTGGGATGCATTATCAATTGCCTCCATTTGCGGAGGTCAAGCTCGTTCGCTGCGTTCGCGGGTCGCTTTACGACTTCATAGCGGATATTCGACCGGACTCGCCGACCTTCGGAAAGTGGTTTGGTGCCGAACTCTCGGCCGAAAACCGCACCATGATGTACGTTCCTCGCGGCTTTGCTCATGGCTTCATTACGCTCGAAGACAACACTGAGGCGGTGTATCTTGTCAGCAACGTGTATGGGCCCGAGCAAGAGCGCGGAGTCAGGTACGATGACCCGGCCATCGGCGTGCAGCTGCCGCGCGACGTGACCGAAATTTCGCCGAAGGATGCGGCGTGGCCTGATCTCGATACAACCTTCCACGGATTGGAGATGTTGCGGGGTCTTTCGTGAGAGTTTTGCTGACCGGGGCGAGTTCCTTCACGGGGGCGTGGTTCGCCGCAAAGCTTGCGCAGAATGGTCACGAGGTGCGCGCCACGTTGCGTGCTACTTACAGCTCCTATGAAGGTCTCCGGAAGAGCCGGTTGGACTTGATGGCGGGACTGGGGGTCCAGTTCCTAGAAAGTGTGAGCTTCGGAGATGAGGCGTTCGTCGCGGCAGTCGACGGTGTTGATCTGATTGCGCACCACGCAGCCGAGGTTACCAATTACCATAGTTCCGATTTCGACGTAATTGCAGCGGTTGCTGCCAACACTGCAAACGCCCGGATGGTGACGGAGCGGGCTGCGGCGGCAGGGGTCCGCGGCCTCGTTGTGACAGGCAGCGTGTTCGAGCAGGACGAAGGCTTGGGCGAGGCGCCTCTCAAGGCATTTTCCCCATATGGTTTATCGAAGGGTTTGAGCTGGCAGGTTGCGAAGTATTGGGCTGACCGGGCCGAGCTTCCGGTTGGTAAGTTCGTGATCCCCAATCCTTTCGGTCCGTTAGAAGAGGCGCGGTTTTGCGCATACTTGTTGCGCACTTGGGTTGCGGGCGAAAGGGCAGGGGTCCGCACACCGTCCTATGTGCGGGACAACATCCCCGTCGACTTGCTGTCGATGCGCTATGTCCGTTACCTTGAGCAAATGGTCGAGGGGGTGGGCGAAAGCCGTTGCGCTCCGTCTGGCTACGTCGAATCTCAAGGACGTTTTGCCCTTCGCTTCGCAGAAGAGATCGGTGGTCGCCTTGGGCTTGAGGCCCCCCTTGATCTTGCTCACCAAACCGAATTCGCCGAACCGGTCATGCGGACCAACTCCGATTTTGATCGCACTGGGTGGGACGAAGCGGCGTTCTGGGACTCAGCAGCAGACTATTATCGGAAGACTTATTGCAGATGAGCACGCCGTTAGCTTTCGACAAGGCGCGGGCCATAGGCCTTGAAGCTGTCGTGGTCGGTGGCGGAGTGGTCGGGCTGGCCGTGGCTCGTTCTCTGCAGCTTGGGGGGCTGGAAACCGTTATTATTGAAGCCAACCAAAGCTTCGGAATGGAGACGAGCTCGCGCAATTCAGAAGTAATCCACGCCGGGATCTACTACCCGGCCGGTTCCCTAAAAGCCCAGATGTGTGTTCGCGGAAAACATCTTCTGTACGAATTCTGTCGAGACTACGGCGTTCCCTTCAATCGTATTGGCAAGTTGATCGTCGCGACTTGTGAAGAAGAGGTTCCCACCCTTGAAACCTATTTGAAATCGGCTTGCGCCAATGGCGTTCCTGACCTCAGATGGGTCTCGGAAGATGAGTTGTCCGAACTTGAGCCAAGTGTGACAGGGGCGAAGGCGCTTCATTCCCCCTCCAGCGGCATTATTGACAGCCATGCCTACATGCAGGCGCTTCTACATGACTTCGAAATGGCCGGAGGCCATTTCGTTCGCGGAACCCGAATTTTGGAGGCGCAGGTCGCTGAAGACGGCGTATGGTTTGCCGATGATGCGGGCGAGACCTACCATGCCCGCTTCTTCGTTAACAGCGCGGGCCTTACCGCCCCCGACCTTGCAACACGTATGCACGGTTTGCGGAAGGAATTCGTTCCGCAACCATATTACGCGATTGGTCACTACTTCGTGCTCAGTGGCAATTCGCCGTTCCGCCACCTCGTTTACCCGGTCGCAGTCGCAGGGGGGCTTGGCACCCACGTGACGTTGGATATGGCCGGGGGTGTCCGTTTCGGTCCTGACGTGGCTTGGATCGATCAGATCGACTACACTTTCGACCCGTCCCGAAAGGCGAGTTTCGTCGATTCCATCCGACGCTACTATCCCGGCCTCGACGCGGAAAAGCTGGTGCCGGGATACACCGGAATACGCCCAAAAATCAGTGGCCCGGGCGAGCCCGCGGCGGACTTCGTTATCCAGACTCGCGCAACCCATGGCATCCCCGGCCTGATCAATCTCTTTGGGATTGAATCCCCTGGTCTCACTGCCTCACTGGCAATCGGCGAACGCATTGCCGCTGAATTTGGCATCCAAAGCGAAAAGACGCTTCTATGTTCTGGCGCATAATATTTCTGCTCAAACCTATCGGTGTTCCGGTACTAGAAAATTATTTTCGGCTCCGCGATCGCTGGGCGATGCTGCTTTTGCGGTTGCGGGGCCTTTCCACGGTACGCGAGGTGCGGGGCGCGGAGCACTTGGCGAGCGACAAGGTGGTAATCTTTGCAGCCTATCCTTCAGGCAAGCTCGCGCATCTGCATATTCGCCTGCTACGCCGGTTTGCCAAGGCCGGTTATGCGGTGCTTTTTGTGAGCAACCATCCTCGCCCTGATTACGTCTTTGCAGATTGCTTGAGCGAACCGTGGACATTCATGTTCCGCCGCCCTTTTGGACGCGATTTCGGCGCGTTTAAGGATGCTACGGTTCTTCTGCACAAGATTTCGAAGGAGCAAAATCGGCGTTTCCGCAAGGTCGCTTATCTCAACGACAGCATCGCCACGATCGACGCCAACGAGCCTTCGATTATCGCACATCTCGATAATCCGCAGCAGCAGTTTGCTGGTGTCACCGAGAATTATCATAAGGGCCTTCACGTCGGCTCGTTCGCGATGTCTGTCGGCGAGGACGCGTTCTATCACCCGAGAATGATCAAATATTGGAAGAGCTTCAAGAGCCTTTCGACGAGGCGGTACGCAATCGGTCGGGGCGAACTCGGCTTTTCGCGGGCTATGCGGCGGGCTGGGTTCGTCCCCCACGTCTCGTGGACGTTGGCAAGGATGAAGCAGGCGCTCCTCGGCATGCCTATTGGCAAGCTCATGGAGATTGCGGAGAGCATGGAGCCGCATTTCCGGAGGCAGATTGAATCGCCTTTCAATGTGATCGACGATCGCCTTGTTGCGTTTCTTGGCGCTTCCAATCTGGGAATGCAGGCGCAGTCTATTCTACAATCGATCCTCGGCCGGACCCGTAAGCAGGCGAAGGCGGTCCCCCCAAAGGTTGATGGTGGGTTGATGACGGCGGCTCTGATACAGGGCAATCAAACGGCGAACGATCCCGACGCACGAGCCCTCCGGTTCGTCCGTTTCCGCGATCGCTTCGTTGGCATGTCCGAGGAAGAGCAGATTGGAGCCGCCGCAGAAATGGCGAGATCCGATCTTGTCGATGCCATGCTTGCGTATATTTTCCGGGGTAGCCAGATCCACCACGGGGCTGCAGTACTGCTATATGTCGGGGCGGGGCTGATGAAAAAAGATGTGGTGCTGCGGCGGATTGTTGAGCCGTTCGACATCGACATCCTTCTGCGTCGCTCGATTGGTGCTAACAGCCCGGATCTTTATGAAATCCAGCAGGAAGTACTTCAGAAGGGGCACCCGTATTCCTTCGTGGGATGGTCTAAGCTCCTGAACGATTGGGACTTTTCATAACGAGCATCGGCTGAGGAAGATTTATGAAGATTTTTGAAACCGAGCTCATGCTTGACTCATTCTCCAAGTTTTTCAACACCGTTTACATAAACGGATGGTTCTTCGATCCCTATGACTCTCTTGCGAGGGTTGAGATAGTCGGCAATCGTCTGATTGCTTGCAAAGCCGAAGTGGGGCTTGATCATGGCGGAGTTAGGGAGACTCTTGGGGAAAAACTTGGCTTTTCTGCCCAATGTTTGTTCGATAGCGATATCTCGTATGAGGCCATCGAACTCATCTTTACTACGAAAGCCGGGCAAATTCTCAGAGTTCAAGCGAAAGACCTATGCGAGGATAGACTTAGCCGCTATTCCACCTTTTCGCTTTCGCAGGAATTCTTCAACGTTGTGAACAATGCAGGTGCGGGACAGCAGCTCTTAGACATTGGAGGGCGTGACAGAAGCTCGATTGATCGACGGACTCTCTTTCCTGACGCCAAGGTCACCGTACTTGATATATTACCCGGCGAGAATGTGGACGTGGTCGGTGATGCTCACCGACTTTCCGAATACCTCCCGGCGTCTAGCTTCGATTTTGTGTTGAGCGTTAGTGTTTTTGAGCATCTTTTGATGCCGTGGAAAGCGGCGATCGAAATTGCGAAAATATTGAAACTGGGGGGTATCGGATATATCCATACCCATCAAACTATCGGGCTTCATGATGCCCCTTGGGACTTCTATAGATTTTCAAAATATTGCTGGCCGGCTCTATTCAACGTTCACACAGGCTTCGAAATAATAAGGTCTGAGATGGATGTTGAGAATTTCATCATTCCATTCGTCCTCAGGCCGGACAAGCTGGATGCGGAACGATCAGCCGGATGTGAAAGTTCCGCAGTGATGATCCGAAAAATTGGTGAGCCGCAGGTAGATTGGCCCGTGCGATTAAATGAAATTTTGTCAGACATGTACCCTACCTCATGAGCCTAAATGCAAAAATTCAGCGCAGTATTTCATAAGCTCAAGATCTAGGGCGCCGACATGGAAGTGACCATTGTTTGCGTTGACACGGTGTGCCCGCCCGCGGGACTTCGCGCATTGCAACGCACCGCTGGCCTTTTGCCGGGGGCACGGCGGCTCTTCTTTTGTAACGATTCAACCGGCTTGGCCGACGAGCGGGTCATAATCCGCCATATACCCCAGTTTCGCAACGTCAACGAATACTCGAGGTTCATTCTCACCAGCCTAGTGGATCATATCGAAACCAGTCATGCTTTGCTTGTGCAATGGGATGGGTTCGCTCTTGAGGCAGGTGCTTGGGACGATGCGTTTCTCGACTATGATTACATTGGCGCGCCGTGGCCGCAGTTTGCCCCACCTTTTAATGTGGGGAATGGCGGATTTTCGCTTCGATCGCGACGCCTGATGGAGGCGCTTCGCGACCCTAGGTTGACCCTGCACTGTCCGGAAGATGTGTGCATATGTCGAACCAACCGTGCGTTGCTCGAAGATCGTTACGGTCTGCAGTTCGCTCCATCGGAGGTTGCTTCTCGTTTCGCATATGAGCGGGGCCCGTTGCCGTCGGCGACGTTTGGATTTCATGGCCTGTTCAATTTTCCGCTGGTAATGCCCCAAGACTATCGAGAGGAGATCATGTCCCTATCGCCCTCTTTGCTGATCAATCGCGATGCGGTCGAACTGGCAGGACGGTTGCGTCTTTCGGCGAATGCAATTGATCGTTCCTTGGCTGGTCGTATCGCTGCGCGGATTGCGCTGCGTCGACCGCAGCTTTGGTGGCGGCTTATGAGGTCATATTTTGGGTCATCAAGCGCGGCGGCACGGCCTTAGCCTTCATGAAAGCAGTCGGGTGATGTTGCATGGTGTCGCCGGTCGCCTATAGCACGCGCTGAAAAAGACAGGTGGTGGCCTGTTACCTATAGTGTTCAGAAACGGAATTGGAATGATGGTCGCTGTAACCCCTGCCACGCGCAAGCGGGCGCTCTCGGTCTTTGCTGCGGCGTGCTTCGCTCCTGCGGCAGTCGGCTGCGCTTCAATCCCGTCGAGCGGGCCGACGGGTTCGCAATTGCGTGCGCAGCTCGAAGCGTCCAATCCGGCCCTGCCGATCAATCTCGTCGAAGTGACGAGCAAGGAGGCGCTTCCGGTTTCCGCGCGACCTGCCGACGTTTTTGCGGGTCCACTGGCAGCGCCCGAGCCCACGGAGCGCGTTGGCCAAGGTGACGTGCTCGATATCGCCGTCTACGAAAGCGGGATCACGCTGTTCGGCACGTCGTCGAGCGCGCCGCGAGCTGCAAGCAGCGCTCAGGCGGGCCTTGGATCAGCGGCGCGCGGGGAACGCCTTCCTCCGTTTCGGGTCAATGATAGCGGGTTCATCAACTTTCCCTATGTCGGTGACGTCATGGTTGCCGGGCGGACTACCGATGAGATCGAAGATCTGCTCGAGCGGGGGCTTGCAGGCAAATCTCAGAACCCTCAGGTGCTGGTTTCGATCGCTCAGGCCGTTACAAATTCGGTGATCGTGGGTGGTGATGTCCGCCAGCCTGGTCGGCTTGTGTTGCCCACCAACCTCGAAACGCTCAGTGATGTCGTTGCCCTTGCTGGCGGCACTACTGGCGAACTCAAGGACATCTTGGTGCGTGTCCAACGCAAAGGGAACATCGGCGAATTCCGATTGGCCGATATCCTCGCCGATCCCACGCGCGATTTCCGTGTCCTGCCGGCCGATCGCGTTCAGGTCGTTCGTGCGCCGCAATCCTTCTCTGTGCTTGGAGGATCGGGGCGCAGCGACCAGATCGTCTTTCCCGCGAGCAGCCTATCTCTTGTTGAGGCAGTTGCGCTTAGTGGGGGTGCCAACCCCAACAGCGGCGATGCGGCTGCCATCTTCGTGTTCCGGCTTGTCGATGACGGTTCGGGGAAGGAGATGCCGACCGTGTACCATTTCAACATGATGGAGGCACGCTCTTACATTCTTGCGCAGCGATTTACGATGCGTGACAAAGATGTCCTGTACATTGGCAACGCCGAAGCAAATCAGCCGACCAAGCTGATCCAGATCGTCAGCCAGTTGTTCTTCCCTCTCGTGACTCTCGAGGGCGTCATCAACCGCGGCAATTAAAGGGTGCGCCGGTGAGGTTTGATAACGATGCCCCCCTGCTGCTGGATGTCTCGCGGTTGGTGTGGCGGCGGTGGAGCGGGACACGAGCGACTGGGATAGATCGGATTTGCCAAGCCTGGCTCGAGCATTATGCTTCTCAGTCGCAGGCTGTGCTTGTTCATCGACATGCCAAGTCCATTTTGCCGATGGGTGTGTCGCAAGCGCTGTTCCGGTTACTCCTTAAACCGGATGGCTCAGCTGCGGATACCTTGCGCTTCCGGGCAAAGCTGTTGAAGCTAAGTGTGTTTCACGGCACTCATTTACGCGATCACCTGCCTGGGCGGGGCAGGATTTGGCTCAATGCTGGCCACACCGGTCTTGATGTGCCCGGTCTAGCTGATTGGTGCCGCCAACGTGACGTGCGACCGGTCTATCTGGTGCATGACCTGATCCCAATCACGCATCCTGAATTCTGTCGGGAGGGTGAGGAGGCACGGCACCGCCGCCGAATGGGCACCGTTCTGGCGACGGCCGGGGGCATCGTCGCTAACAGCCAGCATACGCTTGATAGCTATGTAAAATTCGCCGAATCTATCGGTGCAAGCGTCTCGAGGTCGACCGTGGCTTGGCCTGGCACTCCGGCTCTCCCTCGCGTTACTCCCGATGCCGATGATGCGACCTTTGTCGTTTTGGGTACCATCGAGGGTAGGAAAAACCATCGTTTACTGCTTTCTATCTGGCAAAAGCTTGCTCAGGGTCGCGATAGGCAAGCGTCCCTTTCGAGCACGCCGAAGCTGGTCATCGTCGGACGTCGGGGCTGGGCCGCCGACGACGTTTTCGACGTCCTTGATCGCTATGATTTCCGTGGACGGGTCGAAGAGGCTGGCGCAATGGAAGATGCCGCAATGGCGAGAGTGCTGTTGAGCGCGCGCGCGCTGCTTTTTCCCAGTCTCGCAGAAGGTTTCGGCATTCCGCTTGTCGAGGCGCTCGCCGCGGGTGTGCCGGTGATCGGCAGCGACTTGCCGGTTTTTCGGGAGATTGGTCAAGGCGTACCCGATCTTCTGTGCCCGACGGGCCAGCAGGCATGGGAAAAGGCGATTCTTGATTATGCGAATCCGGCCAGCGATCGACGAGCGCAGCAAATGGCGCGGATGAATAACTTTCGTGCACCAACTTGGGTTGAGCACTTCAAGCGAGTCGACCTGCTAATCTCGACGCTGTAGGACGCGGCTAGGGTTCGCCAACGTCACTGGCCCCGCAGATGCTGAGCGGCGATCACAGTAACTGAGCACGTACCCAACGCTTTTTCGCGCATGGCTCCATAAACCGGGGCCGACTGGCGCGCCACCGCAAACACAGAGGCGGACATATGGTTTTAACATCTTCGCGATAGACAGCGACCAGGCGTCGAGAGTTTACCGGCCGGCGCATTTCATCTGTTAAAAAGGCTTGGTAATCTGGTGGCGTGAGAAGGCAGCGGTTTGCTGAATTCCCGCCTGCCCGATTTTTCGGCGCGTGATCGGATTTCGCAGTTATTTGGAGCATTATGGCTTTCCTGGTCATCCATCCCGTCATCTTGTGTGGTGGCAGCGGCGCACGGCTTTGGCCAATGAGCCGCACCGCCTTGCCTAAGCCCTTCCTTCCGCTGTTGGGAGAAGGCACCTTGTTCGAGCAGGCGGTGGCTCGCGTGGCGGGAGATGATCGCTTTGCTCCGCCGCTGGTGGTGGCGGGTGCGCAGCATGCCGATCTGGTCACTG
>VFQO010001758.1_pt1 | contig 15475 bp, 21 predicted proteins | sample 3512331 | NCBI WGS metagenome assembly VFQO01 (sample SAMN10412371, study PRJNA504923) | tailings metagenome | isolation source: Replicate 3 from Balatoc abandoned mine | place: Philippines: Itogon, Benguet | collected 2017-08-28
GCAGGATGTTGCGGTCGTCGTCGACCAGCGCGATGGTTGCCGTCATGCTCTTTCCAGTGGGGCGGACGTCCCGGCAACTAGCCGATCCGCGCCCTTGTCACAACATCGCCCGCTTGCCACCGGTTCCCTTACGGCATCTGTCGCATCGCGCGGCGGGCCGCCCTTTAATCTTTTGACCTCACCCCCCAACCTCGCTAACGCGACCGCAATTTCGGAATTCGACGTCCCGTCGGCACCCATGATGATGCGGGCCCAGCGCTTTCGCTTGGCAGTCGCTGCATAGGTATGCAAAGGCGGGCGGAAAGATTGGGAAAGGCCAAGGCAATGACGGATGTGGTGATCGGTTCGACGACCGTGAAAACGGTGGCGGAAGTGGCCGAAAACTGGGGCACGGCGCAGCTGATCGAGGAAGCGGTGCGGCAGGGCGAAGGCCGACTCGCCAAGGACGGTCCGCTCGTCGTCGAAACCGGCAAGCACACCGGCCGCAGCGCCAAGGACAAGTTTATCGTCCAGGACGACGAGACGCGCGACACCATCTGGTGGGGCAAGACCAACGTCCCGATGACTCCCGACCATTTCGCTGCGCTCAAGGCCGACTTCCTCGCGCACCTCGCCGAGCGTCCGCGCCTCTATCGTCAGCAGCTGTTCGGCGGCTCGCAGCCCGAGCATCGCGTCGCGGTGCAGGTCGTCACCGAATTCGCCTGGCACAGCCAGTTCATCCGCACGCTGCTCTGCCGTCCGACCGATGCCGAGCTGGCGGCGTTCGCGGCCGAATATACGATCATCGACCTGCCGAGCTTCCGCGCCGACCCGGCGAAGCATGGCTCGCGCACCGAAACGGTGATCGCGGTCAATTTCAGCGAAAAGCTGATCCTGATTGGCGGCACGCAATATGCGGGCGAGATGAAGAAGTCGGTGTTCGGCATCCTCAACTATCTGCTCCCCGTGAAGGGCGTGATGCCGATGCACTGCTCGGCGAACATCGGCGCGAACGGCGATACCGCGGTCTTCTTTGGCCTGTCGGGCACCGGCAAGACCACGCTGTCGGCCGATGCCTCGCGCACGCTGATCGGCGACGACGAGCATGGCTGGTCGGACACCGCGGTCTTCAATTTCGAGGGCGGCTGCTACGCCAAGATGATCCGCCTCTCGCCCGAGGCCGAGCCCGAAATCTATGCGACCACCAAGCGCTTCGGCACCGTGCTCGAAAATGTCGTGATGAATGCCGAGACGCGCGAACTCGATTTCGACGACGCGAGCCTCGCCGAGAACAGCCGCGGCAGCTATCCGATCGATTTCATTCCGAACACCTCGGAAAAGAACATGGGTCCGGTCCCGCACAACATCATCATGCTCACCGCCGATGCCTATGGCGTGCTGCCCCCGATCGCAAAGCTCACCCCTGATCAGGCGATGTACCATTTCCTGTCGGGCTACACAGCGCGCGTCGCGGGCACCGAAATCGGCGTGACCGAGCCCGAGGCGACCTTCTCGACCTGCTTCGGCGCGCCCTTCATGCCGCGCCACCCGTCGGTCTATGGCAATCTGCTCAAGGAGCGCATCGCCAAGGGCGGCGTCCAGTGCTGGCTCGTCAACACCGGCTGGACCGGCGGCATGGCGACGATGGACGGCATCAAGCGCATGCCGATCAAGGCCACGCGAGCCCTTCTGAACGCGGCGCTCGACGGCAGCCTGGGCGGCGCCGAATTCCGCAAGGACCCGAACTTCGGTTTCCAGGTCCCCGTCGCGGTCCCGGGTGTCGATTCGAGCCTGCTCGACCCGCGCGAGGCCTGGGCCGACAAGGCCGCCTATGACCGCACCGCGCAAACGCTCGTCGAGCAATTCATCGACAATTTCGCGCAATTTGCCGAGCATGTCGACGAAGGCGTCCGCCAGGCCGCACCGCAGGCGGCCGTCGCAGCATAATTGACCCGGAAACTTCCGGGTGCTCATTCACCCGGAAGGACCGGACCAATGACCACTGAATTTACCCCGCGCCTGTTCGAGCGCGATGAGGATATCCGTGCGCTCGGCGAAGGGCTACTCGCTTGCGCGCTGCCGCGCGAGGCCTGGACGCACGAGGCGCATCTCGCCGCTTGCCTCTGGCTGCTCAGCGAGCGCCCCGATATCGACGTCGATGCCCGGATCGCCGACATCATCTGCCGCTTCAACGAGAGCGTCGGCGGTGTCAACGACGACCATGGCGGCTATCACGACAGCATCACCCGCGCCTATGTCGCGGGGGTGCGGCTTTTCCTGGCGGAAACCGCCGTGACCGGCCTCGCCGCGCGCGTCAACGCGCTGTTGCGCTCGCCGATGGGCGGCCGCGAATGGCCGCTGCGCTTCTACAGCCGCGATCTGCTCTTCTCGGTTCCGGCGCGGCGTGGATTCGTGCCGCCGGACCTCGCGCCGCTGCCCGCGGCGTGATAGCGTGGCGCCGGTTCTTCCCAAAGGAGCGCATGACATGAGCATCTTGGACAATATTCTCGGCCAGATTTCGGGCAACAGCACGGTCACCAACCTCGCCGCCAAGGTCGGCCTGTCGCCCGAACATGTCGAGTCGGCGATCGCCGCGCTCGCCAAGAATCATCCGATGCAGGGCGACACCGCCGAAGGCGCCGCCGCTGCAACCGGCCTGCCGCTCGAAAAGCTGCAGGAGATCATCGGCCAGATCGGCGGCGAAGGTTCGCTCGGCCGCTTTGCGCAGATGGTCCAGCAGGACGGCGGCGCGGGCCTGCTCGGCGCGCTCGACCGCGACGGCGACGGCAACCCGCTCAACGACCTCGGCGGCATCGCGGGGTCGCTGTTCGGCAAGAAATGATCGGCGGTCGAAGGGGGAGGGGGCGGACCCTTACCCCTTCGCCCCCTTCACATATTCGGCGACATTCTGCGCGAGCACGTCCAGCGGCACATTGCCGCCCTTGACCACGACATCGTCGAAATCGCGCAGGTCGTATTTCGCGCCCAGCGCCTTTTGTGCGAGGCCGCGCTGGCGGACGATCTCGCTGTGCCCGACCTTGTATCCGCACGCCTGCCCCGCCCAGCTGCAATAACGATCGACCTCGCTCGCGACCTCGAGCGGGTTCGAGCCATTCTCCTTGACGAAGAATTCGACCCCCTGCTCGCGCGTCCAGCGCTTGGCGTGCAGCCCGGTGTCGACGACGAGGCGGCAGGCGCGGAAGGCGAGCGACTGGAGATAACCCAGCCGCCCGACCTCGAAATCGTCATAGAGGCCAAGCTCGTCGGCGAGCTGTTCGGCGTAGAGCGCCCATCCTTCCGAATAGGCGTTGAACGCCAGCATCGTGCGGATCAGCGGCATCTGGTTGGCATATTCGCCCTGCCAGGCATGGCCCGGGATCGCCTCGTGCATCGTCAGGTCGGGCAGCGAATATTTGCTGTGCAATTCGGTGGTGCGCAGGTTGATCCAGAAACGCCCGGGGGTCGATCCGTCGATCGATCCCGCGCCGCCATAGGCCGCGGGCGCGCCGGGCTCCTCGGCGAGCGGCAGCCGCTTCACCTCGACATTGCCCTTCACGAGCGTGCGGAAGGCGCGCGGCAGTTCGGCGCGGATCTTGCCGAGCCAGGTCTGGATATAGGCGACGATCTCCGCGCGCCCCGCGTCATTGTCGGGGAATTTATATTTGGGATCCTTGGCGAGCGCGTTCATGCGGTCGCCGACCGAGCCGTCGGTATAGCCGATCTTGCGCAGGATCGGGTCCATCTGACCGTGCAGCGCCGCCAGCTCCTCGCGGCCCATCGCATGGACCTCGTCGGGGGTCATGCGCGTCGTCGTGCTCGCGCGCAGCCCCCAGGCATACCATTCGTCGCCGCCGGGCCGCGCCCACATGCCGGCGTCCATTGTCGCCTTCGGACGCTGCGCCTTCATCTCGGCAAGCTGGCGTTCGAGCGCCGCGGCGACGGGGCCGGTGACGATCGCCTGCGCGCGGCCTGCCCAGTCGCCCGCGATCTTGGCGTCGCGGGTGCGGGCGGCGAGGCTGTCGACCATGCCGCCGCCCGCCTTGGCATCGGCGAGGCTCGCTTCCATCTGCTTCAGCGCCTTGTCGATCAGGAAGGCGGGGGCGATCATGCCCTGCGCGCCCGCCGCCTTCAGCCGCTCGGTCTCGCCATCGAGAACGCCGGGGAGGGCGTTGAGGCGCGAGAGATAGGCTTCGGCGTCGGAAGCGCTCTTCACCGGATGGTCGCTGTCGAGGAATTTGGGGACGTCGAGATAGGCGCCTACATTCTGGATCACGACATAGGGCGTGTTGCGCCAGCCGCCGACCGCGACGTCGCCATAGGGCAGGGCGAAGCCGTCGAGCGCAACGCCATAGGCGCTTTCGACCACGGCGAGGCTGGTGCGCGTCTTGTGGTCGAGCCCGCTCTTGTCGAACGCCTTCACGCGCGCGAGGTCGGCCTTGAGCGTATCGGCGAGCGCCTTGACCCCCGCTGCCGACCGGTCGCCGAGCTTGCCGCGTTCGGCCTTGCGATCGCCGGTATCGATGCCGAGCGAGGTGGCGCCTTCGGGTGAATGCGCGAGCAGATTGTCGGCGACCGAGGACAGCAGCGCGTCGGCGCCGGCGGGGCGCGGCCCGGTGACGACCGTCTCGGCGGCGGCGCAACCGGCGACGGTGAGGCTCGCGGTACCCGCACCGAGCGCGGCGAGCGTGTGGCGGCGGCTGACGGGGGTGGAAAGGCTGTGATGCACGCGGCGCTCCCTTGCGACTTTGTTTCTTGTGAAACCTGTCTAGGCGGCGGTGCGCGCGGGTCAACGAAAAGGGGCCGGGAAAGCTCTTGGCTCCCCGACCCCGGTCGAAAATTGTCGCGCGTTGGTCAGTCGGTGAGGTCGGCGGGCACGGTGCCGCCGTTCGCGGCGAGTTCGCGCATCACCGCCTTGTGCAGCCAGATGTTCATTTCGGCGCTGCCGTCGAGTTCGCCGGTATAGCCGAGCTCGGTCGCGAGCTCCTTGCGGTTGGCGAGGCTGGGGTCGATGCCAACGAGCTTCATCAGGTCGACGATCGAGCTGCGCCAGTTGAGTTCCTGTCCGGCGCCCGCGGCCTGCGCGGAGAGAATGGCCTCCACATCGACGTCGCTGATCGCGATGGGGGCTGCGGGAACGGGTTGCGGCGCGGCGGGCGCGACGGGCGCATCCGCAATGACCGGCGCCGCCACGGGCGGTGGTGCGGACTCCGCCTTCTTCCCGAAGATCGCGTCCTTGATCGAACTGAAGATACCCATGGCGATGCTCCCATCATGGCGGCGGCACCGACCCCGGGACTGGAGTCGCATGCGCCGCGGATCTGATATGGGCGGGCGAGGTGACGGCCCGATGGCTCTTGCCCGCGCACCATGGCTCAACGCATGCGGACGCGGTTCGATCCGCCCGCCCGGCGAGTCCGGGCGCGGCGGATCACGCCGCCTTCAGGCGCAGTTCCTGGCGGAAATCCTCGTCCACCCCGATGCGGCTTCGCATCGGGGTGACGGCGGCATCGCTGTCGCCGTCCCCTTCCTCGAACAGCGCGCAGGCAGCTTCGCCGCCGCGCGCCAGGCTGTAACGCTGTGCGATCTGCCCGGTCGGGCGGAAGCCCAGCTTGCGCAGCACCGCGCCCGACGCCGGGTTGTCGACGAAATGACCGGCGGTCAGCCGCGGCAGGTTCATCGCGCGCGCGATGCGGATCAGCTGGCGCCCCGCCTCGGTCGCGAAACCCAGTCCCCAATAGGGGCGGGCGATCCAATAGCCCATCTCGAGCGTGCCGTCGGGTGCGGGCGAGATGCCGCAGCCGCCGACGAGGCGCGGCGAACCGCCGGTGCGGCTGAAGATCAGGAAACGCGGCTCGGCGGGGCTGATCGGCTTGGCGAGGAATTCCATCGCCTGCTCCTCGCGATACGGCCAGGGCGCGGTCGCGAGGTTGCGGACCACGCCTTCCTCGCCGATCGCGCGCGCCAGCGCGGGTGCGTCCTCCTGCCAGCCGGGCCGCAGCAATAGTCTTTCGGTTCGTGCGAACATTTACGTCACTCCCATTTGCCTGTCGCCGTGGCGCCAGATGGTGACGCTTTGACGACAGTCGATAGTGAGGGAGATGATCGGCCCGATTTTCGCGCCCATCCGCTAGCTCACGGATTTCGGGCAAGAAAAAAGGGAGATCGGGGGTGACCCGTCTCCCTCTTTTCGAACTTTGTTTCCACCTTGCGGGTGGAAAGGACCGTTCCGGGTCATCCCTTGCGGACGACCCTGGAAAATCGTCCTATTCTGCGGCTTCCGCCATGGCGTCGACCGACACATATTTGCGGCCAAGCTTGCCGTCGTGGAATCGGACGCGGCCGTCCGCGACAGCGAACAGCGTGTGGTCCTTGCCCATGCCGACGTTGACGCCCGGGTACACCTTGGTGCCGCGCTGGCGCACGATGATGTTGCCGCCGATCACTTCCTGACCGCCGAACTTCTTCACGCCAAGGCGACGGCCGGCTGAGTCGCGACCGTTGCGCGAAGAACCGCCTGCTTTCTTATGTGCCATGACCTAAACTCCTTGTTTCGCTTGAGGGCCGAGCTGCGTTGCCGCGCTCAGGCTTCCTTCTTGGGGGCTGCCTTCTTGGCAGCGGGCTTTTTTTCGGCGGCAGCTTCGGCCTTGGGCGCGGCGGCCTTCTTCGGCGCAGCAGCCTTCTTTTCGGCGGCCGGAGCGGCAGCAGCTTCTTCAGCCTTGGGGGCCGGAGCGGCGGCTTCCTTCTTCGGCGCGGCCTTCTTGGCTTCGCCGACGGCGAGGATGCGCAGCAGCGTCAGCGACTGGCGGTGACCGTTGCGACGGCGATAATTGTGCCGGCGGCGCTTCTTGAAGACGATGACCTTTTCGCCGCGCGTCTGGGCGATGATCTCGGCCGAAACGACGAGGCCGTCGGCGCTCTTCACTTCGCCGCCGTCACCGGCCAGCAGGATGTCGCCCAGCGACACGGTGTCGCCAGCTTCACCGGCGATCTTCTCGACGGCGATCTTGTCTCCAGCGGCGACGCGATACTGCTTGCCGCCCGTGCGCACGATTGCGAACATGGTCTTCCATCCAATCAGAAACTAAAACACCCGCGCTGCCAGTCACCCGCCGAAGCAGGCGAATTTTCCGGCAAGCGGGAAAGTCAGGCCCACTAGCGAGCGAGGGCTGAGCTGTCAACCGCATATTCCCGTGCTTTTGCGGCTTTTTACCGGTGGGCGGCGATTCGCGCCCGACCGGCCGATTCGGTGCTTGCTGGTCGGCGCCGCGCCCCATATCAGGGACGGCGATGACGCGCACCGCCTTTCTCGTCCCGGCCATCGCCGCTCTGCTGTCGCTTCCCGCCTGCGCCGCGGCGCAGTCGCCCGCCGCCCCGTCGCTTGCCAAGCGCGCGGTCGAGGGCCGGCTGAACGTCGCGCCGACCCCGGTCGTCGTGCCGCCGCCGGGGCCGCTCCCCGCCGATCTCGCCGGCCGTCTTGCGCGCTGGGAATCGGACGGCGTCGCCGGGCAACAGGCGTTTGCCGCCGAGCGCGATTCGACCGCGCAGCTGGTCAGTGCGGCCGCGGGCGCGCCGGTCGCCAGCGAACGCTGGGTGGTCGCCGAACAGGCGATCTCGCGCCTGACCGCCTCGCGCGCGCCGCTCACCGGCGCGCTCGCCGACATCGAACGCCTCTATATCGAACGCAGCGTCGACGAGGCGATCGACGGCCTGCCCGACATCTATGCGCTGCGCGACCGTCTGTCGGACATCGTCTTGGGGCAGGATGCGGTGCTGCAGGCGCTGAGCGCGCAGCTGCCGGGCGAATGATCCGCGCCTAGTTCAACCCGTGCTTCTTCAGCGCATGGCGGATCTGGTCGTAACTCAGCCCCAGCGCCTCGGCCGCGATCTTCTGGTTGAAGCGGCAGCGCGCCATGGTGTCGGACAATATCTGCTTCTCATAGGCATCGACCGCCGCGCGCAGGTCGCTCACCACCCCTGATGGCGGTGCCGCCGGCAGCGCAGGCGTATCGGGCGATGCGGGCGCAGGCGCGTCGGCCTTCGCCGCCGCCTTGCGCACCGCTGGCTGCCAGGGGCTCGCAAAGGGATCGAAGCTCAGCGCATCGACGGGTTTTTCGGGGTCGGCCCAGCGATAGATCGCGCGCTCGATGACGTTGCGCAATTCGCGGACATTGCCCGGCCAGTCGTGCCCCTCCATCGCCGCGAGCGCGCGCGGGCCGAAGCCCGGCCATTCGTCCCAGCCGAGCACCGCCGCCATACGCTGCCCGAAATAGGTCGCAAGCACCTCGATATCGCCTTCGCGCGCGCGCAGCGGGGGCAGGGTGATGACCTCGAACGACAGCCGGTCGAGAAGGTCGGCGCGAAAGCGGTTGTCGTCGACCAGCGCGGGCAGATGTTCGTTGGTCGCCGCGACGATGCGCACATCGACGCGGATCGGCCGCGACGAACCGACGCGGGTGACCTCGCCATATTCGACCGCACGCAGCAGGCGCTCCTGTGCGCCCATCGACAGCGTCGCGAGTTCGTCGAGGAAAAGCGTGCCGCCATCGGCTTCCTCGAATCGCCCGGCCCGCGTGCGCGTCGCGCCGGTGAAGGCGCCCGCCTCATGGCCGAACAGCTCCGATTCGATCAGCGTCTCGGGCATCGCGGCACAGTTCATGATGACATAGGGCTTGTCCCACCGCGTCGACAGGCGGTGGAGGCGCTCGGCGATCAGCTCCTTGCCCGTCCCGCGCTCGCCGATCACCAGCACCGGGCGGTCGAGCGAGGCGGCGAGGCTCGCGCGCTCGACCGAGTCCTGAAAGGCGACCGACTGGCCGATGAATTGGCTCTCGCGTTCCATTCCCAATGATTGGCAAAATTTCCCGCTGATTGGCAAGTCAAATCGGCGATCTGCCATTTCAATGCGAAGTCACGCGCTTTTCCGTGGCTATCGGCAATTGGCACGCTCTCTGCATTACGTTTACCGAACCGGCGCAGCACGCACCGGTGCAGCGAAAAAGGGAAGACGATCATGAAGCCGATTTTTGCCCAGACGACCACCTTCGCGCTCAGCGCGCTCGGTGCCTTGGCGATCCTCGTCGGCGTGATCGACCATCCCCAAGTCGCCTTCGGCATCGCCGCTTCCCCGGGCGGGATGGCGATCGCGGCCGCTGCAGCCACCCCGGCGGTCAGCCAGATGGCTTGACCGGCACTGGTGCCGGGGCACTCTCCCCCCTTGCCCCGCCCCGGCACCAGCATTTTTAACGCTCAAGAGTTTCGATCAGGAGTATAGTCAAATGGGTATTTTCTCACGCACCCGCGACATCATCGCCGCCAACGTCACCGACCTGCTCGACCGGGCCGAAGATCCCGAAAAGATGATCCGCCAGATCATCTTCGAGATGAACGAGACGCTGGTCGAAGTCCGCGCCTCCGCCGCCCGCACCATTGCGGACCAGAAGGAAATGCGCCGCCACATCACCAAGCTCGAAGGGCTTCAGGACAGCTGGAAGGAAAAGGCCGAACTCGCGCTGTCGAAGGACCGCGAAGACCTCGCCACCGCCGCGCTCGTCGAAAAGCAGAAGGCCGGCGACATGGCCGAGCGGCTGAAGAGCGAGATTTCGGTGCTCGACGAAGCGCTCAAGGGGTATGAGAACGACATCGCCAAGCTGCAGAAGAAGCTCAGCGAAGCGCGCGCGCGCCAGTCGAACGTCTCGACCCGCCTCGAAAGCGCGGAGAATCGCTACAAGCTGCGCGAGATGACCAGCGGCGACCGCGTCGAAGATGCCTTCTCGCGCTTCGAGATCCTCGAACGCCGCGTCGACGAGGCCGAAGGCCGTGCCGAAGCCGCCGGTCTGGGCTACAAGAAGTCGCTCGACGAGGAGTTCGCCGACCTCCAGGCCGCCGACAAGGTCGCCGAAGAACTCGCCGCGCTCAAGGCCGCGCAGGGCAAGAACTAAGGAACCGGACCGATGGAAGAAGTGATTATCGTCCCGATCGTCATCGGCACACTCTTCCTCGGTCTGCCTTGGCTCATCCTCCACTATGTCACCAAGTGGAAGCAGGCCAAGACGCTGACCGGAGAAGATGAGCAGCTGCTCGACGAACTCTATGACACCGCCCGCCGGCTCGAAAACCGGCTCCACACCGTCGAACGCATCATCAGCGCCGACCATCCCGATTTCCGCCCCGCGGTTCGCAGCGATGAAGATCTGGCGCAACTCGAAAACCCGAGCAGGAGGAACTGAGATGTCTGCCAGCCGCACCAAATTCTACCTCGACAAGCAGAACGCCAAATGGAGCGGCGTGTGTTCGGGGATCGCCGACTACAGCGGGGTCGATGTACTCTGGGTCCGCGTCGGCGCCGTGCTGCTCACGCTGATGGGTGGCTTCCCCTGGACGCTGATCGCCTACTGGATGGTCGCCTGGATGGGCACGCCGAAACCCTTCGCGCTCTATGGCTCGAACGAGGAAGCGAAATTCTGGCAGGGCGTGCGCTCGAACCCGACCGCCTCGACCCGCGACATCCGCTCGCGCTTCCGCGACATCGACCGCCGGCTTGCCGACATCGAACTCTATTACACCAGCCACAACCGTCGGCTCGCCGACGAGATCGACAGCCTGCGCTGAGCGCGGCTGACGGCAACAGGGAGAAGACCAATGAATTTCGGTGGTACCGGTTTCGTCCTCGCCATCATCGCCTTGTCGATCGGCGGCTGGATGTTCACCACCTGGACCCGCGCCAAGCACGGCTATCCGGTTGAAAATGAATGGGGTGGCACGGTTCATCGAACCGACCCCGACGCTGATCGAAAAATCGCGCTGCTCGAAGGCGACAATGCCAAGCTCGCCGACAAGATCGTCCGGCTCGAAGAGCGGATCTCGGTTCTCGAACGCATCGCGACCGAAAACAACGGCCAGGCCGCGCAGCTCGCCGACCAGATCGACCGGCTGCGCTGAGGGGACATGACATGAATCTCGATTTTCTGAACGCCATTGCCCCCGTCGCAGCCATCATCGGCCTCGCCAGCGTCGGCGGATGGGTCTTCACCACCTGGCTCCGCGTCAAGAACGGCTATCCGCTCGAAAACAGCTGGGGCAAGGCGGTCTATCCCAAGACCAGCGATGAAGCGATGGAACGCGTCAAGCTGCTCAGCCAGGAGAATGCGCAGCTGCGCGCCGAACTGGGTTCGGTCAAGGATCGCCTCGCGGTGGTCGAGCGCATCGTGACCGATGAAAGCAGCCGGCTGAGCCACGAGATCGAGGCGCTGCGGCGCCCGGCGAACTGAGGGGACCCGTCATGGGCGATACCATCTGGATCCTGATCCCCCTCGCTCCCTTCCTGCTTGCCGGTTTTATCTTCTGGTCGAAGCATCAGCAAAAGATGATCGAGAAACAGTCCGAAATGACCGCCGAAAAGGCCGCCCAATATGCGGCAGCGACCGAACGGCTGGAACAGCGGGTGCGCGTTCTCGAACGGATAGTTACCGACAAGGGAATTGACGTCGCCGACGAGATCGAAAAGCTGCGCGACGCCCCGCTGAACTGAAGCAACGATAAGAAAATACGGAAGGATCCCCCATGAACCCGTTTGAAATGGTTATCGGCATCGTCCTGATCGTCACCATCGGCAGCGTTGTCCGCGCCAGATATGGCATCCGGCGCGACAACAAGGGCAACGAGTTTTACGCGCCCCCCGCCGACAATGCCGAAACCAAGGCGCTGCAATCCGAAATCCGCGCGCTCAAGGACCGCATCCAGGTGCTCGAACGCATCGCCACCGACCACAACCGCGCCGTGACGCTCGATGAGGAAATCGAACGGCTGCGCGACCGGTCGCCCTCCTGACGACCGTGACGAAGAAGGAGCCGCATCATGGCCACCATGACGTCTGACCTTGCCACCAACCTGATGGTCAGCGCCGTCGCGCTGACCGCCCTGACCATCATGAGCCTGGTCGCGCTGCGCGGCTGGCGCGACTGGATCCAGCTGAAGCGTGACGAACTCGCCGCAGGGCATGTCGCCGTCACCCATGACGCCGCCGTCCCCCACGCCGGCTCGCGGATCGAGATCGCCGACCTGAAAGAACGGCTGCGCAAGCTCGAAGCGATCGCGGCGGGCGTGGATCTATAATGTTCCGTCGCCCCCGCGAAGGCGGGGGCCGCTGGCGAGATAGTGTGAGGCCGACAACGGCCCCCGCCTTCGCGGCGGCGACAAAAGGGAGGAAAGCTTCTCGCTCTTCCCACTCCCTCCCAAATCTGCCACTGGCCGCCCCATGCGCAGCCTGACCGACATCCACGACGAATATGACTTCCTCGACGGCGACGATCGCTATCGGTTGCTGATCGACCTTGGCCGCGAGCTCGAACCGATGCCGGACGCGCTCAAGACCGACGCGACGCTGGTCCGCGGGTGCTCGGCGAGCGTCTGGGTCTATCCGGTGCCGCAGGCCGATGGCCGCCTGCATTTCCTCGCCGACAGTAACGCCGCGATCACCAAGGGCATCGTCGCGCTCGTCCTCGCCGCGGTGCAGGACAAACCGGCGGCCGAGGTCGCGGTCATGGACATCGCCGCCGCGCTCGCCCCCTTCGACCTCACGCGCCAGCTGTCGTCGAACCGCACCCAGGGCGTGCCCAACATGATCGCGCTGGTCCAGGACACCGCACGGCGCATCGCCGCGGGCTGATCCCCTAGCGTCGCCGCTTCGCCGCGCCGCGTTTCAAATGGCCACGAAAAAGGGCGCGGGAGTTGCCTCCCGCGCCCTGTTTTCGTGGCTGTCGTGCGGCTTAGAAGCCGACGGTCAGCGTCGCGCTGATCGTGCGCGGAGCGCCGATCTGGGCGTTGGGCGCCGATGCCAGCGAACCCGCATACACATTCGGACCAAGTACGCCGCCCTGGTTCAGGCCAGGCGTGTAGTTGCCAACGTACAGCGAGTCGAACAGGTTATAGACGTTCAGCTGGAGGAAGGTCTTGTCGTTCAGACCCGCCCATTCCAGGCTGAGGCGGGCATCCAGATTGACCAGCCAATAGGCGTTGGTCTTTGCCGGATAGACCGCCGTCGGCGCAGCCGGGGCGGGCGTCGTCTGCGCATAGACCGGCAGGTTGGTGTCGTAGATGAAACGGCCACCGGTGCGCTTGCCGGTGATACCCAGTTCGACCGGACCCAGCGTGCCGCGGACGGTGCCGCCAAAGCTGTATTCCGGTGCGCCCGATTCCCGGTTGCCGGCCGTTGCGACGAAGATCGGCTGACCGACGGTGGTGCAGCCGGCAATCGCGCCGGTGACCTGTGCCGCGGTGCATTCGCCCGACTGCACATTGTCCTTGATTTCCGACTTCATCCACGAACCAAAGACATAGAGCGCGAGTTCGGGGATCGGCTGGTACGCGATGCTGCCGTCGATGCCATATTTGTCGACGCGGCCCAGGTTGCGATACAGGTTGCGGTCGGTTTCCGGATCGAAGGCCGAAGCCAGACGATCGTTATACTTGGTGAACCAGCCCGAAATCTGCGCCTGCACCTTGCTGGTGCGATAGCGGAAACCGAGGTCGAAGTTGTCGCTCGTTTCGGGCGAGGGACGGGCCGACGGGGTATTCGGGGCAAAGAAGAACGCGTTGTACAGCGCGTCGGTGCCCGGAACCTGCAGACCCTTCGAATAGTTGGCGAACACCGACATCTGGCTGTTCGGCTTGAACATCAGGCCGACGTTGGGAAGGATGTCGTCATATTTCAGCACGCGCTGCTGCGGACCCTGGATCGTCGGGTTCAGCGCGGCATAGGTCGCATTGCGCGGATCGGTGGCGCTGCCGAAACATTCGACGAAGCCCGTGTCGCTCGACGTGAAGCAATTGTTGTTCAGGTCGCGCTTGAAGAACGGGGCGCGCAGACCGACCGTCGTGATGATGCGGCCGTCGGCCCATTCGCCGCGATACTCACCCGAAACCTGGGTCAGGATCGCATAGGACAGGCGGTCACGCTTTTGCAGGATGACACCGGTGTTGTCGACCTGCGGGTTGTCGGTGACCGGGAAAACGCTGAACGGCTCGCCGTTGAACTGCAGCAGGCCGACCTCGCCGGTCTGGCGGTGACGCGCGCGGTCATAGGTGAAGCCGGCGCGAACCGTGTGGCTGTCGTTGATGTCCCAGCGCAGGTTGGCAATCACGCCATAGCGGTGGGTCTGAGTCTGGCTGGGCGCGAGCATCGCGACTTCGTCCAGCGTGTCACCGTCGCCGTTAAGGTCACGACCGAAATAGGGACGGCCACCCAGATAACCTGTAACGTTGGTAACGCCGGCGCCCGGATTGATATCGAGGAAGCGCTCGCGTGCAAACACCGTGCCGCCGCCATTGGCCTTCACATATTGATAGCTGGGGTCGACGGTCAGAACGAGGCCTTCGGTCAGCGTGAACTTCGATGCGCCGCGGATGTTGCCGGTGTTCGACGGGTTGTAGCGACGGTCGAACTCGGTGCCGCAGTTCGAACCCGAATCGGCGAGGCCCGGACGCGCTACGACGGCGGTCGTGCAAGGCGCGGCGATGTCATATTCGCGCTCGTCCTTGTCGATCGGGAAGCGGTTACCCGAACCCGAACCGACGACGCGGTTGGCGTCGAGGCGCAGCGGCACCGAGCCGAAGAAGTTGTTGCGGTTGACGTTGTAGTGGCCGGCGACCGAGATGAAGTCGCCATTGTCGCCGAGCGGCTGCCAGATGCGGCCGTTGAACTGCTTCTTGCGCAGACGGCCATAATTGTTGAACGGGTTGTTGTTCGATGCGGTCGACGCCGACAGGAAGGCGCGCGTGCCCCACGGCGTAAATTCGCCGGTGTTGACCAGGCCAAAGATGCGGAAGAATTCATATTCGCCCGCCGAACCCGATACCTTGACGCCGAACTCTTCGGTCGGGGTCAGGGTGCGATAGTTCACGGTCGAACCCGTCGCGGCGGCGGTCGGGCTGTCGACGTCGGTCGAGCCGAGGTTGACGTTGACCTGTTCGATCAGCTCGGGGTCGAGCTGCTGGTTCGAGTAGATGGCATAGTTGCCCGAATCGTTCAGCGGCACGCCGTCGAAGGTCAGGCTGATGCGGTCGGCCGAAAAGCCGCGGATCGTCAGCTGGCCGCCGGCCGAGCCATAAGCGTCGTTGTTGGTGAAGTTGACGCCCGGCAGCAGGTTGATCGTGTCGAGGATCGTCTGACCCGGGTTCTGGCGTTCGATGACTTCCTGACCCAGAACGGCCTTCGCCTTCGACGTGTCGGGGACCGAGATGCCGACGACGTCGGTTGCCGAAACACCGGTAACGACGATTTCTTCGTCGAAATCGACCGAACCCGTCGACTGGGCAAAGGCGGGCGTGGAAAGCAGCGCGACCGGGATCAGCGCGCAGCTGGCGGCAAGCGTGTGACGGAAATTCATGTCAGGATGTCCCCTTGGTGTGGTGTCGTTCGGCAGGCGCGCGAAACGGGGCGCGCAAAACCTGCGAGCGCCCCTGAAGCCCGCATGTGGCACGATTGTGACAGCAATTGTGA
>VFQO010001759.1_pt1 | contig 15472 bp, 17 predicted proteins | sample 3512331 | NCBI WGS metagenome assembly VFQO01 (sample SAMN10412371, study PRJNA504923) | tailings metagenome | isolation source: Replicate 3 from Balatoc abandoned mine | place: Philippines: Itogon, Benguet | collected 2017-08-28
GCGCAGGCGCTGGTGATGGCGGGGCTGGTGTTTGCGGGCGAGACCAAGATCGACAAGCCCGGTCACCAGCTGGCCGAGGACGCCGCGCTCGACGTGCGCGGGCGCGATCATCCCTGGGTGAGCCGCGGCGGGATCAAGCTCGCCCATGCTCTGACACACTTCGGGCTCGATCCGGCCGGAGCGGTGGCGATGGATATCGGCTCGTCCACGGGCGGCTTCACCGATGTGCTGCTGACGAACGGCGCGGAACATGTGTTCTGCGTCGACAGCGGGACCAACCAGCTGGCGTGGAAACTGCGCGAAGACCCGCGCGTCACCGTGCTGGAGCAACTCTCCGCCCGTCTGCTGACGCCCGAACACATCGACCGCCCCTGCAATTGGGTGGTGTGCGATGCCAGCTTCATCAGCCTTGCAAAGGTGCTGGAAGTGCCGCTCCGGCTCGCTGCGCCGGAGTGCCGACTTGTCGCCCTCATCAAGCCGCAGTTCGAAGTCGGGCGCGAGGAAGTGGGCAAGGGCGGGGTTGTGCGCGATCCTGCGCTGCATGCCCGCGTGTGCGACGAGGTGCGCGGCTGGGTCGAAGCGCTCGGCTGGGAGGTCGAGGGCATCGCGACAAGCCCGATCACCGGACCGCAGGGCAATGTCGAATTCCTGATCAGCGCCCGCCGCGGATAGCGGCAATTCAGACGGGCTCGCGGCTGATGTCTGCGCAAGACAAAAGAAAAGACCGGCAGCAACCGAAGTTGCTACCGGCCTTTCTTGAACCTGGTCTCTGGCACTGGGCCAGAGCCGGCAATCCCTTAAGGATTACTCGGCAGCCGGGGTCTCGGTAGCGGCCGGGGTTTCGGCAGCCATGGCGTCGGCGGTGGCGTCGACGGCCGGGGTTTCGGTCACGGCCGGCTCTTCGGTCACGGCGGTGGTGTCGGCTTCGGTGGCAGCTTCTTCAGCCGGCTTCGAGCAAGCGGCGGTGGCGAGAGCGAGGCCGGCGACGGCGACGAGAGCGATCTTCTTCATGGTTCTGTTCCCTTTGGCCCTCGCGGGCCGATAATGAGCACAAGCGCGTTCTTCGATCTTCCTGCCGCCAACGCGCTTTCGAATCACGGCAGGAATGTGGCAGCCTCTAGCAGAGCTTTTTGCAGACCCCAAAGCGTTTCGTCACATTTTGCCCAAATTTCACCACAATTTTTGCGCGCCCCCTCAGGGAATGTCCGTAGCGCGGCCTGCTGCGGGGCCGCACACCGGCAGAATTTGGCGAGAGCGCGCGGCTCTGATAAGGCCCCGCACGCCCGATAGACGGAGCTTTGGAGAGCCGATGAACATCCTTGCTTCCCCCGCTCAACTGCGCGCCAGCTTCCTGCGCTGGGCGCTGTTCATGGTGCCCCTGGTGCTGCTGATCGGGTTCACCGCAGGCCAGCTTGGTAGGCCTGACACGCCGTGGTTTGCCGGGCTGGTCAAGCCCGCGATCTTCCCGCCGCCGTTCCTGTTCGGGATCGTGTGGAGCGTGCTGTTCGTGCTGATCGGCCTGTCGATGGCGCTGGTCGCCAGCGCATGGGGCGCGCATGGCCGGGGCCTCGCGCTGGTGGCGTTTGCGGTGCATTTTCTGGCCACGCAGGCATGGAGCGCGGTGTTCTTCGGGATGCAGAACATGATGGGCGGGCTGATGGTGCTGGGCTTCGGTATTGCGAGCCTCCTGATCGCGCTGGCGCTGGTGCTTCGGGTGCGGCGCATGGCGGGGCTGCTGCTGCTGCCCTATCTGGCGTGGCTGTGCTTTGCGGGCGTGCTCAATTACCAGTTCATCGTTGAAAACCCCGATGGCGGCGCGCAGAACGCCGATGGTGCGGCCACCAAGATCGAGTTCTGAGGCGAGAGGCGAGCGGAGCCATCCCAGCCTCGCTCGTCGCGCTGATCGGACGGGGCAGATCGTCCGTAAGCGCGACCGCGCGCCCGCAGCGACGCGACCTTCAGGTCGTGTGAGCGAGGATAGGCTTGCACTTCAGGGCAAGCCTCCCCAAAATACAGACATGCAAAGCCAGAACCCGATCATCGCCGACCTCGTCAAGATTGCCAACAGCGCCGCCGGGACCATGGCCGGTATGACCCGCGAAGCGCGTGAAAGCGCGCGCGAGCGGCTGCGTGAGGCGTTTGGCGGGATCGATTTCGTTTCCCGAGAGGAATTCGAGACCGTCAAGGCGATGGCGCAGAAGGCCCGCGAACAGGCCGACGCTCTCGAAGCGCGTCTTGCGGCGCTGGAAGCCAAGTCCTCCAAGTAAACGGCGGCGGCGCGCATGACCTCGCGCGCCTCGGCCTTGCTGGTTGCCGCGCGCCCGCAGGGTGAGACGGGGGCGATGGCGCGTCTGCTGACGCCGGACCGCGGGATGATCGCCGCCTATGTCGCCGGAGGGCGCGGGCGGCAGATGCGGGCGGTGATGGTGCCGGGCAACCGGGTTGTGGCCGAATTTACCACCCGGCCGGGCAGCCAACTGCCCTTTGCCCGGCTGGAACTGGAACATTCCCGCGCCGCGCTGATCACGGAGCCGCTGCCTGCTGCCGCGATCCAGTGGGCCTGCGCGCTGACCGCCACGGCGCTGCCCGAACGCCAGCCTTACCCCTCGCTCCATGCCGCGCTCGATGCGCTGCTCGATGCGATCGCCATTGCTCCGTCGGCGCGGGGGTGGGTAAGCGGGCTGATCGCCTTTGAAACGCTGCTTTTGTCCGAACTGGGATACGGCGGCACCCCGCCGCCGCCCGCGCCGGATTTTTCCGCCCAGCTGGCGCAGCTTGCGGTCCTCGAACGCCGCCTTGCGCACTACCTGCTTGCAGGGGACAGACGCGATGTTATGGGCGCGCGGAGGCTGCTTACCGAGCGGCTCCAGCGCATGGGGTGATGATGAAGATTGCAGTCCTGCCCGGTGACGGGATCGGCACGGAAGTCACGGCCGAGGCGGTCGCGGTACTCGAATCGCTGGCTCTGCCCGGCCTGACGCTGCTGAGCGGCGATGTGGGCGGGACGGCGTATCATCGCTACGGCCACCCGCTTCCCGATGAGACGCTGGCAATCGCCCGCGCTGCCGATGCAATCCTGTTCGGCGCCGTCGGCGATCCGACCTGCGATGCGCTGGAGCGGCACCTGCGCCCGGAACAGGCGATCCTTGGTCTGCGCAAGCACCTTGGCCTGTTTGCCAACCTGCGCCCGGCGCGGGTGTTTGCCGGGCTGGAGCACCTCTCGCCGCTGCGCGCCGATATCGCCGCCGGGCTCGACATGGTGATCGTGCGCGAGCTGACGGGCGATGTCTATTTCGGCGCCAAGGGCCGCCGCACCACCGATTCGGGCGAGCGCGAGGGATGGGACGCGATGTCCTATGCCGAAGCCGAAGTGCGCCGCATCGCCCATGTCGCCTTCCGCGCCGCGACGGCGAGCGGGCAGCCGCTCACCAGCGTCGACAAGGCCAATGTGCTCGAAACCAGCCAGCTGTGGCGCGATGTGGTGATCGAGGTGGCGGCCGAATACCCTGAGGTCGCGCTCGATCACATGTATGTCGATAATGCCGCGATGCAGGTGGTGAGCCACCCGGACCGGTTCGGCGTAGTGCTGACCGGCAATCTTTTCGGCGATATCCTGTCGGACCTTGCCAGCGCGGCGGTGGGCTCGATCGGCCTGCTTCCTTCGGCCTCGCTGGGTGAGCGGGCAACCGCGCATGGCACCTTCGGCCTGTATGAACCGATCCACGGTTCCGCGCCCGATATCGCCGGGCAGGGCAGGGCCAACCCGATGGCGACGATCCTTTCGGCAGCGATGATGCTGCGCCATTCCTTCGGGCTGGAGGAGCAGGCCGCGCGGATCGAGGGCGCGGTGGCCAAAACCCTTGCCGATGGCATCCTTGGCGGCGATCTGGGCGGCAATCACGGCACGGCGGCGATCGGCGCGGCGGTGCGGGAGCGGCTCTGACGTCCATGCGCCTTGAGCTTGCGATCATCCTGCCCACGCTCAATGAGCGGGGCAATCTTGCGCCGCTGGTCGAGCGGATCGACCGCGCCATTGGCAGCGCGGCGGCGTGGGAAGTGATCATCGTCGATGATGACAGCAAGGATGGCACGGCGGATGAAGCGCGTGCGCTGGCGCTCACTGATCCGCGGGTGCGGGTGATCCAGCGCATCGGCCGCCGAGGCCTCGCCAGCGCCGCCATCGAAGGTTTCTGCGCCACTGCCGCGCCTTACGTGGCGGTGATGGATGCCGACCACCAGCATGATCCGGCGCTGTTGCCGGGGATGCTCGCCTCGCTGAAATCGGGCGAGGCGCAGATCTGCGTCGCCAGCCGCTTTGCCGAAGGGGCCAGCACCGCCGATTGGGCCGCGCCCGAGCGCGAGAAGCTGTCCACCTATGCCAACGCCATCGCCCGGCGGATTACGGGCGTTGATCTGACCGATCCGATGAGCGGGTATTTCATGCTGCCCGCCGCAACGGCCCGCACGCTGGTGCCGCGCCTTTCGGGGATCGGCTTCAAGATCCTGCTCGATCTGCTGGCGACTTCGGACACGGCGATGAAGGTCAAGGAATTCCCCCTCAATTTCGCTGCCCGCCGCGAAGGAGAAAGCAAGCTGGACCGCGCCATTTTGTTCGATTTCCTTGCCGGCTTGTATGACAAGACACTGGGCAAGGTGATCCCGACCCGTTTTGCCCTGTTCGGCACTGTCGGCGCGTTGGGCGTGGTGGTGCACTTTGCGGTGCTGAGCGCGCTGCTGTTCGCCTTTGGCGAGCGTTTTGCCATTGCGCAGACTGCGGCAGTGCTGGTGGCGATGAGCTTCAACTTCTGGCTCAACAACTGGCTGACCTACCGGGATAAGCGGCTCACCGGCACGCTGGCGCTTCTGCGCGGCTGGCTGGGCTTTATCGCCACCTGTGCCATCGGCGCCTTCGCCAATGTTGCGATTGCGACCTTCATGGAAGGGCAGGGCATCCACTGGGCGCTTGCTGCGCTGGCGGGGATCGTGGTCGGATCGGTCTGGAACTATGCCCTGTCGAGCCGCTTCGTGTGGGGGCGGTTCTAGAGCGAACCTGACTGGAAAGGGCTTCGGTCCGGCCCGCGCGCCGGATGGCGTGCGGAAAGCAACATCAGCTCCACCCCTCCAGCCACATCCAGGTCATGAAACTGCCTCTGCCCTTCAGCGGCAGGGCGGCGATGATCGGGAAGAAGTAGGCGAACACCGCGATCGAGGCTGCCGGGACGCTCCACGCCAGCCAGCGGCCATAGGGCAGGCGCCGCAGATCGCTGCATGTCAGCGCAAGAGCGGCGAGCAGGAAGAAGCTCGGCACGAAATAGTGGTAATAGAACTGCACCGGCTTGGGCGCGATCAGCCACAGGCCGAGGCTTGCCGCGTAGCCCAGCGATGCTGCCAGCCGCGCCGGATCGCGCCGCCATGCACCCGCGACAAGGCACCACGCCAGCGCCGGCAGGCCAATCAGCATGGTCAGCGGATTGCCGATCAGCAGCACCCCGCGCTGCGCACCGTCGACCGCTTCGTAAAGATACCAGATCCCGCGGGTGTTCAGCACCCATTGCGGCCACTGGCTCATGTAGCGGTGCGGGGTCCTGAGCTGGCTTTGCAGATCGAACATTTCGCGGTGCAGCCCGATCAGGCCTTGTTCGGCGAGCGGCGAAGGATGCAGCGGCGCGGCCAGCCAATAGGTGGGGATGTAGGTCGCCGCATAGACCAGCAGCGGCACGATCCCGAGCCACACAAAAGCCTCGACCAGCGTGATTCCCGGCACGGGCGCGCCGCGGCGGCTCAGCAGCAGACGGCGGCGACCGGCAAGCGCGCGGGCGACGAAGAAGGTGATCCCCGGCACCATCGCAAGCGGAATCGCGTTCCACTTTGCCCCCAGCGCGCAGCCGATCGCAAGGCCGGTCAACGCGAGCCGCCAGCGGCCCTGTTCGGGCTGGGCGCAGGCCGCGGCAAACTGCCATGCGGCCAGCGCAAGGCTCGCCGCCATGACGATATCGAGCATCGCGATGCGGGCGTGGATGAACAGCGGGAAGCCTGTCGCCAGCAGGACGCCGAAGATCGCGGTGGCAAGCCGGTCATGGCTGGCGTGCCACAGTGCGCGGATGCTGGCGAAGAAGGCGACCACGCCCGATAACCACGGCACGATCCGCCAGCCCAGTGGATTGTCGCCGAACACCGCCATGCCGATTGCGATCAGTTCCTTGGCCAGCGGGGGGTGTTCGCGGTTGCGGAAATGGCCCGCCCCGGTCTCAGCCAGGGTCAGCCATTCGCGCGCGGCGGGGATGTAGTGGACCTCGTCGAAATAGAAGATCGAAGGCGTCGCCAGCCGCCAGCCGGCCAGCAGCGCGAAGATGCCGGTCAGCGCCAGACACCATCCCAGCGGATCGCTCGGGCGCGGCGGGGGATGGGCGGCGGGGGAGGGGGAGAGATGCGCCTCGACCATGACGGGCCGCGCTTAGGCAGGCCCGCCAGTCTCGGCAAGGCGGATTATGCCCGCCGGCTATGCTGTTGCGCCCGCTCCAGCCAGAACAGCCGCGCCGCCATTGCAAGCAGGCCGATGCTGGCGGTGGCAAGGATGAAGGCGGTCCACGGCCACAGGCTCATCCCCGCAGCCCGGGCACGGGGCAGGATCAGGACAAAGGCCACAACCAGCGAGAACAGCAGGTCCCACCACACCTGCACGCCCCACAGGTTGGAGGTGTGGTTGAGGATCACCGGAAACACGCCTTCAGTTGCGATTGTCACAGCGGTAAAGGCGGCAAACCCGGCCGCCAGCGCGCCCGCCAGCAATGCATTGCCGGGCGCGGCAGGGCGCGTGGCGGCGATCACGATCGCGGTGGCCGCAATCACCAGCCCGCCAAGGGCCAGCGCGATAAAGGGCGTGAAGGTGGCAGGCACATTATGTCTCCCGGTTATGTAGCAGGTGCTACGCCGCCTTGTAGCATCGTGTAGCGATTGCTACAAGACGCTCATGGCTGCCTCTCGAAAACCGCCGATGACCAAGGATAATCTGCTGCCCCTGCTGGCGCAGCACGTGCTCGCCCACGGGCTGGGCGGAGCCAGCCTGCGGCCGCTGGCCAAGGCGGCGGGAACATCGGACCGGATGCTGGTCTATCATTTCGGCACCAAGGAGGCGCTGATTGCCGACTTGCTCGGCTATCTTGCCGGGGCCTATGCCGCCGCGCTCGATGCCGCGATGGGCGGCGAGCGTGCCGCCACCCGCGGTCAGGCGCTGGCGCGGATCCTCCAGCATGCCCGATCTGAAGCCATGCGGCCTTTCATGCAGCTTTGGTGGGAGATCGTCGCCGGGGCGGCACGGGGGCTGGCGGGCTATGAACCTGCGGCCAGGGCGATGATGGCAGAACTTTTGGGCTGGCTCGAAGGGCAGATGCCCGAAGGCGATCCCGATCCGGCGGGCGGGGCGCGCTACCTGCTTACTCTGATCGAAGGCACGCTGATGCTCGCCGCGATCGGCCATGAGGATACGGCGCGGTCGGGTTTGCGGGCAGGCCTGCTTGCGGGCGGCGCTTCGGCGTCCTAAAGCCCCGCCCCATGAAGAAGACCACAGGCATGGACCGCGCCGCCACCAGCGGATGGCGCCCCGCAACCAAGGCGCTGCGCGGCGGCACCTGGCGCACCGAACATGGCGAGACCAGTGAGGCGCTGTTCCTGTCCTCGGGCTATACTTATGATGACGCCCAGACCGTCGCCGACCGGTTTGCCGGTACGGCGCAGGGCATGACCTATTCGCGCCTCCAGAACCCCACCGTCGCCATGCTGGAAGAACGCATCGCGCTGATGGAGGGGGCCGAAGCCTGCCGCACGCAGGCAAGCGGCATGGCGGCGATGACAGCGGCGCTGCTGTGCCAGCTTTCTGCGGGCGATCACGTTGTGGCCGCACGCGCCGCTTTCGGCTCGTGCCGCTGGCTGGTCGATAGCCTGCTGCCCAAGTTCGGCATCGAGACGACCGTGATCGACAGCGCCGACAATGCCGCATGGGACGCCGCGATCCGGCCCAATACGAAGGTGTTCTTCTTCGAAACCCCGGCCAACCCGACGCTGGATATCGTCGACATGGCCTATGTCTGCGGGCTTGCGAAGGCGCACGGGATCACCACCGTGGTCGATAACGCCTTTGCCTCGCCCGTGCTTCAGCGCCCGATGCAGTTCGGGGCGGATGTGGTCGCTTACAGCGCGACCAAACTGATGGACGGGCAGGGCCGCGTGCTGGCAGGCGCGATCTGCGCCTCCAAGCAGTGGATCGACGAGGTGCTGATGCCCTTCCAGCGCAACACAGGCCCGACCCTGTCGGCCTTCAACGCTTGGGTGGTGATGAAGGGGCTGGAAACCCTCCCCTTGCGCGCCTTTGCCCAGAGCAAGAGCGCGGTGGCACTCGGCGAATTTCTCGAACCGCGTGTGACGCGGGCGGGCGGGCACCTGCTGCATCCGGGCCTGCCGAGCCATCCGCGCCACGCGCTTGCGCTGGCGCAGATGGATGCAACGGGTCCGATCTTCGCGCTGGATGTGGGCACCCGGGCGCGGGCTTTCGCGCTGCTCGATGCGCTGAGGCTGGTCGATATCTCGAACAATATCGGCGATGCGCGCAGCCTGATGTGTCACCCGGCCTCGACCACCCACGCAGGCCTGACCGATGAAGCGCGCGCTGCGATGGGCGTCACCGAAGGCCTGCTGCGCATCAATGTGGGGCTTGAGGATATCGAAGACCTCACCGAAGACCTCGATCAGGCGCTCGCCGCGGCGGGGATGTGAGGGCGGGGCGGGGCCTTCTCGTCGCGCTGGCGGCGCTGGGGGTTGCGGGGTGTGACACCTCCGCCGACGCACCTGATGCCTCCGCCACCACCGTGCCGACACCACGTGCTGCCGCTTCTGCGCCGGCCGCCCCTTCGCCCACGGCCAAGCCGCCCGGGGAGTCTGCCCTTACGCCGGAACAAGCCGAGCGCGCCTTTACCGAAAAGGTGCGCGCGGTTGCCCTGTCGATTGACGACATCGACGGGACCCGGGAGCCTTCCTTGCCCGACGATGTGTTCGCACCGCTTGCCAGTGCCGGGATCGTGGGTGGCCGCTTCGATCGGCAATATGACTATGCAGCATGGTCGCGCCCGCGACGTCCGCTCCGGTTTCTTGGCCATCAGGTCATGCTCGTGCTCGCCGAAGAGATGCGGAACGGCTTCATCGGTTGCTGTGTTGACCGCGGCGTGACGCTCTATCTTCGCAAAGCGCAAGGCGATGCCGCCTTGCTGCAATTTGCGAGTCAGACCCGCTGCCGTCTGGAACCGGCGAGCGAGAACCTCTATCTCGGCAGCCTGAAAAGCGCGGGCCAGCCACTCAGTGACGTTGATAATCTTGTCGCGCTGTCCTGCCACGAGAGAGATATCTTCGATGACCAAACGCGTTGAACTCGTCTTCGATTTCGTTTCGCCCAACGCCTATCTGATCTGGTGGCCGCTGCGCGAATTGTGCGATCGCTATGAGGCAGGGCTGGATGTGATCCCGGTGTTCCTTGCGGGAATGCACAAGCTCACCGGCAATGCCCCGCCGATGATCCGCGACAAGGATGTGAAGGGCAAAAACGAATATGCGATGCTGGAGATGCAGCGCTTCATCACGAAGCACGGTCTGACCAAGTACCGGCTGCACCCGCAATTCCCGTTCAATTCGATCCTGCTCCAGCGCATGCTGTTCGCCGCCGATCAGGATGGGCGGGCGGTCGCCTTTGTGGAGGCGCTGCTGCGCCCGATCTGGGAAGACGGGCTGGATGTGTCCTCGCCTGAGGCGATCGGCGCAGTGCTGACCGAGGCCGGCTTTGACGCCGCCGATCTGTTCGCCCGTGCGCAGACCGATGAAGTGAAGCAGGGCCTTGCCGCCAACACCGATGCCGTCGTTGCGCGCGGTGCCTTCGGCATTCCGACGATGTGGGTTGACGGCACCGAGATATTCTTCGGCAAGGAACGCCTCGGCCAGATCGAGGAACTGCTCAGCCGGGGCTGATGGGGTGTGCCTGACCCATGGGCCATGCGACTGGTCGCAAGCCTGCAACCGCACGGCGAGCCGCGCGGGAAATCGGCCGCTTTCGGGATACAGCTGGGATTAAGCGCGTTGGTGGTCTTGTGACCCGGCCTAGAATCGCTAACTTGGGGGCGACATGAAAGAGTTCTTCCAGCACGCCGCCACCACCGACGGGGTTACCGTGAGGGTCGCCGTCAACTACCTGCCGGAGCAGTCGCATCCGGAGGCAGGCAAGTGGTTCTGGGTCTATCACATCCGCATCGAAAACGCCTCGCACGAGGCGTTGCGGCTGCGCACCCGGCACTGGCGCATCACCGATGGGCGCGGCATGGTCAATCATGTCGATGGCGAAGGCGTGGTGGGCGAACAGCCGCTGCTCCAGCCCGGGCAGAGCCACGACTATGTCTCGGGGTGCCCGCTGACCACGCCGTTCGGTTCGATGGAGGGCTTCTACACCTTCGAACGTGCCGATGGCTCGCATTGCGAGGTGCGCATCCCGTTCTTCCCGCTCAGCGCGCCTGAGACGGCAGAGGGCCGCTCGCCCCGCTAGGCGCTGTGCACTGCGATACAGCGACTTGCGATCAGGGCGGCCGCGTCCTAATCGCAAGGGTGTGAAGCGCACCCATCTGCCCCTTAACGCCCTGCGCGTGTTCGATGCCGCCGCGCGGCACCTTTCCTTCACGCGTGCCGCCGATGAACTCGCGGTCACGCCTGCGGCCGTGGGTCAGCAGATCCGCGCGCTGGAGGATGTGCTGGGCGTGGTGCTGTTCCGCCGCACCTCCAAGGGCCTCGAACTCACGCCCGAGGGCGAGGCGGGGCTGGACCCCTTGCGCGAAGGCTTCCTGCGGTTCGAGGAAAGCGTCGCCGCGATGCAGGCCGGGCAGGCGTCCGACCGCTACACCATCGCTGTGCCGCGCGAATTCTATGCCGAATGGCTTGCCCCGCGTCTGGCGCGGTTTCAGGCCGGGACAGCGGGCGTGCAATATATCCTCGCGCCTGACGAACATGCCGATTTCACCGAGGCGAACCTCGATCTGGCGATCCGGCTGGTGGACGGGCCGGGCGATCTGCAAGGCGTGCAGCTGGCCCCGGCGATGCGCGTGACTGTCGCGGCGCCCGGGCACAGGAACGCGTGGATCGACTGGCCGGGGATGCCGCTGCCCGACGGCGTGAACCCCTGCATCAAGGCAGGCAGCCCCGGACAGGCGCTCGCCTCGGCGCTGGCGGGGATGGGACGCACGATTCTCCCCCTGGCGCTGGCCGAAAGGGCCATCGCGGGCGGATTGCTGGAGATGCTGACTGAGCCAGAGCCGGCGACCCGCGCCTACTGGCTGCTCGCCCCGCCGCCGCAATGGCGCAGCAAGAAGGTGCGGGCGCTGGTGGGCTATCTGAGCAGCTGAGCCTGCGCCAACTCCTTTCTTGACCCTCAGGCCAAACCCGCCTAAGGGCGCGCATCTTTCCGGGGGCATACCCCGGAGCGAGCTGAACATTGGCGGTGCGTTCTTCCTCTGGAAGGGCAGCCGTCAAAGTAACCCGGTGGCCGAAGGGCCGCGTTGATTGGGTGGAGCGTTTCGGCCTCGTCGTCATCCTCGCTGGTGCGGGGAACTTAAGCGGCAAGCAATGGGCTTGCTGCCTCAGGCTCCGGCTATGGCCGGGGTGGCGAATTGGGCAAGTCGCTTTCCCTCATCGACCGGTGCCCGTGTCACTCCCATTTGGTGAAGTGAGAACTTAATGCCGACAATCAACCAGCTGGTCCGCAAGGGCCGCGTTCCGCAGAAGGCCAAGTCCAAGGTCCCTGCGATGGAGCAGAACCCGCAGAAGCGCGGCGTCTGCACCCGCGTCTACACGACGACCCCGAAGAAGCCGAACTCGGCGCTGCGCAAGGTGGCCAAGGTCCGCCTGACCAACCAGCGCGAAGTCATCAGCTACATCCCGGGCGAAGGCCACAACCTGCAGGAGCACTCTGTCGTGCTGATCCGCGGCGGGCGTGTGCGCGACCTTCCCGGCGTGCGCTACCACGTGCTGCGCGGCGTGCTCGACACGCAGGGCGTGAAGGATCGCAAGCAGTCGCGCTCGAAGTACGGCGCCAAGCGTCCGAAGTAAGGGTTTAGGTCCGGCTCCGGACCGCTCCCCCTCCCGAGCGCCCTACGGGGTAGCATCTGGGTGGTCGGGAGGGGGAGCGGGCCGGAGCCGCAAGCCCGGGCGGAGGCCCGGGCGCATTCCGAAGGAATTCAAAAGATGTCACGTCGTCGTCGTCCCGAAAAGCGGGTCATCCTGCCCGATCCCCAGTACGGGGATCAGATCCTGTCGAAGTTCATGAACAACCTCATGCTCGACGGTAAGAAGGCTGTTGCCGAAAAGATCGTCTATGGCGCGCTCGCCACGGTCGAGGCCAAGGCCAAGGCCGATCCCATCCAGCTGTTCCACGATGCGCTGAACAACGTGAAGCCGCAGGTGGAAGTCCGCAGCCGCCGCGTTGGCGGTGCGACCTATCAGGTCCCCGTGGAAGTCCGTCCCGAGCGTGCTCAGGCGCTGGCGATCCGCTGGCTGATCAACGCGGCGCGCGGCCGTCCGGAGACCACCATGGCGGCGCGTCTTTCGGGCGAACTGCTCGATGCGGCCAACAACCGCGGCAACGCGGTGAAGAAGCGCGAAGACACGCACCGCATGGCGGACGCGAACCGCGCCTTCTCGCACTACCGCTGGTAAACCGCTCGGATTGTGGGCAGCCGGAGGACTGGGTCTTCCGGCTGTCACAATCTTCCCTATATGGGGCCTGACCGCGACCCGGCGGCCCTCTCACAATCAAGGAACCTGATATGGCCCGCGAGTATCCGCTGGAGCGCTATCGCAATATCGGCATCATGGCGCACATCGATGCCGGCAAGACCACCACGACCGAGCGTATTCTCTACTACACCGGCAAGTCCTACAAGATCGGCGAAGTGCACGATGGTGCCGCGACGATGGACTGGATGGAGCAGGAGCAGGAGCGCGGGATCACCATCACCTCGGCCGCGACCACGACCTTCTGGACTGCCGAGGACAGCTCGATGGATCCGATGAGCGATCCGGACGCGCTGCGCGAAGGCCAGCCCAAGCACCGCATCAACATCATCGACACCCCCGGCCACGTCGACTTCACCATTGAAGTCGAGCGCAGCCTGCGCGTGCTTGACGGTGCGGTGGCTGTGTTCGACGGCGTTGCCGGCGTTGAGCCGCAGTCGGAAACCGTGTGGCGTCAGGCCGACAAGTATGGCGTGCCGCGGATGTGCTTCATCAACAAGCTCGACCGCACCGGCGCTGACTTCTACTACTGCGTCCAGTCGATCATCGATCGTTTGGGTGCCAAGCCGCTCGTGCTGTATCTCCCGATCGGTGCCGAGAGCCAGCTTCAGGGCGTGGTCGATCTCGTCAACAACCGCGGCATCGTCTGGAAGGACGAGAGCCTTGGCGCGAAGTACGAATTCGTCGAAATTCCGGCTGATCTCGCCGACAAGGCTGCCGAATATCGCGAGCGCCTGATCGAACTCGCCGTCGAACAGGACGAGGAGATCATGGAAGCCTATCTCGAAGGCAACGAGCCCGATGTCCCGACGATCAAGAAGCTGATCCGTCAGGGCACCATCGCGCGCGCCTTCGTGCCGGTGACCTGCGGCTCGGCGTTCAAGAACAAGGGCGTGCAGCCCCTGCTCGACGCCGTGGTCGACTACATGCCGTCGCCGCTCGACATTCCGCCGATCAAGGGCGTGCTGCCCGACAGCGATCAGGAAGACGAGCGTCCTTCGAGCGACGATGCGCCCTTCGCGGCGCTCGCGTTCAAGATCATGAACGATCCCTTCGTCGGCTCGCTGACCTTCACCCGCATCTATTCGGGCAAGCTCACCAAGGGCCAGGTCCTGAACTCGGTGAAGGACAAGAAGGAAAAGATCGGCCGCATGCTGCTGATGCACTCGAACAACCGCGAGGACATCGATGAGGCATTTGCGGGCGACATCGTCGCGCTGGCCGGCATGAAGGACACCACCACCGGGGACACCCTGTGCGACGCGTCCAAGCCGATCATCCTCGAGCGCATGGAATTCCCCGAGCCCGTGATCGAGCTGTCGGTGGAGCCCAAGACCAAGGCTGACCAGGAAAAGATGGGCATCGCGCTCAATCGTCTGGCCCAGGAAGACCCCTCGTTCCGCGTGTCGACCGACCACGAAAGCGGTCAGACGATCATCAAGGGCATGGGCGAACTGCACCTCGACATCATCGTCGATCGCATGCGCCGCGAGTTCAAGGTCGAAGCCAACGTCGGCGCGCCGCAGGTGGCTTACCGCGAATACCTCGCCCGTGAAGTCGAAGTCGATTACACCCACAAGAAGCAGTCGGGCGGCTCGGGCCAGTTCGGCCGCGTCAAGGTCACTGTCACCCCGGGTGAACGCGGCCAAGGCGTGATCTTCGAAGATCAGATCAAGGGCGGGAACATCCCGCGCGAATACATCCCGGCGATCGAGAAGGGCTTCCGCGAACAGGCCGCCAGCGGCCATCTCGTGGGCTTCCCGATCATCGACTTCTCGATCAAGCTGACCGATGGTGCCTACCACGACGTCGACTCGAGCGCGATCGCGTTCGAAATCGCCGCCCGCGGTGCCATGCGCGAAGTTGCCCAGAAGTCGGGCATCAAGCTGCTCGAACCGATCATGAAGGTTGAAGTCGTCACCCCCGATGACTACCTCGGGGATGTCATCGGCGACCTGAACTCGCGGCGCGGCCAGATCCAGGGCACCGACACGCGCGGCAATGCCCAGGCGGTCGAGGCCATGGTGCCGCTTGCCAACATGTTCGGCTACGTCAACGAACTGCGTTCGTTCACGCAAGGGCGCGCGCAGTACACCATGCAGTTCTCGCACTATGACGAGGTTCCGGCCAACGTCGCAGCCGAGGTCAAGGAGAAACTTGCCTAAGCTGCCCCGGCAGTCTAGGGGCGGCGCCTGATTCTGCGGGTGCCGCCAAGTTCTCCCGCAAACACAGATTTTCATCCAAGAAGGTACACCAGAGAAATGGCCAAGGAAAAGTTCCAGCGGAATAAGCCGCACTGCAACATCGGCACCATCGGTCACGTTGACCATGGCAAGACCACCCTGACCGCGGCGATCACCAAGGTGATGGCTGAAACCTACGGCGGCAGCGCCGTGGACTTCGCCAACATCGACAAGGCCCCGGAAGAGCGTGAGCGCGGCATCACCATCTCGACCGCGCACGTCGAGTATGAATCGGCTGCCCGTCACTACGCGCACGTCGACTGCCCGGGTCACGCCGACTACGTGAAGAACATGATCACCGGTGCCGCCCAGATGGACGGCGCGATCCTGGTCGTGAACGCCGCTGACGGCCCGATGCCCCAGACCCGTGAGCACATCCTGCTCGCCCGTCAGGTCGGCGTGCCGGCGCTGGTCGT
>VFQO010001760.1_pt1 | contig 15471 bp, 7 predicted proteins | sample 3512331 | NCBI WGS metagenome assembly VFQO01 (sample SAMN10412371, study PRJNA504923) | tailings metagenome | isolation source: Replicate 3 from Balatoc abandoned mine | place: Philippines: Itogon, Benguet | collected 2017-08-28
TCCTGCGCGGCATCAAGGACAAGTACGAACTGCACCACGGCGTGCGCATCACCGATGGCGCTATTGTGGCAGCGGCGAAGCTGTCCGACCGCTACATCCAGAACCGCTTCCTGCCCGACAAGGCGATCGACCTGATGGACGAGGCGGCGAGCCGCATCCGCATGGAGGTGGAGAGCAAGCCCGAGGAAATCGAGGCGCTCGACCGGCGGATCATCCAGCTCAAGATCGAAGAGCAGGCACTCCAGAAGGAAAGCGACGCAGCTTCCAAGGACCGGCTCGTCGCGCTGCGCGAAGAGCTGGCCAACCTTGAACAGCAGAGCGCCGAGCTCACCACCCGCTGGCAAAACGAGCGCGACAAGATCGCTGCGGAGGGCCGCATCAAGGAAGCTCTCGATGCCGCGCGGCTTGAACTCGAGCAGGCGCAGCGCGAGGGCGATCTCGCGAAGGCGGGCGAGCTGTCCTACGGGCGCATCCCCGAACTGGAGAAGCAGCTTGCCGAGGCAGTGGGTCAGGTCGCCAACGCTATGCTGCGCGAGGAAGTGACCGAGGAAGACATCGCCAGCGTCGTCAGCCGCTGGACGGGTGTTCCGGTCGACAAGATGATGGCAGGCGAGCGCGAGAAGCTGCTCCAGATGGAGCAAATTCTCGGCAAGCGGGTGATCGGCCAGAGCCAGGCAATCGAAGCGGTGTCCAAGGCCGTCCGTCGCGCGCGCGCGGGGCTTCAGGACCCGGGCCGTCCGCTTGGCTCGTTCCTGTTCCTCGGCCCCACGGGCGTCGGCAAGACCGAGCTCACCAAAGCCCTCGCGGGATTCCTGTTCGATGATGACAGCGCGATGGTCCGGATTGACATGAGCGAGTTCATGGAAAAGCACGCCGTCGCCCGCCTGATCGGTGCGCCTCCGGGCTATGTCGGCTATGAGGAGGGTGGGGTGCTGACCGAAGCGGTGCGGCGCCGGCCCTATCAGGTCGTGCTGTTCGACGAGGTCGAGAAGGCGCACTCGGATGTCTTCAACGTGCTGCTTCAGGTACTCGACGACGGACGCCTGACCGACGGACAGGGCCGCGTGGTCGACTTTGCCAACACGCTGATCATTCTGACCTCGAACCTCGGGAGCCAGTATCTCGCCAACCTGCCCGACGGCGCGGACGTAGCGAGCGTGGAGAAGGACGTGATGGACGTTGTGCGCGGGCATTTCCGCCCCGAATTCCTTAACCGTCTGGACGAGATCATCCTGTTCCACCGCTTGGGTCAGGAACACATGGCGCCGATCGTCGAAATTCAGGTGGGCCGGGTGCAAAAGCTGCTGGCAGAGCGCAAGATATCCATCGATCTGACCGATGCGGCGCTGCGCTGGCTCGGGCGCGTCGGCTATGATCCGGTCTACGGCGCGCGGCCGCTCAAGCGCGCGGTGCAGCGCTATCTTCAGGATCCGCTCGCCGAGATGCTGCTAGAGGGTAAATTGCCCGACGGTAGCACGCTGGTGATCGACGAAGGTGACGGCCAGCTGTCGATGGCGATTCGCTGATTGCTGCCCGCAGCGGGCGCGCAAGAATGTAACGTAGTATCGTTTGATCCAATAAGCAGGGCGGATTGTTGCGTACAGTCCGCCCTTTCTTTTAACGATCGCAAAGTCACATTCTAACATTATTGCGGCAATTTCCGGCCGATGCGCCTGAATGTGGGATTAACGCAACACCCCCCGGAAAAGTGTGGTGGTGCCCTGCGCCGCTTTGACATCAAACCTACGCTATTGCACAAATCAGGCCTTCGGGGACTGATTTGGACAACCATATGAGTGCGCGCCTGTCACATGGGGCAATTATGTGACGGGAGCGAGTGGTTGTTTTTAAGTCTCCGGTTCGGGCAACTGGAGTGATCATGAAGAAATTTCAGAGCAATTCGATCAAGGCGCTGGCCTTTTCCGCTTCCGCGCTGGCGTTCGTCGTCGCGGCTCCTGCTTTCGCGCAGGACGCTGATGCTGGGCCGCAAGCAGAAGAAGAGGAGCAGGTAGACGTCAAAACCGACGCTGAAGGCCGTAGCTCACAAGGTGGCAACATCACCGTCACCGGTTCGCGTATCGTGCGCGACACTTATAGTTCGATCTCGCCGCTCCAGATTATCACGACCGAGAACCAGCAGTCTGTAGGCGCTTTTGATCCGGCGCAGATCCTTCAGCGCTCGCAGGCGGCAGCGGGGGTGCAGATCGATGCGACCTTCCAGGGCTTCGTTCTTAACAATGGCCCGGGTTCGCAGACCATCAACCTTCGCGGCGTGGGCGCTAACCGTACGCTCGTGCTTGCTAACGGACGGCGTCTCGCTCCTGCCGGTGTGGAAGGTGCGCCGACCAGTGTTTCGGTCAACCTCATTCCGGCCTCGCTTGTCGACCGTTATGACATCCTGACCGACGGTGCTTCGTCGGTTTACGGTTCGGACGCCGTCGCAGGCGTGATCAACGTGATCCTCCGCAAGGATTTCGATGGACTTGAGCTTCAGGCCAGCGGCGACATCAATCCCGGCGGTGAAGGTGAAGACTACACGCTCAGCGGTGCATGGGGCTTCAACACCGATCGTGCCGTGTTCGGCGTCGGTGTGGAATACCGCGTGCGTGAAGAGGTCAAGCTGCGTGACCGTGACTTCTTGCGCGGTTGCGCCACCAACTACGAGGAAGACCGTGACGGCAATATCTACCGCCTCGGTATCTCGGACAACCAGCTGATCCGTTCGCGCACCAACGGTCTTGTCGGTGCATCGGAAAGCGAATGTATCGTTTCGGGTATTTCGGGCCGTATCTTTGTGCCCCAGACCCGCATGGGTTCGGTCTATTTTCCGGCAAACGGCAATATCGCCAACTTCCCAGTTGATCCGGTTACCGGTCGTCCGTTCAACTTCGGCGATAACATTACGTTCCAAGGGGTTGATCTTGACGTCAACGGCGATGGGGTCAACGATGTCGACTTCCAGAACGTCAACATCAACGGCGGCCCAGAAGAACTGAACCGCACCTTCATTTCCGGTGAAGATCTCATCAACGTTTTCACCTACGGGGAATACACCTTCCCGGGCGAAGCCAACATTACGCCGTTCTTCGAAGCGCAGTACACGCGTTCGGAAATCAGCAACACCGGCGCGGGCAACCCGCAGTTGTTCCCGTTTGTTCCGGCGGCCAACCCATTCAGCCCCTGCAACTTCGTCGACAACCCTGCTGGTGTTGACTGTATTGCGGTGGACCGTGCGCGTAACGGCGGCACCGCAACGCCGCTTGGCACCCGTCCGTCGATCCAGCCGATCGTTGCAATCCGTGGCGACCGTAACAACTTCCAGGTGGTGCAGGAACAGTACCGCGGCGTGCTCGGCGTGCGCGGTGACCTGCCCTTCATCGGTTCTTCGTGGACCTTCGAAGTGGCGGGGAGCTACTCGCGTTCGGAAGGCAAGTCGTCGCGTCTCGGGATCCGTGAGGACCGGCTGGCGCTGGCGCTCGGTATCGACCCGACCGGTGACTTCAACGGTGACGGTCGCTTTGACAACGACGGCGATGGCATTGCCGACGATTACAACAACGGTCTCGAAATCCGCATCGGCAACCCGCTTTACATCGGTCCGTGCAACACCGCCGGCCTGCGTAACCCGGGTCTTGCCGCTCCGGACCTGACGCAGGGCTGTGTGCCGGTCAATCTTTTCGCGCCAAGTGTGCTGACGGGTGCGGTGGGCGATTTCGCCACCCAGGCTGAACGCGACTATTTGTTCGACAGCCGCGACTTCAACACCATTTACGAACAGAAGCTGCTCTCGGCCTATGTGACCGGCGATCTGTTCGACCTGCCGGGCGGTCCGGTTGGCGTCGTGCTTGGCGGTGAATGGCGCGAAGACAAGATTGACTCGCAGCCCAGCTTCGTGGCTTCGAACGGTCTGCTGTGGGGCTTCTTCGCCGACGGCGGTGCCAACGGCTCGAAGTGGATCCGCGAACTGTTCGGGGAACTCGATCTTCCGCTCATGGCGGGGGAAACGATGGTCGAAGAACTGACCGTCAACGTTTCGGGTCGTCTGACCGACGAGGAGTTCTACGGCACCAACGGCACCTTCGCCTTGAAGGGCGGCTGGCGTCCGGTGGCTCCGCTGCTACTCAAGTTCAGCTACGGCACTTCCTTCCGTGCGCCGAACCTGCGCGAGAACTTCCTGCGCGGCCAGTCGGGCTTCACCAACATCACTGATCCTTGCGCGGTACCGGCAGCTGCTTTTATTGCTGGTGCCTACAATCCCGCGCTTGATACGCGTGAGCCCTTCATTCTGGCGAACTGCCGCCGCGAAGGCCGCGATCCGACCCGCGTCGGTATCGATTCGCTCGGTCTGAGCACCCAGGCGATCACAAACGTCGAATTGACGACGGGCGGTTCGCTTGACATCGAAGCGGAAACCTCGCGCTCGATCACGACCGGCTTCGCGTTTGAGGAAGACTGGGCGAGCACCTTCAGCTTTGCCTTCAACTTCAATTACTACGACATCAAGATCAAAGGCGCGATCATCGAGCCGACGGCAGGGTTCATCGCGAATGACTGCTTCCTGCGCGATGACCCTGCACGAAGCGAGTTCTGCGATCGTCTGACCTACAACCAGACGGATCGCCAGTTGATTCGTGCCGTGCAGGCCGGCTTCCTTAACCGTGACGTAGAAGCGGTGCGGGGGATCGATATCAACACGACCTTCGGTTACGATTTGTCGATCGGTCAGGAAACGATTGAGCTTTCCCTCAATTTCATTGCCAATAAGCTGCTTGAGCGTTCGAACATCCAGCGTACCGGTGTTGATACCTTCGTCCAGACCGAGTTCGTTGATCGCTTCGGTTTCCCCGAGTGGACCGGCCGCGGGACCTTTGGGGCGCGTTGGGAAGACTTCCTGTTCACCTACCAGGTGCGCTACATCGGCGAGATCAACAACACCATCAACGGCGTTACCTATCGTGACCGTACGCCCTTCGGAGATGCGTTCTCGCGCGGCGAAGTTGGCGGTCCGGCTGCCTTCTCGCCGACCTGTCTCGGTCGGGGTTCGGCAAACGGTGTTGTTGCTGGCAACGGCGTGTTCTGTCGCCCGGTCGGCACCGCGGATGAATACTTCGAGCACACCGCGTCGCTCCGTTGGGACAATGGGGACTTCCGGATCATCGCCGGTGTCCGCAATATCTTCGATACCGCTCCGCCGCGGGTTTCGCCGCGCGTAGGTGGCTTCACTCAGATCACCAACACACCGCTCGGTACCGGTTATGACCTTGAAGGCCGTGAATTCTTCGCTCAGCTGCTTTACCGCTTCTGATCGACGAATGATCTGAATACCTGAGACAATGCGGCCTCCCGGCAATTGCCGAGAGGCCGCATTTTTCGTTTAATGCCATTATGCGTTCAGGTCCCTCCCACTTGAATGCGTCGATCTTATTCAATCCAGCGTTGCAGGAAGAGTGCGACACATGAAACTTATCAAAGCTCCCCTCATGGCCGCCATGGTCGGTGTTTCGGTTCTCGGCCTCACGCTCGCCGGCCCATCGCCCACGCAGGCGCAAGGCAGCGTTCCCATCGAAGTGTGGGCGCTCCGTGATGTCGTAAACGCAGTGCAGATCTCGCCTGACGGCAAGCATATGCTGGTGCACAAGGTTGAAAGCCGCGAAGGCGAATATATCCTCGAGATCTATAGCACCGATGACTTGTCAAAGCCGGTGCGCCGCCTGAACGCCGACCCGATGGAGATCATCGCTGCGCAGTGGGTCAGCAACGATGTGATCTTCGGCACCGCCTGGCAGGTCAACCGCAAGACCGTGAAGGGCCCGGAAGAAGACGTCCGCGATTACAAGACCTATGCGTACAGCCTCTCGGGCAACAAGTTCACCAGCGTCGACGGCAATTTCGGCATCGTCAACCTGCTGCCCAATGATCCCGACAACGTGTTGGTCAGCACCGGCACCACGGTGGGTGACGGGACAGGGGTTGATCCCTTCGCGGCCTTCCGCCCGCGCTCCTACTACAAGTTCAACCTCAAGACCGGCGCGCGTTCACTGGTGCTGCGTGGTGGCGGCAAGTTCCCGGTGGTCGACCGCTGGGATAACGAAGGCAACCCGCGCTTCACACAGGTGCAGGATACGGCCGCCGGCACGGTTTCGTCCTATTACCGTCTTCCTGGTGATGGAGAGTGGAAGAAGTTTCAGGAGTTCGACCTCAACGATCCCAAGAACCTCTATCGCATTCTCGGCGGTTTCCACGGGATCGTCGGCTTTGATCCAGAAAACCCGAACATCGGCTACCTGATCGAAAACCCCGAGGGCGAGGACAAGGCCGGGCTCTATGAGTTCGATTTCACCACCGGCAAGATCGGCAAGAAGCTGTTTCAGGCCCAGGATTCGGACGTTATGGGCATCCAGCTCCACTCGATCCCGGGGAACGACAAGCTCGTGGCAGCCCGATATTCGGGCCGCATTATGGAGAGGCACTGGTTCGACGAGGAGGAAAAGGCGCTTTACGAGGCGCTCGAGAAGCAGATTCCCTATGCCTACCAGGTGAGCATTTCCAGCCGCTCGCTGGACGGCAAGTCGATGATCGTCACCAACCGCGGCCCGCGCGATCCGGGCTCGTTCTGGTTGGTGAAGAATGGCAAGCTGGCCAAGCTCGGCAGCCGCAACCCGCTGCTCAACCCCGAGCAATTGGCGGATGTCGAGTACATCCGCTACAAGGCGCGCGATGGCCGTATCATTCCGGCCTACGTGACCAAGCCCAAGGGCAAGGGGCCGTTTCCGCTAATCGTGCTCCCCCACGGCGGCCCGCAGGTGAACGAGATCATCACCTATGATGAATGGGGCCAGCTGCTTGCCAATGCGGGCTACATGGTGCTCCAGCCGCAGTACCGGATGTCGGTGGGCTGGGGTCAGGATCACTTCGATGCAGCCTATGGTGAGCACGGCGGCAAGATGCAGGACGACAAGGATGACGGGGCGCTCTACCTCGTCGAACAGGGCCTGGTCGATCGCAATCGCATGGCGATGTTCGGTTGGTCGTATGGCGGGTACGCCGCGCTGGTTGCTGCGAGCCGCGATCCCAACATCTACCAGTGTGTGATTGCGGGTGCAGCCGTGGCTGATGCTGAAAAGCAGTATCTCGGCCGCCGGAATCCCGACCTGAAGGCGCTCGACGAATGGTCAAAGCGGCGCGGGACGATCGGGATCAATCCGATCAACGAGGTCGACAAAGTCAACATTCCCGTGCTGATGGTACACGGCGAAGACGATCGCCGGGTCATGTATTACCACATGAAGGATTATCAGAAGAAGTTCGAGGCTGCCGGCAAGGTTGGCGAGTTCGTCACGCTGGAAAACGCCGACCACTTCTACAACACGCTGATGTATACCCACCAGCAGCAGTTCTACACCAAGATGCTCGACTATCTGGCGAATGACTGCGGGCCGGGCGGGCTGTAAATTACCGGCATTGCCCAAAGGACAAGGAGCCCGGTCAGCGATGACCGGGCTCCTTAGTTTTCGGGCAAACCCAAGCCTTACTGTACGCGCCGCCCCTTGACCCCGATCTGGCCATTGATGCGGATGAAGAAATAGCCGAGCGAAGCCTTCTTGAAGACCACCTTGTCGCCTGCGCTTATCGGGGCGAGCTTGCGCGGCGGATTGTTGATTTCCCACACTGCGCCTTCAGCTGTGGTGAAGCGCCAGCTTGATGGCCCGGTCTGGCGGCCTGAGGCGATTGTGGTCTCGAACAGATCCGAAAGTTCCTCATCATCTTTGCCGTCGCCTTTCAGGATGGCGATATCGGGCATGCTGATTCCGAACAGCTGGCGACGGGTACGACGAACCTCGTCCCGGCTGACGACTTTGACGTCGCCCTCATCACTTGCTGTGACAATCGCGCCGACTTTCGCGTCGTAGCACGCAAGTCGCGCCGCCTCGTCGGCGATACTCCGACAGGCCTTGAGCTCGGCGAGGTAATCGACCTCTTGCGCCAAGGCGGGGAGGGAGGTGGCGAGGCATGCAATGCCGGCGGCACCCACCAAAACGCGCGTCCAATTGCAGGTTGTCGGCCTCAATCTCGTCATATTGTCCACTCCTATGTCGCGTGCTGCCATATGACGGATTTGCGCGCGGGCGTTGCGTCCTTGCGCAGCATTATTGCCAAACTGAAGTGAGATAAAGACGCTCTGAAACTCGGGTGTCGCCAGAATGCAACACTCCCTTTTTATCTCGAAACGCGGGGCACGCCTGCGATTGCGGGATATGCGTCGAATAACCTAGAGCCCCCAAATCCGGGCATCCGCCCGTGACTTTGGATAGCGTGCGCCGCATTTTGGTGTGCGTGCATCAAGGGGACAAAAATGACTCGTTTCAACAAGGGTTCGCTGCTCGCGGGCACGATCATGGCTGGTGCCATGCTCAGTGCACCTGCCTACGCACAAGACGCTGACGTCACTGATTCGGCCGAGCAGGCCGCTGAGTCTACGGCCATTGTCGTGACCGGTTCGCGCATTCAGCGCACCGACCTCAACTCGACCAGCCCGATCGCGGTTGTCTCGCCGGAAGAATTCCGACTGACCGGTGCGGTAAACGTCGAGCAGGTGCTCAACACTCTGCCGCAGGTGCTTCCGGGCGTCACCGGCTTCTCGAACAACCCTGGCAACGGCGCGGTCACGCTGAACCTGCGTAACCTCGGCGCCACCCGCACTCTGGTGCTGGTCAACGGCCGCCGCTGGATGTTCTATGATACCAACCAGATCGTCGACCTCAACACCATCCCGCAGTTCCTGCTGGGCGGCGTGGAAGTCTCGACCGGCGGCGCTTCGGCCGTTTACGGTTCGGACGCGGTTGCTGGTGTCGTCAACTTCAAGCTGCGTGACATCGAAGGTCTTGAACTCGGCGGCAGCTACTCGCTGACCGGCCGCGGCGATGCTGCGCGCTACCAGTTCAACGCCGCCATCGGCTCGGCCTTCGACGATGGCCGCGGCGCGGTGACGATGTTCGCCAACTACACTCGCCGTGATCCGGTGTTCCAGGATGCGCGCGTGTTCTCCGAGCGTGCCGCTGGTGACGGCTGTATCGTTCCCGGCTCGACGGGTCGCGGCGATATCGGCACCCCGTTCCCGAGCGGCATCGCGGTGGGCACCTGTATCGCTCGTGGCGGTGAACTCGGCTTCGTGCCGCAGGGTTCGGCGACCACGCCGACCGGCACCTTCACGGCTGGCGGTTCGACCTATATCTTCGACCCGAATGGCGGCGGTTCGCGTCTGTTCCAGAACCCGGCCGACCTCTACAACTTCGCGCCCGACAACTACCTGCAACTTCCGCAGGAACGTTACCTGATCGGCGCCTACGGCCACTATGAGTTCACCGATGGCATCGAAGCCTATTCGGAACTCTCGTTCGTTCGCAACGACGTTGCCACCGAACTGGCGCCGACCCCGGCGGGCATTTCCGCTCCGCTGTTTGTCAACAGCCCGTTCTTCAACGATCAGACCCGTGCGCTGCTCAACCTGAACCCGGCTGATGCAACCCGCGGTGCGCTGTATCGCACCACCCAGGTCAACTTCCGCTTCAACGACATCGGCTCGCGCAACTCGGACTTCAACCGTGAGGCGTTCCGCGTCCTCGGCGGGATTCGCGGCGGGATCACCGACAACATCAACTTCGACGCGTACTACTCGTACTCGCGCACGACCAACACCAACATCCAGCAGGGCAACATCTCGGCCAGCCGTTTCCGTAACGCGCTGACTGTCGAGTTCGTGCCCGGCAGCACCACGCAGCTGCGTTGTGCGGATTCGGCAGCGCGCGCTGCGGGCTGTGTGCCGCTGAACATCTTCGGGACCGGCCTCGCCGACCCGGCGGCGCTGCGTTACCTCGCCATCCAGGCGACCAACATCACCACCTCGGACATGAAGAACGCGGTCGCCACGGTCAGCGGCACCCTGTTCAACCTGGGCCTTGGTGCGGATGACGTCGGCTTCGCGTTCGGCGGCGAATACCGCGCGATGAGCTCGGAGTTCATCCCCGACACCTTCCTCGCTTCGGGCGACGTGCTCGGCTTCAACGCTGGCCTGCCGACCAAGGGCGGCTACAACGTCAAGGAAGTGTTCGGCGAAGTTCGCGTTCCGGTGATCGAGGACGGCTTTGTCGATGCGCTCGAATTCACGGGTGCGTTCCGTTACTCGGACTACTCGCTCCAGCGCGTCGGCGGGACCTGGACCTACAACGTCGGCGGCGAATTCGCTCCGGTCGAAGGTCTTCGCTTCCGCGGTATGTACTCGCGTGCGGTGCGTGCGCCCAACGTGCAGGATCTGTTCGGCGGTGCGTCGACCGGCTTCCCGCAGGCGACCGATCCGTGTTCGGACCGCGGTCCTGTGGCCGAACGTACCCAGGCTCTGCGTGACTTCTGTATCGCTTCGGGCGTGCCGGCGGCTGCCGTGTTCACCCGCGGTGTGCAGCCGAACACGCAGATCCAGTCCGACTTCGGTGGTAACCCGGATGTGGGCGAGGAAACTTCGGACACCTACACCTTCGGTGTGGTGCTTCAGCCGAGCTTCGTGCCGCGCCTCAACATCACGGTGGACTACTTCAACATCAAGGTTGAAGACACGATCAACACCCGTCTGGGCGGCCTCGCCAGCGCGCTGTCGCTGTGCTTCAATACCGTGCAGAACCTGAGCGATCCGGCGTGCTCGGCCTTCGTTGGTCGTCGTAACACCGGCACCGGTGCTCTGGGCCTCAACTCGGGCGGTCTGAATCCCGTGCTGGTCCAGGACAACGTCGGTAAGCTGGAAACCGCAGGTATCGACATCCAGGTCGATTACAGCCTGCCGCTGTTCAAGGGCGAACTCGGGTTCTTCTACCTCGGCACCTACCTCGACAAGTATCGCAACACCCCGGTGGCCCTCCTTCCGCTGCGCGAGAACATCGTTGAAGGCACCTACGGTCTGCCCGATTACCGCCACAACGTGCGCGTCACCTACACGCAGGGTCCGGCCCTGTTCTCGGTGCGCTGGCGTTATGAAGGTGCGACGGAAGACTTCCGCGTCCAGAACACCTTCAGCGGCAACACTCGCATCGAAAACAATGCGCTGCCGCTCCGTTCGATCCCTGCCTGGAACTATATCGATCTCGCTGCGAGCTTCGATATCGACGAGCGCATGACGATCAACGCGGGCGTCAACAACCTGTTCGACAAGCAGCCGCCGGTTCTCGGTTCGGCAGCCGAACAGGCCAACACCCTGCCGAGCTTCTTTGACGTGCTTGGCCGCGACTTCTTCGTGGGTGTGAACTTCCGCTTCTGATCCAGATCAGAAACGTAATCAGAAAGGGGCGGCGGATCACACGATCCGCCGCCCTTTTTCTTTGCCCGGATAGAACGGATCAGGCGGTTGGCGTGACGTCGAAGGCGACCGTCATGCGGGTGCCTTCGGAAATCGGGCGCGTGCCGTGGTAGAGCGTGCTGGGAAATAGCACGAGCGTGCCAGCGGCGGGGCGAATGGTGTGCAGGCTGCCGAGCCCTTCGGCTAGTCCCGGTGGGGGATTGCCGAGTTCGAGCCATCCGCGCTGTCCGGGCGCGTCCACTTCCTCCGGAACCAGCCAGTAGCTTGCCGAGGACAGCAGACCGCGCGGGTGGATGTGCGCCGCATGGTGTCCTTCGCCGTCGAGCAGGATCGACCAGCTCCCGGCGATCCGCCAGGGATCATTGCGGCGCGCAAGCAGTGGGTGCGTGGGGTCGACTGGTGGCAGGCCTGCGCGATATTCGGCCATCGCCTCATGAAGTGCCGCCTCGAGCCGTGCGAGCTCGGGCTCGGCACGTGCGAACAGTGCGCCCTTGGTTTGGCTGCCGCGTTTGACCGATTGTCCGATCGGCATTGCAGAATGGCGATGAAGCTCGAGTAGCAGGGCGGTGATGCTGTCACATTCGCCTTGATCGAGGGGCAGGGCGATCTGGCGCACCAATCCTGGTTGACCATGCAACCATTCGTGCCGCGCGTTGCCTTCAAGCCGCCAGCACAGATCGATCAGTGCCCAGGCGCCGACATCATCGGGTCGGGCAGCGAGCGCCTGCGCCAGCGTGTCTTCTGCCGCAGCAATTTCGCCAAGTCGCACAAGATTGCGCCCTCGCGCGACCTTCCAGTCCGGGTCGGCGATGCTGGCGAACTGCTGGAATACGCCTTGCGCTGCAACCGCCTCGCCCGCCTCGCCGAGCGATACCGCCTGGGCGAGCGCGAGAGCGGGATCATCCGGCCAGATCGACCGGGCCCGCGCAAGGATCGCGGCGCTTTCGGCGGGGCGATCAACGCCGTCGAGCACGGCGCTCCATGCAAGATAGATCTTTGGATCCGCGCCGGGCTTCGCGGCTGTGCTTGCGAAGTGATCGGAGAAATTCTCCCTGTCACCCGATGCCCATCGTAGTTCGGCATGCAATGTATGAGCTTCGACCCAACCCGGAAGCTGGCTCACCAGCGCTCCGGAATATTCCAGTGCTTCGGCAAGCCGGCCGTTTAGCGCGAGGGCCTGCGCATAATCGAACACAAGGTTAGGATCGCCGCGGTTGAGATCGAGCGCGGCTTCGATCTGTGCCGGAGCATCGGGTTCGCTGCGTTCGAGCGCCAGCCGTGCCCGACTGCGGGCGGTCTTCGGATTTCCCGGATCGAGCGCCTGTGCCCGGGCAATGCTGGCCGAGGCTTCGCGATGACGACCAGCCTGCCGTTCGGAATCCGCGCGGACCCTCCAGTAGCCCGAATTGTTCGCACCGGCCTGTTCCAGCGGGCCAAGCAACGCGGCGGCCCGCTCCGGTCGGCCAAGGCGACCGAGGGTGATTGCGGCATTGACCCCGGCTTCGACCAGATCGGGTGCCAGTTCGAGTGCGCGTTCGAACAGCGTGAGTGCCTGATCGAGTTCGCCTCTCTTGAAATGGAAATTGCCCGCGCTGTTGGCGAACCGTGCATCATGCGGAAATTCGGCGAGGCCGCGTGCATAGAGCGCGGCCGCGTCGACATTGTTGCCCTGTGCTGCAAGCAGGCTGGCTTGTTGGGCAATGGCCTGTGCGCTGCCTGTCATCGTGCCTCGCGCGGGATCACTTGCTCCGCAGCCATCCGGTCACTGCCATCCGGCCCAGCGGAGCGAAGGGCGGCACATAACTGACCAGATGGGATTGCGGGACCCGGAACAGGTTGAGCGCATTGAAGCGCGGGCGGAAGCCTTCGATCACATCGCCATCCTCGTCGAGGAACAAGAGATAGCCGCCCCAGTCCGGGTGCCAGTCTTCGCGTGCAAGGTTGAGGACATAGGCCACTTCCCAGCCTTCGCCGACGTGGCTGTCATTGTGCCGCCCGAGATAGTGGTTGGGGGCGAACAGAGTGGCTTGGGCGTCGGCCTTGATCAGGCTGTCGATGCCGGTCACCGCGCGGACGAGATTGAGGAAAGCGGGGGCATTCAGATGCTCGATTAGCACCTCATGCGCGCCGCCGGGGTCCCAGCCTTCGCGCATTGCTTCGAGGATCGGGTAATGCGCGAAGCGGAAGCCGTATTCGCCGCTGGCTGAGTGCTGATCGGCATTGCGCGAGGCCTGCGCCATGGCCTGCTGTCCCTGCGGCGTGCGGGTCTGGTCGGCGCGGAAGCTCTCTGGCCGGGCTGAGCCTGCGCCGATGGCCATACCCCAAGGTGTGCCGCGTGCCAGCACCGTCTGCAATTCGCGGGCACTGTCAGGTGTAAGAACATCGCGCAGCTGCACCCGGCCTGTTGCAGTAAAGAGCGCTGCAAGCGCGGGCACATCCAGATCGGTACTGAGTTCGAACAGCGTCTTCATCACCACTCCCCGCGGGGGGCCTGCCACTGCACACGCGCCAAGGCAAGCGTCCGTCAAGCCGGGGCACCCATCATTTTGCCCGCTTGATTTGCTTCGCCGCCTTCAATAGGCGGGATGCCAAAGGCGAGTGGCGATACGAAACTTATTTGCCGCGTTCGCGCCTTGTCCGAGCAACGGATTGGAGAGAGACTGATGAGCACTGCCTACATCGTTGAAGCTGTTCGCACGGCCGGTGGCCGCCGCGGTGGCCGCTTGGCGGGGGTTCATCCCGTCGACCTGCTGGCGAAGTCGCTCGACGCGATTGTCGAGCGTTCGGGCATCGATCCCAAGGCGATCGACGATGTGGTGACCGGCTGCGTCAGCCAGGCGGGCGAGCAGGCGATGCAGGTCGGGCGCATGGGCGTGCTGGCCTCGAAGCTGCTGCCGCAGTCGACCCCCGCCGTCACCATCGACCGCCAGTGCGGTTCCTCGCAGCAGGCGATCCAGTTCGCCGCGCAGGCCGTGCTGAGCGGCACGCAGGACGTGGTGATCGCCAGCGGCGTCGAGAGCATGACCCGCGTGCCGATGGGCTCGAACGTCACGCTTCACATGAAGGAAGGGCTCTACGCCAAGGCCGCCGGGATCGAGGAGAAGTTCCCCGGCATCAATTTCAGCCAGTTCATGGGCGCGGAAATGATCGTGAAGAAGCACGGCTTCACCAAGGACGATCTCGACCGGTTCGCGCTGGCGAGCCACGAAAAGGCGATTGCCGCGACCAAGGCCGGTGCCTTCGATCGCGAGATCGTGGCGGTCGAGATCGAGACGCCGGAAGGCACCCAGATGCACACGGTCGACGAAGGCATCCGCTTCGATGCGACGCTGGAAGGCATTGCCGGCGTGAAGCTGCTCTCGCCCGATGGTGCTATCACGGCCGCTTCGTCGAGCCAGATCTGCGACGGGTCCTCGGCGGTGCTGGTGGTCTCGGAAGCCGCGCTGAAGACCCATGGTCTCACCCCGCTGGCGCGCATCCACAACCTCACGGTGACCGCGGGTGATCCCGTGATCATGCTCGAAGAACCGCTGTTCGCCACTGACCGCGCCTTGCAGCGTGCCGGGCTGACCATCGACGATATCGACCTGTTCGAAGTCAACGAAGCCTTCGCTTCGGTGCCGCTCGCATGGCTCAAGCACACCGGTGCTGATCCGACGAAGCTCAACGTCCATGGCGGCGCGATCGCGCTCGGCCACCCGCTCGGCGCCTCGGGCACCAAGCTGATGGCGACGCTGGTCCACGCGCTCAAGCGCCACGGCAAGAAATACGGCCTCCAGACCATGTGCGAAGGCGGCGGTGTCGCCAACGTGACCATCGTCGAGGCCCTGTAATCACTCCCATCTGAGAGGACTAACCAATGGAAGTTTCAGCCAATACCCCCGCCGTCGTCACCGGCGGTGCCTCTGGCCTCGGCGCGGCGACTGCGCGCGCGCTGGCTGCCAAGGGCGCGAAGGTCGCGATCTTCGACATGAACGCCGAAAAGGGCGAGGCGCTGGCGGCGGAAATCGGCGGCGTGTTCTGCCTCGTCAACGTGACCAAGGACGAGGACGTCGACGCCGGTTTCGCCAAGGCCCGCGCCGCCCACGGGCAGGAGCGCATTCTGGTGAACTGCGCCGGGATCGGCAACG
>VFQO010001761.1_pt1 | contig 15460 bp, 13 predicted proteins | sample 3512331 | NCBI WGS metagenome assembly VFQO01 (sample SAMN10412371, study PRJNA504923) | tailings metagenome | isolation source: Replicate 3 from Balatoc abandoned mine | place: Philippines: Itogon, Benguet | collected 2017-08-28
TGAAGTTACATACATTTGCGCATGGTAACTACAAACAATTAAAGGCAAATTACATGCCAACTAACAAATGTTAGTGTTGTTTAGGTTAAAAAAAATAAAAATATTTATGGGAAAGGAGCTAACCTCAAGATCGCAGGATTATTCACAATGGTATAACGACTTAATTATCAAGGGCCAGCTGGCGGATTATTCTGCTGTAAGGGGCTGTATGGTCATCAAACCCTATGGGTTTGCATTGTGGGAAAATATGAGGGATGTGTTAGACAAAATGTTCAAGGAGACTGGACATCAGAATGCCTATTTCCCTCTTTTCGTACCCAAGAGCTTATTTGAAGCTGAGGAGAAGAATGCGGAAGGGTTTGCTAAAGAATGTGCAGTGGTTACCCATTATCGTTTAAAAACCGATCCGAATAATACAGGTAAGCTGATGGTTGATCCAGAAGCAAAGCTGGAAGAAGAGTTGGTGGTGCGTCCAACCAGTGAAGCCATTATCTGGAATACCTATAAAGGATGGATTCAAAGTTATCGAGACCTGCCCCTGCTGATTAATCAATGGGCAAACGTAGTAAGATGGGAAATGCGTACCCGTTTATTTCTGCGTACGGCAGAATTTCTTTGGCAGGAAGGTCATACTGCACATGCAACTGCTGAAGAAGCCATTGAAGAAACCAGACGCATGCTGGATGTTTACGCTGATTTTGCTGAGAACTGGATGGCCTTGCCCGTTATAAAGGGAATTAAGTCGCCCAATGAGCGTTTTGCAGGAGCAGAAGATACCTATTGCATTGAGGCGCTCATGCAGGACGGTAAAGCATTACAGGCAGGCACCTCCCATTTTCTCGGTCAGAATTTTGCAAAAGCATTCGATGTAAAGTTCAGCGACAAGAATAATAAACTTGATTATGTATGGGCAACCAGTTGGGGGGTGAGTACCCGATTAATTGGTGGATTAGTAATGGCGCATAGTGATGATGACGGATTGATTTTACCGCCTCGGATTGCGCCGATTCAAGTGGTTATTGTGCCTATCTATAAAGGAGAGGATCAGAAGGCTCAGATTGACGAAGTGGTAAATGCAATGATGAAGGAAATGAAAGCCCTGGGCATTACAGTTAAGTATGATGATGCGGACAATAGCCGGCCCGGATGGAAATTTGCTGAATACGAATTGAAAGGCGTTCCTGTGAGAATTGCAGTAGGAGCCAGGGATTTAGCGAATCAGGTAGTGGAAGTTGCCAGAAGGGATACGAAGGAAAAGCAAACCATTTCTATTGAAGGAATTGGTGCTCATACGCAGGCATTGCTGAAAGATATTCAAGAGTCAATGTTTAATAAGGCGAAGGCATTCCAGCAAGAACATATTACCCCAGCCAATACCTGGGAAGAGTTCGTGCACATATTGGATACCAAAGCTGGATTTGTATCAGCCCATTGGGATGGGACACCAGAGACGGAGGAAAAAATAAAGGAATTGTCAAAGGCAACCATTCGCTGTATCCCATTGGATAATCCACAGGAAGAAGGGGTCTGCATTTTATCCGGAAAAAAATCTACCCAAAGAGTATTGTTTGCGAGAGCATATTGATATATTTATTAGATGGAATATAATAAATATAACCTTGCTTTCAAGGGAAGTGGTATGTCCTACTTCAGGATATTGCTAGTGAATATTATTCTAATTATCATTACGCTTGGCTTGTATTATCCATGGGCTAGAGCCCGTTCCTTGCAATATTTTTACAGCAATACGCTGTTCAATGGTCAGGCTTTTGTGTTTACCGGAACAGGTGCAGAAATGTTTAAGGGGTTTATCAAAGCATTTATCTTAATACTTGGGATATATGGATTGGTGGCTTACCTAGTACTCAACGAACAGGAATTCGTAGGGGCAGCTCTGTTTTATATCTTCTTTCTGCTGCTGTTGCCACTTGCTATTCATGGTTCCTATAAGTATCGTTTTGCCAAAACAGTTTGGAGTGGTATTCGTTTTGGATATATGGGAGATAAATGGGAGCTATTTGCGCTCTTTATTAAAGGCATATTATTGACCATTGTTACATTCGGAATTTATGGTGCTTGGTTCATGATGAATTTGAGAAGATATCTGTTGTGTAATGTAAAAATTGGAGACGCCAGATTTTCTTACAAAGGGGTTGGTGGGGAATATTTTTGGCTGAACATAAAGGGATATTTCTTAAGTATTATTACACTGGGGCTTTACTTTTTCTGGTGGCAAAAAGATTTGTATGCTTATTTTATCAATAATCTAAGATTGACCAGAGGAGACCAGACGATGTTATTGAGGTCAACCGCAACAGGAGGAGATTTTTTGGTGTTGATTCTGGTAAATCTTTTGCTTTTTGTATTTACGCTTGGACTGGCTACTCCCTGGATTGCAGTAAGAACTATGAAGTTTTTATTTTCCAATATGGTGCTGGATGGAACCATTGCTTTTGATGAATTACAACAGACCCAGCCTAATTATGATGATGCTACGGGCGAAGATATTGCCGACTTTTTAGACTTTGGATTTATTATATAATGGAAGTACTCAACTCAGTTCAATATTTTGATGGATTGCAGGCAAGCCCTCAATTGGCACTGTTACATATTTCTGAAGCAGGATTCTCTCTTCAAGTGGGTCCCATCTGGAATGCTGGTGCACCCGTTTTATATTTTCCCAAAGCTGAATGTTCCTTACAAAAAACCGATCATCAGCTCATCGTTTTTTTAAATAAAAAAACTGGAGCCTACTTTACCGTTGATACACATGACCCAATAGCTGTGGCCATTATTCAATTACTTCAACCAGTTGAGAAGTCTTTCGCAACAAGCTTGTTTAAACTGAATGCCTTTTCGTTGTTGTTGATTGTTCTGTTATTATTTTCCGGGGTATACTGGGGGATTGCAACCGTTGTTCCATGGGCGGGTCTTAAAATCATCAAACCCGAAACAGAAACTGAATTGGGACAAAAAATGCATGAGGCGATGATGGGGGATGCCAGCGTAGACAAAAGGAAAACAGCCCTGGTTCAGTCATTTGCCAACTCTTTGGAATTAAGCAAAATCTATCCGATTAAAATTACGGTGGTAAAAAACCAGGAAGTAAATGCCTATGCGATACCAGGAGGGAATATAGTAGTATATACAGGTATATTACGTACTATGCAATCGCCTGATGAACTGGCAGCATTGCTGGGGCATGAAGCGGCTCATATTACTGAGCGACATAGTTTGCGCTCGGTCCTGCGTTCTGCAGCAACAGGTTTAATGATATCTGTTATTTTTAATGATGTTTCTGGCATCTTATCCATTTTGGTTGAAAATGCAGAAGGATTAAGATCCATGCAGTTTTCAAGGAGTATGGAAGAAAATGCAGATGAAGTAGGTATGAAAGTACTGGTGAAGAATAAAATACATCCACTGGCAATGAAAAAGCTGATGCTGACCTTAAAAGATAATGCTCCCGAAATGCCTACTGTTCTTAGTTTCATGTCTACACATCCTGCAACAGATGACAGAATTAAACACGCGGAGTCTTTTGCTATTCCTTATAAAAACAGTTCCTTTGCAGCCAATCCTCTCAGGGATTCTATTTGGAGAGAACTAAAGTAAAATGAAGCAGAAAGAAATTCATCCCGCATTGCAACCTTATTTGGAAGGACAGGCCATATTAATTGATAAACCGGTTCACTGGACTTCATTTGATGTTGTCAGAAAAATCAGAAATCTTACCCGGATTGTAAAAGTAGGTCATGCAGGAACCCTTGATCCATTGGCAACCGGTCTGTTAATTGTATGTACCGGAAAGTTTACCAAGAAAATTAACGAGTACATGGGGATGGAAAAAGAATACACGGGTTCTTTTACTTTGGGAGCTACTACGCCAACTTATGATTTAGAGTCAGAGCCAGTTAATTTTTGTAATACCGACCACCTTACTGAATCACAAATAAAATCTGCAACACAGGAATTTACCGGACTGATCATGCAAGTTCCCCCCATTCATTCTGCCATCAAGCAAGAAGGGAAGCCAGTTTATTTAGCGGCAAGAAAGGGGATAGATGTGGTGTTAGAGCCAAGGCCGGTTACCATCTATGCATTTGAAATTGAAAAAATAGAAATGCCTATAGTGTATTTCAGGGTAGTATGTTCAACAGGCACTTATATCAGAAGTCTAGCCCATGATTTTGGAAAAGTCTTGGGAGTAGGGGCATATATGAGTTCGCTCAGGAGAACAAGGATTGGCCAATTTCAGGTTTCAGATGCAGAAAGTATGGAGTCCTTCGAAACAAAAATTGAGCAATTGAAAGCTTAGAAAGGAAGTCCTATTCCAAGCTGTAAAGCAAAGTTGGGAACCTTAATACCATTGGGCCTGATATCGTTCCAGGTAAAGTCTTTAATACTCATCCATCCATTGTTTGCTGCCCGAAGAGGATCTTTTAATTTATAAGCAAAGTCTAATCTAATCAGAAAATAAGACATGTCGAATCGGAGACCTGTACCAATACCAATAGCCATATCCCTTGTAAAATTGCTAAGTGAAAAACGGGTGTCAATATCAGTTGAAGCAGCTCTTTTAATATTCCATACATTACCAATATCCGCATACAGTGCAGACCCAATTTTAAAACTTCCTATGCTGGCTAATTGAAATCTGTACTCAACATTAAACTCCAGTTGCATATCCCCAAATCGATCCCTGAATGCATTGACGGCAGTGTCCCTTTCACTTTGGTTAGAACTGCCCAATCCCAGTTGTCTTAATCTCCAAGCGCGCATGCTGTTGGGACCGCCTGCAGAGAACTGTTTGTAGAAGGGGAGGGTGGGTCCAATAATGGTGTCTCCACCATAGTTATATCCCATGCCGGCAAATGCCCGATAGGCCAGTTCAGATTTCGGAAACTTTACCGACTGTTTGTATTCTGTTTCTAGTTTTAAATAGCGGTAAATATTACCCTTTAATCCGGGTATAAATCCAAATAGACCTCCAGCTTCTTCAACAGCAATCCGGTAAAATTTATCTTTTGCAGGGTTTCTGCTTCCCTTTGTAGTTTTTACAAAAGAAAAACTCTGGCTCACAATACTGCCTTCATTAAAAGAGGCTTTCAGGAATGGATTTTTAATAATTAGCTGATCTAGTGAATCAAGTTTTACAATGGAATATATCTCAACATTGATAGGCTTGTAAAGGAAGGAATTATTCCCTTTTTTCCACTCAAAGCCATAACTGGTAGTGAAGTTGCGGATATTATAAAAATTTCTTCTGTCTACATAGCCCAGATTCACGGACCATAGGGTTCTTTTGTTATCCAGCAGATCCAATCCCTTCCATGGTTTAAAGGGCTGAATAATTCCCGGGAATATATAGGTATGGCCAACATTAAAAAGGAAGGTTTGAAACAACTGATCAGGCTGATTACTGCTGTTCAGGATATTCAATTCAACTCCCGTTCTTACGGTTGCCACTGATTGTATTGCGTTTTTCCAAACATTTCTGTTGTTATAGGAAAAGTTGGTTGTGATACCCAGCAGATTGGTAACACCAATGTCGGCAATATTTCTACTAGCTTCCAGATCAACTGTAAAACTTTGTTTAACAGCAGGTGTCATAAAGAAATACATGTCCAGCGTATCCTTGTCTCTGATTTCCGGGCGTATATCCACATTTTGCCAGGCAGGTAATTGACCCAGTGCATTGGCTGTTTTAAAAAAACGCAATTCGTTGTAAACATCTCCCTTGGAAAAATAGGTATCTTCTTTCAGTGGTCGGTAATTGAATAATCCTTTTTTATATCGGATGCTACCGTTCGGAATTTTTTTCTCAAAAAAAGATTTGTCTTTTAACAAGCTATCGGGCACATCCGAAATTTTCGTCTCAGGGTAATAATGCAAATTGCCAATATGGTATTTGATTAAACGGGAACTATCTTCCAGTTCTCTCTGTTTAATGGTTATATCCCAGTTCGGATTTTCTTTTTTTGCTTTGGCTATTTCTGATAAAAGTTTTGCCTGCTCAAAAGGATCGGTTGTTAAAGAGAAGAGTTTGGTATTATTGGAGTCAACATAAGCGAAAACATCTTCACGTGTTATTTTATAATAGCCACTTTTTCTGAATAATCCTACGAGTCTATCCAATTCGTTACTGATGATTTCTTTGGAATAGGGTTTGTTCTTTTTTAGCAGACTCTTGCTGGATTCAGCAATGGCTAAATGCTGCAGGGTGGAATCATTCATTTCAATGTTTACTTCGTCAATACTGATATTTTTTCCAGCATTGATATTCATAAACACACTGGTTCTCATTTGGTCTTTCACCGTGTCGATGCTATAGGAATTGGTTAAATCTGCATAGTAATAACCCTGAGCATTCAGGTAAGAATTCATGAAAACTGCTGAACGGAGAATATTTGTACTATCGAAAACAGGGGGGGTCTTGATTTTATAAAACAATCCGAATTGCTGTTGTTTGGGTACTTTTAAACTATCGTCCCAGTAATTTTGCAAATTGCTTAGTAAGCGTTTTTTCTCATCTTTGGTAAAATTGCCGTTCAGGTTGATCTGATTGTTATAAACAAAAGGCTGGTTTTTAGGATAATTTCTAACCCAGGTTCTTTTTTGTTCAGCACAGGATACCAAGAACAACAAAGTGAAAATGAATCCAATCGCGCTGTAGAATCGGGTGTTTACCTTAAAATGCATAGACAATGTTAAGCAAGAATGAAGTCAAATATATTCAAAGTTTGTTCCATAAAAAACAAAGGGACGCTTTAAACTTGTTTATTGTAGAAGGGGTAAAAGGGGTAGATGAGCTTTTGAACAGTTCCATAAAGGTTCAGAAAATTTATGCGCTGGACAGTTGGGACCATCCGAAAATGCACAAAGCACCCATTGTCAGAATTACTGAATCGGCTTTACAGCAAGTTAGTGGACTACAAACCCCGAACAAAGTACTTGCCATTGCATCACAACCGTCAATGGAAGTAAAACCGCCTGTGCATGGTCAATGGATACTGGCATTGGATGGCATTAAAGATCCAGGTAATATGGGCACGCTAATTAGAATAGCCGACTGGTTTGGTATTCAACAGATAGTTGCCTCAGAAGATTCAGTTGAATTCTTCAATCCCAAAGTAATACAAAGTACCATGGGGAGCTTTGCCCGAGTAGCGGTAGGTTATACGCCCTTGGTAGAATATTTACAAGCTTCGGAACTACCTGTGCTAGGGGCTTTATTGAATGGTAATTCCATATATCAGCAACCCGCATTAAAGGAAGGAGTGTTGTTGATTGGTAACGAATCGAATGGCATCAGTGAAAATTTACTGCCATTGATAAGTATACCCGTAAGTATTCCCAAAATAGGGGGAGCAGAATCGCTGAATGCTGCAGTGGCGGGGGGTATTTTACTCTCACATCTGTTGAGACCTGCTTAGCCTTTACTGCGATGGGCAAGGGCTGCTCAATTATTTGAAGTTCCCGTTTAACTGAATTATCTGAATTGTATGGCTTGGATAGGCTTAATTTTTTTAACTAATAAAGCGGGTATTAGTAAAATAAAAAAAGACAAAAGCCAGGTAGCAATACATACCAGTGCAACCTGCCACCATATAATTAATACAGGGGCTTTCTTTACGTAATAAGCGGATTCGTCCAATTGTATAAAGCCGGTAGCTTGTTGCAGTAGCACCAAACCTACTCCCACAATAAATCCCCAGATAACGCCTTTAAATGCAATATTGCCTGCATGGTGTAGAAAAATCTGAATGACCTGATTGTCTCTGGCACCTAATGCCTTCAGAATGCCAATCATAGGGGTTCTTTCTAAAATTAAAATCAAGAGGCAGGTAACCAGGTTGATGATGGCAACAATGGCCATGATAATAAAGATCACATCCCTGTTCATATTCTGAATCTGCAGCCAGTCAAAAATATTGGGATAAATTGATGCAACAGTTCTGCTCATCCATTCCGTAGGCAAATCATTTAGTAAAACCTGGTTTATAGAATCCGGAATAAAGCCTTGTTTTACAAAAATTTCATAACCCCCTATCTGGTCAGCTTCCCACTGATTAAGTCTGGCAATCAAACGCAGATCTGTTAACATGAACAGCTTATCGTATTCTTCAATACCTGTTTTATATAAGCCTTTAACACTTAATTTCCGGTAAGTGGTTTGGTTAGATTCATCGCCAACAAAATAAAGGGTAACTGTATCGTTCAGCCTAATATTCAGTAATTTGGCAACTTGTTCAGAAACAATAATTTCCTTGCTATACAAGCTGTCGTTAAATCCCAGCCATTTCCCTTCAGTTATAAAGGGCTTGATTAAGCTGCTGTCACAGGTTGCTTCAACCCCTTTCAACAAAACTCCTTCAATGTTTTTTTTGTGTGATAGTACTGCCGATTTGGTTGCAAAAGCCTGGTGCTTTAGCACACCATCCAGTTGGCTCATCAACCGTTCAATTTGACTATTACGGCTGATGGGTAAGTCCTCCGCCATTAGTGATTTGTCGGGTTCAAAATGCTGAACCCGAATATGTCCCCAGAAATTAAATACTTTTTGTGCTACCGTCTGTTGAAATCCATTCACAAAACAAATGGTGATAATCATGGCTGCCACACCTACAGCAGTGGCGCCAACAGAAAGTCGGATGATAAATCGCGAAAAGGTTTGCTTTTGATTGGCAGCTAATTTCTGAGCGATATATGCTGGAAAATTCAAACGGTATAATTTTTGAAGTAACCAAAGCTACTAATAATAGATTTGTTTCAGTAAGTTTAATCTATGATGAAGCTGTTATATATCCTGCTGTTTCTTTTTTTTAATCATGCATTATTGGCCCAGGTTAAACCCGATCATATTTACCATCCAGGAATAAAAACACCCAAACTATTCCCGACCAATAATCAATTGGGACTTCCCATTATTCAATTGAATTCATCTGATCAGCTTGAACTCCATTTTGACGACCTGGGCAATTATCCCAAAAACTATTTTTACACCTTTCAGTTGTGCAATGCAGACTGGACAGAAGCGCAATGGAGCCCATTCGATTATATACGAGGGTTTCAGCAGAACAGAATCAGTCAATACCGAATATCTTCTATAGCTCAAGTTCAGTATGTTCACTATCAGGTGAATTTGCCCGAGCGTTCCAGTATTCCAACCCGAAGCGGGAATTATATATTAAAAGTATTTCAGGATGCAGACACTTCTAAATTATTATTTACCAAGCGTTTTTATGTGGTTGATAATAAAGTAGGCATAGCCGCGCAGATGCAACAGCCATTTAATGCATCGCAGCACAGAACGCATCAGAAGATTCAATTGTCTGTAAATACTTCTACACTTCAGGCCATTCAACCCCAACAGATCCAAACCACTATTTTACAAAATGGGAGATGGGATAATGCTTCCCAGAAATTGGTTCCTTCCTTTATTCGTGGAAATATACTTGAATACAACGCCGAGCAGGATTGTTTATTTCCGGCAGGTAAAGAGTATCGGTGGATTGATTTGAGAAGTTTACGATTTGAAAGTGATCGTATAGAAAGAATTAGCAGAACCAATATCCCGGTTATCGTTTACGCTAAAACGGATGCAGTTAGAACAGGGGTTCGATATTTGTGGTACAGAGATTTGAATGGTTTTTTTGACATTTCTACTACGGAGTCTATCAATCCCTGGTGGCAGTCTGACTATGCGGAAGTGGAATTTACACTGGCTACTGAAAATCGTCAGCCCCTTAAACAGCCAGTGTATTTAATGGGAGAACTTACTGGGAATCAAATGGACGACAGTTCTCAGATGGAATTTGATGAGCGCAAAATGGTCTATTACAAGCGATTAACTTTAAAACAAGGGTTCTATAGTTATCAATATGTTGTTAAAGACGGTACCGACCAGCAACCAGTTGCTTCCTATGATTTTACAGAGGGAAACTATTGGGAAACGGAAAATAATTACACTATTCTGGTGTATTACCGCCCTTTTGGTGGAAGACACGATGAATTGGTAGGATTAAGGCAAATTAGCAGTATTCAGCCTAATTTGAGACTTTAACAATTAAGTTTAGGCAGGGCAGGTATTTAAGTGTACCTTCGCAGTATTATTTATTTACAATTTTTACAATGGACACACAAATTCAAGGAACTGTAAAGTTCTTTAACGAAGAAAAAGGTTTTGGTTTTATTAAGCATGATGATTCCAACAAAGAAACTTTTGTACATGCAAATGGTTTAATCGACCAGATTGAAGCTAACGATAAAGTTATCTTTGATGTGCAGGAAGGAAGAAAAGGTTTGAATGCAGTAAATGTAAAACGTTTAAGCTAGTCTTAAATTACATACCTTATCAGAGGCCATCAACTTTCCGTTGATGGCCTTATTTTTTATCAGTGTATATTTGTCGCCTAATTTCTTATTATGTCTGTTTTAATGAATCAACTGAAAGAAGCAGCAGCTTTTATCGGTTCAAAAGCCAATCAAAAGGCCAATATTGGAATTGTTTTGGGTAGCGGTTTAGGGAATCTGTCCAAAGAAATTAACGTGGAGGTTTCTATACCTTACTCAGAAATACCTCATTTCCCTGTAAGTACTGTAGAAGGGCATGGGGGGAGTTTATTGTTTGGAGAATTGAGTGGCAAGAAAGTTTGGGTGATGAGTGGTAGATTTCATTTTTATGAAGGATATACGCCGCACCAAGTTACCTTTCCAGTAAGGGTTATGCATTTATTGGGGGTAAAAACCTTGTTTCTTTCAAACGCAGCAGGTGGGGTGAATCCTGCCTTTAAAGTAGGTGATTTAATGGTGATTACCGATCATATCAGCCTTTTTGTGGTAAATCCATTATTGGGCAAAAACGAGGAAGAACTCGGTACCCGATTCCCCGATATGAGTGAGCCTTACAGTAAGGAACTAATTGCCCAAGCAATGCAGATTGCTGCAGAGAACCAGATTGAATTGAAAAAAGGAGTTTATACAGGAGTAACCGGACCCACATTTGAAACAAGGGCAGAGTATAAAATGATTCATGCTTTGGGAGGAGACGCAGTAGGTATGAGTACAGTTCAGGAAAATATAGTTGCCGTACATTGTGGCATGAAAGTATTTGCTACCAGTGTGATAACCGATTTAGGCATCAGAGAAGAGGAGAATGTAATTACGCATGAAGAAGTGTTAGAAGCAGCAACAGCAGCAGAACCTAAACTTACTTTATTGTTCAAGGAATTGATCCGTAGTTTATAAGTTATTACAGAGTTTGCATGATGAAGCGCAAAATCATTCTTGGATTATTATTGCTGTTATTCGTTGTTACGGATGCAGAATGGGGATTGGCGCAGGGATTCAGACCGGGAATGGGATCTTTTCCAGCGGGTGGAGGAATGATGCAACAAATGGGTACCCGAAAATCGAAAATGGATTCTTTGCAGAAAAGAGACCTTTATGCAGACTCTATAACCATATTTTACAAGTCATTCGATTCAACAAGAAACAGGGCGATGGATTCTTCCATCAATGATTTTACTACCCGGTTTCCTGTTCCCTATACCCATTATCATTTGGGTAATTTGGGATCGGCAGCCAAGTCCATGTTGTTCAGCCCATTGATGAAAACGGGCTTTGATGCAGGTTTTCATGCATTTGATATTTATAAGTTTACTCTGGAAAATACAAGGTTTTATCAAACAACCCGACCATACACAGAATTAGGTTATTTATTGGGTGCCAAAGCTGAGCAGCTAATAGATTTAAAGCATACACAGAACCGAAAGTCGAATTTTAATTTTGGATTTGAATACAGATTTAGCAATTCACCAGGGGCGTTGAAAAACCAGAATGCAAGTCATAATAATTTCAGGTTTACTTCTCATTATCAAACCAATAACAGACAATACGAGATTTTCTTTCTTTATATTTCCAATAAGTCATCTGTTTCTGAGAACGGAGGCTTGGTGGATGTAAAAAAACTGGATAGCCTGGCACTGAATGATCCTTACGAATTAGAAACGAGATTGGGGAGATCAGGAGCCGCCATCCGAAATCCATTTAACACCAATGTTAGCACGGGGCATTTACAAAAGGACAATATGCTATTGATCCGTCATCATTATGATCTGGGTAAAAAAGATTCATTGGTAACCGATACAGCCACTTATAAAATATTCTATCCCCGTTTCAGAATAGAGCATACGTTAAAATATCAGCAACAGCTTGGTCAGTTTTTTGATAACAATGTAGATTCCTTGCGCTATCTCAATTACTTTAACTACAAAACCCGTAATGGTCAGTATTTTCAATTCAAGGATAGCTGGAAAATCCTTACGAATGAATTTGCCTTAATCAGCTTCCCGGATAAAACCAATCAAAGTCAATTTTTGAAAGCAGCAATTGCTCTCCAGCAGATCAGTGGAAATTTTGATACCATCAATTCAATCAAGCTGAATAATATTTATGCAATTGGAGAATATAGGAACAGAACCAAAAATCAGGTTTGGGATCTGGAAGCAAAAGGGGAACTGTATTTAAACGGCTATAATTCGGGGGATTACAGTGCATTGGTGAGTATGAAAAGATTGCTGGGAAAGAAAATCGGGTACCTGAACATTGGTTTACACAATGTGAATAGAACCCCTTCCTTTATTTTTAATGCTCAGAGTATGTTTCCGGTTCAAAACAGAACTGCTTTCAATAAGGAGAATATTGTAAAGTTTTTTGGTGTTTATGAAAATCCGGCAAAAGCAATCACGGTATCAGCAGCCTACAGTCTGGTAAGTAATTACCTCTACTTTGATAGTTTTTTTGCAGCCAAACAGGAAGCTACGCTGTTTAATGTATTACAGCTGGGTGTATTTAAGAAGTTTAAGTTGGCTAGAAATTTGAACTGGTATACAGAAATACATGCACAAAAAATAGTGGGTACGGCACCAGTAAATTTACCATTGATTCTAACAAGAAACAGACTGGCATTTGAAGGTAATTTCTATACCAATTTATTCTTATCCACAGGATTGGAAATCAGGTATAATACTCCTTTTAAAGCAGATGGATACAGCCCGCTCTTAGGCCAGTTTTTCTATCAGAACAGTCAGACTTTTAACAACAGACCCGATATGCATGCTTTTCTCCATTTCAGAATCAAAAGCTTTAAAGGGTTTATCCGTTTTGAAAATCTGAACACATTATTCTCCAAAGTAAATCTGCTATCCAATCAATATCCCGCACAAGGGGTATGGAATAGAATTGGTATCTGGTGGAATTTTGTAAACTAGTCTTTACTATCTTCTAGCTCTACACCGTAAAACATACCTATTTTTCTGATTACTTCTTCCACAACTGCATCAGGACAGCTTGCTCCGCTGGTCATAACAATAGTAATGGTTTCTTTTTGGGGAAGGTAATTCTTGATATGGCTAAATTCTTTTGTTTGCCAATTGCAGTGCAGTATATTTTCCTTGTCAATCAGTTTGTCCGGACCGTCAATAAAGAAAGTAGGATACTTGGCTTCACAAAGTTCTACCAGATGAGAACTATTGCTGCTATTATGTCCTCCAATTACGATGGCTAAATCTGCTTCTGTATCCAGCATTCCTTTTACAGCAGACTGGTTATCGTTGGTAGCATAACATAGCGTATCCCTGGTATCTGCAAAATGATTGGCGATAGTTTCACTGGTTAATTGGTAGTGATTAATAAGCACCGATTTCAAATAATCAGATATGGCTTGCGTATCAGTTGCTAGCTGGGTAGTCTGGTTAACCACTCCAATTTTCTGCAAATCTTTCTCCACATCAAATCCTTCTGAATATTTTCCTTTAAAGACAGAATAGAAATCTTCCGGCTTATTTTCACCCGTCATGAATTTGCCCAATTCTATGGTTTCGGCCATATCATTAACAATAACAGTAGGTGTATTGGCAGATGCATGTGAAAAAGTTGCTCTTGTCTCTTCGTGCTTGGGTTTACCATGCACTACAATGCTATATCCTTTAGCTGCAATTTGTTCACTCCTGTTCCAGACTTTTTCTACAAAAGGGCAGGTGGTATTGTATTTTTCAATGGCAATTCCCTTTGCCTTTAATAAAGCCTCTATTTCCAGGGTGGTACCGAAAGCTGGGATGATGACAACATCGTCGGGCTGCAATGAATCGAATGGAATGATTTGCTTGCCATAAGTGTCCTGAAGAAATTGGACTCCACGTTCTGTTAAATCTTTGTTCACTTGTGGGTTGTGAATCATTTCACTGAGCAGAAAAATTCTTTTCTCAGGGTTTTGTTCGATGGTGTTGAAGGCAATTTCAATAGCATTTTCAACCCCGTAACAGAAACCAAAATGCCTTGCGAGAAAAATATTAACAGGTCCCAGTTTCACAAGAGTGGGGCTGAAATCTTTTTTAAGTTTATCCGCAGCTTTCCTGCTTTCCTTGATTCGGCTAATGAAGTTGCTGCGGTATATATTCGGTATCGTGAATTGCTTCATGGTATATAAACCGTAAAAATACGAAATAGTTCATTGATTAGTGGGAGTGAGTTGGGCTTATCTCCCTTACCTAATAATCACTTATGTTGAGTCCTGTAAAGAACTGCTCTTCAGATAGTTCCTGTATACAGCCCGGTGCCAAGCTTCCCAGTTGGATGTTTTCAATTCGGATTCTAACCAATCTTTTGCATTTCAATCCAACTGCTGTGAGCATTTTTCTTACCTGGTGAAACTTGCCTTCTGCAAGACTAATGCTGATCCAGTTATGAGGTACCCTTTCTGATGGAATGTAATCACTGTTAAACTGAATTAAGGGCGGATTAACCAGGCTAACCATACAAGGCCGGGTTGTATAAAAAACTTCGTTTCCGGTTCGGATAGGAACTCCCTGGCTTAACTGATTTAATTGGTCTTGGCTAACCTTGTTATTTACTAATACATGATATTCTCTAAGATGAGGAGTTGCCCCCTGAAAGAGCAGTCTTGTTACTTTCTTATTGGTAGTTAAAAGTAAAAGTCCTTCTGAATGCTGGTCTAGTCTTCCAATAGCATGGGTCCCTTCCGGAAAATTGAATGGTAAATTTCCCAGTAAAGGAACATTGTGGCTGCTTTTAAATTGAGAAACCATATTGCATGGCTTATTCAATATGTAGTAGTAGTGCTGCATCAGTCTCCTCTGCCAACTAATGGGAACAATAAATTTACGGTAGTACCTTCTCCCTGCAAGCTTTCAATTTCAATATTGCCATTCATTTTATTCATGAAATCCTTACACAATACCAACCCTAATCCAATTCCTTTTTCATTGGCAGTACCAAATGTAGAGTAACTCACATTGTCTTGGAATAAACGGGATAAAGCCTCTGGTGACATGCCAACCCCAGAATCCTTAATAATAACAAATGCATTGTATTTGTTGCGTTTTGTATTGATATCAATAATGCCACCCTCATTCGTGAATTTAATAGCATTGCTGAT
>VFQO010001762.1_pt1 | contig 15454 bp, 13 predicted proteins | sample 3512331 | NCBI WGS metagenome assembly VFQO01 (sample SAMN10412371, study PRJNA504923) | tailings metagenome | isolation source: Replicate 3 from Balatoc abandoned mine | place: Philippines: Itogon, Benguet | collected 2017-08-28
CGTTGCTCCAGCGCACGCCGTCGAAGATGAAGAACTCGGGCTCCGGCCCGAAGTAAGCGGTGTCGCCCAGACCGGAAGCCTTCAGGTAGGCCTCGGCGCGCTTGGCGATCGAGCGCGGATCGCGGTCGTAGGCCTTGCCGTCGCTGGGTTCGACCACGTCGCACTGCAGGTACAGCGTGGTCTCTTCGAAGAACGGGTCGATGTTGGCGGTGTTCGGGTCGGGCATGAGCTGCATGTCCGACGCCTCGATGCCCTTCCAGCCGGCGATGGACGAGCCGTCGAAAGCGTGGCCGGAGGTGAACTTGTCCTCGCCAAAAGCCGAAATCGGCACGGTGACGTGCTGCTCCTTGCCGCGGGTATCGGTGAAGCGGAAATCAACGAACTTGACTTCGTTGTCCTTCACCATCTGCATCACGTCTGCGACGGTCTTGGCCATCAAATGCTCCTGTGTCTCTGGAAGGGTGGAAAAGGGGAAATGACGGTGGGGAGGAAAGCAGGTTTCATGCCATCGTGCACCGGCGCTCGCCCGTGAAAGGGCGAAGCGGTGATTATGGCGCTGCGTTCATGCGCCAGAACGGTTCACCCCGCCACCGGATGGCGCATCAACCGAAAGCGCGACGAGTGGTTGGGCAGCAAACGCACCATATCAGGGCTTATATGCCCTATTTCAGTGCATTGCGTCAGCGCACCAATTCAGGGCCCAGCTGGACCCCGCGGGAGCGCAGCCCTTGCAGCAAGGCCTCGAAGGCCTCACCTACCGCACCCACAGACCCCTTGACGCCGAGCTCGATGTGGCGCCCGTAGGTGGGATGGTCCACGCTGGGCAGGCTGAACACCTTGACCGCGTGGCTCGCCTCGATGCTTTCCATCAGGGGCGTGAGTGCCGCCTCCATGGCGCCCATGACGATCACCGAACGCTCCTGCCAGGCGTTGGCCTGCTGCAGGTGGGCGTAGCGCTCATCGAGCAGCCACTCGATCATGGGCCAGGCCATGACGGGAAACCCGGGCACGAAATGCACCGCCGCCCCGCCCGGGCCCGTGCAGCTGAAACCGGGAATCTTGTTGTACGGGTTGGGAACGATGGCCGCGCCCACGGGAAACACACCCATGTTGTAGCGGTGCACGTTGTCCGGTCGCTCGGGCTCGAACGGCACACCCTGTTCGGCGGCGATGTCGCGCATGCGCTGCTCGATCAGGCGCGCGGCCTCGGGGTGCAGCGCGAGCTCCACGCCGAGCGCGGCGGCGGCGCACTGGCGGGTGTGGTCGTCCGGCGTGGCGCCGATGCCGCCGCAGCAGAACACGACGTCCGTGCTGGCGAAGGCCTCGCGCAAGGCTGCGGTGATGCGCGCACGGTCGTCGCCCACGACGCGCGCCCAGGCGAGCGACAGTCCGCGCGCGGCAAGCAATTCGGCCACCTTGGGCAGGTGCTTGTCCTGCCGTTTGCCGGAAAGGATTTCGTCGCCGACGATGATCAGGCCGAATTCGGGGTTCACGCGGCTCATGGGTTGCTCGGGCCTGCGGGCAAAGGCAGGGGGGTCACGGCGGGCGTTGCCGCGGGGGCGGCCGGGTCCACCACCTCAACCATCACCGAAGCCCGAAGGCGCTGCAGCGCATGCAGCAGGTAGTGGGCAAACCAGAGCGAGGCGAAGGCAAACACCAGCGTGTAGATCCAGATGGCCACCGGCACCAACAGCGGCGCGAGGGCAATGAACATGGCCCCCGACGCCCACAGCAGGCTGGGCGCCGCGCCGAGGTAGCCACAAAGCACACCCATGGCCAGCAAGGTGCTGCGGTGCTCGCGCATGAGCTGGCGGCGTTCGTCCGCGCTGGCATGGTTGGCGAGCGCATCGAAGGCGAACACGCGGTAGGTGAGCCAGCCCCAGATGAGGGGCGGAAGAATGAGCACAAGAGGCGGGATCAGCCACATCGGCATCGACAGCACCAGGGCAATCACCGCCAGCAGCGTGGAGCCGAGCGACCACACGATGCCCACCAGCCAGGAGCCCCCATGCAGCTTCTGCAGTTGCGGGAAGCGCCGCCGGCCCACGAGATCGACCATGAAAGGCGTCATGCACACGGCCACCAGCAGCAGGCACACAAGAACGATGACGGGCGTGGCGAGCACCAGCACGATGAGGGGCGCAAACACCGCGCGCAGGCCACCCAGGCCGATGCGCTCCAGCCAGCCCAGCAGGGCCTGCACGAGGTCGAAAGCCTCGAACCAGGCGGCAACGGCGGCCACCGCGCCGTCCCAGAAGAAATAGCCCAGGCCGAAGGAGAGCACCACCATCAGCAGCAACGGCAGCAGCGACAGTGCGATCACCATGGGGTGCAGGCAATACGCGACGGCACGCCAGAAGGCGTCGAACATGGATCCCATGGTTCGAAGAATACCCGCACGGCGGTGCCCCCGCGCCCGCTAGGATGCGCTCATGAACCTGATCAATGTGCACGGGGTGCGGCTGGAGGTCGCGCACATCCCCGGTGACGAATCCCTGGCGCCGCTGGTCTTCCTGCACGAGGGGTTGGGCAGCGTCTCGTTGTGGACACAGCGCGGCCAGTCGTGGCCCGAGGCGCTGTGCAAGGCCACGGGGCGCACGGGCTGGCTGTACTCGCGCCGCGGCTACGGCCAGTCCGACCCGGTCGCCGACGTGCGCGGCGAGCCGCGCATGCAGGGCTTCTGGCACATCGGTCGCCACGAACCCGACTACATGCATCGCGAGGCGCTGGATGTGCTCCCCGCGCTGCTGCGCGAACTCGGCATCCAGCGCCCGTTGCTCGTGGGCCATTCCGACGGCGCGACGATTGCGCTGCTGCACGCCAGCGAGCACCCGGTGCAGGCATGCGCGGTGCTCGCACCCCACGTCTTCGTCGAGGACGTCTCGGTCGAGGCCATCGCGCGCGCACGCGACGCCTACCTGCAGGACCCGGACAACCCGGCCAGCCTGCGACAACGCCTCGCCCGCCACCACCGCGATGTCGACAACGCTTTCTGGCAATGGAACGACGTCTGGCTCAGCGAGGCATTTCGTCGCTACAACATCGAGCGCGAATGTGCCGCCATCCGCTGCCCTCTGCTACTGGTGCAGGGCAAGGACGACGAGTACGGCACGCTGGCGCAGCTGGACGCCATACAGCGCGCAGCACCACACGCCGAACGGCACGACCTGCCCGACTGCGGCCACAGCCCGCACCGTGACCAGCCGCACGCACTGACCGAACTGCTGCAGCAGTTCGTGACAAAGCACGCAATTTGACGGGTGAATTACTGCAGTTGGGGGATAGAAGGGCGCGCATCGCCACGGACAATGCCCCGGAGACGGTTGGCGCCTGCGCTGCCTGGTCGCCACAGCCGGGGGCAACAAATCCCAAGGAAATCACGCGAGTGCCGGCTTTTCCCTTGACACCCCTCCCGTTCCGTGGCGGCATCTATACACTTTGATACAACTAGGCCAACCGCCGACACCCATGACCGACTGGAACCAACCCTGGCTGCTTGCAGCACTCGCGCCCGCCCTGCTGGCGCTGGGTGCACTGCTGCATCGCACCTGGGCAGAACGCCAGGCCCGTCAGCGTCGCCGCCTGCCCAAGCACTGGCCCCTGGCCGCCCGCCCCCTGGCCAACAGCGAGGAAGCCCGCGTCTGGCACTGGCTGGCCCGCGCCTTCTACGACCACCACGTCATGATCAAGCTGCCGGTGACGCGCTTCACGCTGCCGCGCCAGCGCGAAGAAGGCGTCGACTGGTACAAGCTGCTGGGCGGGGTGTACTGCACCTTCACCGTCTGCAAGTCGGACGGCCGTGTGGTGGGCTGCCTGGACGTGCCCGGCCCGGCCGGCATTCCGCGCAGCACGCGCGCGCTCAAACACTCGCTGCTCAGCCAGATCGGGCTGCCCTACTGGGTCGTGCGCTCGAACAGCCTGCCCACCGTGGCCGAGATCCGCGCGGAGTTCCTGGGCGAATCCGAGTTCAACCGCGCCATGCGCGAACGCGAGATGGAAGAGCGCGCCATCATCGCGGCCCAGACCAACCTGCGCAGCGCCATCAACCGCCAGCGCAGCAGCCGCCCCAACAGCGACTTCAACCCCTTGTCGTCGAACTGGCCCAACAGCGTGCCCGCGGACGCCCGCAGCAGCGACTTCCATTCGCAGTGGCAGGACAACAACTCCTTCCTGATGCCGCTGGACAGCCGCAAGGGCGACCTGCTTTGAGCGCCTGAGGGCCGCAGTCGGCGTGTCTGGCGCACCGGGCTTCAGGCGGTGCGCGCCGCGCGCAAGCCTTCCACTTCTTCCCGCGTGAGCCAACGCCAGGCGCCCGGCGCCAGGTCGTCAGGCAAGCGCAGATCGCCAATGGCCGATCGGTGCAGCGTCTCCACCCGGTTACCCACCGCCGCCACCATGCGCTTGACCTGGTGGTACTTGCCTTCGGCCAGCACCAGGCGCAGGTGGCGCTCGCTCACCAGATCGGCCGAGCGCGCGCGCACCGGACGTGGATCGTCGTCCAGCACCACGCCCTCAAGCAGCCGCTGACATGCTTCCAAAGCCATGGGGTGGCGCAAGCCGACCTCGTACACCTTGGGCACGTGATGACGGGGGGAGGTGAGCCGGTGGATGAACGCACCGTCGTCCGATAGCAGCAGCAGGCCGGTCGTGTCCTGATCGAGCCGCCCCACGGCCTGCACACCGGCCGCCGCGCCGCCGCCACGCTGACGCAACGGGGCGGGCAACAAGGTGTAGATGCTCGGGTGGGCGGACGGCCGCTGCGAGCATTCGAAGCCAGGCGGTTTGTTCAACATCAGGTAGGCGCGCTCGTGCCACTCCCAGGGCACGCCCTCAACCTCGAAACGAAACCCCAGCGGCGCGAACAGCGCGTCCGGGTCGAGGCAGGGCTGCGCGGGGGAGCCCACCGCCACCCGCCCCTGCTGCACCAGGCCACGGCACACGCGGCGGGTGCCGAACCCTTGGGTGAAGAGCAGATCCTCAAGTCGTTTCATCCGCCCATTCTCGCCGGGCCCTGAACGTCACTGGCGGCTGCGCCACAATCCGCGCAGTCCAACTCCCCATTCCGCTCTGCCCTGTCCCCATCATGAAGAACCGCCTCAAGGCGTGGCTGCCCACGCCGGAGACGATACGCAACAACCGCTGGCTGCGCTGGCTGGGGCCACTGCTCCACCAACCGCGGCTGTGGCATTTCAGCCGGCGCGGCATCGCACTCGGCCTGGCCATCGGCATCTTCTTCGGCTTGCTGATTCCGGTGGCGCAGATTCCCTTTGCGGCCACGTTGGCCGTGCTCGCCCGCGCTAACCTGCCGGTGGCCGTCGCCAGCACGCTGGTCACCAACCCGGTGACCTTCGGGCCGGTGTATTACGGCGCCTACCGGCTCGGGCAAGTGGTGCTCGGTCAACGGACCTCAAGCCCCGAGGAGGCGGCGGCTGCGCTGGCAAAAGTGCAATCGGGGGGCAGCGGTGAGCAGGAGCCCGCCGACAAGGCGCTGAAGCGCTGGTGGCAAAAGTTCGGCGAGGTGGGCAAGCCCCTCGTGGTGGGGCTGGGCATCGTAGCCACCGCGGCGGGGTTTTTGTCCTACGCCGCGGTGAGCCTGGTGTGGTCCCTGCGAGTGCGCTGGCAGCGCCGACGCCGGCTCAACCAGCGTGGCCCGCGCCCGGCGCCACCCACGCACGGCAAACAGCCCTGAGGCAGCGTCTGAGGCTCAGTTCCAGCAACCGGAACTCGACGCGGCGCCGCGGGCGCCCGTCTGCGTGAGCGTGAGGGTGCCGCAGCGCGTATCGCTGGCTTGTGCCCCGCCAGGCACCGCCTGCAAGGTGTACGCACTCGTGGTCGGGTTCGCCGTGAACGAGAACGCGTAAGCCGCGCCCAGATCGGCACGGCAGCTCAAGGCTGGCAGCCCTGCGCTGTCGAGATCGGTGGCGCAACCCGCACCCGTCTTGTCGTAACGCAGGCACGTGGTGTAGTTGCGCTCCATCCATTGCGCGAGTTCGGTCAGGCAGCCGGTGGCCGTGGCCCGTCGCGTCTTCTGCACGTGCGTGAGGTAGCTCGGATAAGCCACTGCCGCAAGAATCGCGACGATGGCCACCACGATCATCAGTTCGATCAGCGTGAAGCCGCGGCTGGCCGGTTTGCCGCGTGGCGGCATTGGTGAGTGCATGGGGTTCATGTTGGGCTTCAATCTCTGACAATTTCACGCCACGAGAGGCGACCACGCAGCGGTGTGATGCCGGTGTTGACGCGGATATCGGCCACCCGGCCGGCAGAGCCGCCCACCACCAGACGGTTGCCGATGATCACGGCCTCACCCGGCATGCCCACATTGAGCTGCACGGAGCTGGCGTACGCCCCACCCGACAGCGTGTCGTCGGTGAAACTGCCGCTGTCGTTGAGGTCGAAGAAGGGCTTTGCCAGACGGCCGCAGGTGAACGGGTTGATGGCGTTGAGCAAACCGGTGCCACCGGGCACACACTGGTCCTGCGTCTCGGGCAGGATGGAGCTGAACAGCAATGTGGGTTCGGCCAGACGGAACAGGTTCGCCCGGGTGACCACGCGCTCACCGGTCTGCGGCAGGTCGACGTAGCAACCCAGCTTGCCGTTCATGTCACCCGCCGATGCCGCGTCGAGCCGGCGCACGGTGCGCGAGATCAAGGGATTGGTGGTTGACTGGGGCTTGCTGGGGTCGCGCAAGGCGCTGAACACCTCGGTGGCCGTCATGACACGCTGCGCGAGCGGTGCACGGGTGGCCACCACGGAGGATTGGTCGTGCGGTGTGGCCGAGTCGTCCACGATGCTGTAGAAAGTCTGCACCTGGGTGCTCGCCGGGTCGCCCGACTGGAAGTAGCTGCCGGTGCCGAAGAACACGAAGCGCTTGTTGAAGTTGGGATCAACGCTCACGCTGTTGATCGCCACCGACAGCGGTGCGGTGATAGGTTGGCGCGCGCCGCTGGGGCTGCGTGCGGTGAAGATAGGAAGACCACCGTTGGACACCGACCAGCTGGCCGCATTGGTGCTGCTCAGATCAAAACGCCAGACCTGACCAAACAGATCACCGCCGTACACCGTATCGATGCGGCCGTTGTTGTTGGCGTCGAACACGCCCGGCGTGGCCAGGCCGTTGCTGCCGACCGTAACCGTGGGCACCACCAGCTTGCGGATGCGCTGACCGGTGGTCAGGTTGAACACGTACAGCGCGGCCGATTCTTTGGTGCTGTTGTAACCATTACCCACAATTGCGATCGGTGTTCCGTCTTCGGCAGTACCGATGATTGGGCGTCCCAGCATGAAACCAAGGTCCGGATCGGGCACCAGGGCTGAATTGGCGCTGGAGTTGTTCTCGAAATACTCCCACTTCACATCATTGGAGCTGAAGTTATACGGATCGGTCACATCCAGACCGAACAATCCCTTGCCGCCACGACCCAGGGTGGCCACCAAGTAATTGCGGTTGCTGATCTTCGCGGAGACGGCCACGTCGCCGTCCACGAAATATTCGTGCGCCACGTCATAGCCGACTGCGGCCAGGTTTTTCAGGCGGGGCAGCACCGCACTGGGGATGTAGGCGAACAGCTCGGTGCCCGGCGGGATGCTGTTGCCGCCGGCCACCAAGGGCTTGGTGGCGAAGGCGTGCAACATGCCGCCGTTGGAGCCCACGAACACCACCTCGCTGTCCTTGCTGAAGGCGGGTGACGAATGGGCAATGTCCCCCAGCACCGTGGTCGCACTGCGATCGCGCAGATTGCCGCCGCGGGTGAACTCGTTGGCCCCCGAGCCGCGGATGTAGTTCACCACCGACTGACGAACCGCGTCGTTGGGCCCGAACAGTGCCTTTTCGGCATTGGACAAGTTGTTCCACAAGAACTCGTCCCCCTTGTTGGCCCCGTTGTTGTCAGACCAGTAGAAGATCTTGCGCAGAGCATTGCTGTCCTTGGGCAACCGGTCCGCCGCGTTCCAGTCGGGTACCGCGCTCACACCGCTGCTGTTGGCCCGGTACGCCAGCAAGTTGCCGCCCCAGCGGTTGTTGTTGAAGGTGGCCTGGAACACGTAGGTGTCGGAGTCCAGGCGGGTGCTGTTGGCAATGATGTTGCCGCCGCTGGCGCTGTTGTTGGTGATGCTCTCCAGCGCGCGGCGCAACGAAGCGCGCAGGTTCAGCGGGTTCTGCACGAGGAAGTAGTTGTCGGGTACGCCATCGCCGGTCTTGGTCGCCGTGGCGGGCGAGGCGTCCCACTCGGCCTGGGTGGTGGGGCCGACACCCGTACTGGTGGTGTCGTCCTGCTTGACGTAGCCGCCGTACTTGGCGACGTACCACAGCGGATCCTTCAGCAGCGAGGCGGCGCCAGCGCCGGACGTGTTCGGGCTGAACCGGTAGATGGGGTAGGTGTTGGCAGCCTGGTTGATGGTGGGCAGGCTGCCGCAACCTGCCCGACTGGCAGGTGTCGCCGGTGACGGTGGATCGCACCAACCCGCCCACTGGTCACCGGGCACGTTGAGGAAGTAGGCCGGTGATGTGGACTCATCGCGCGCCACCAGGTACACCCCGTCCGCCGAGGTGGAGGTGCCGGGACGCACCACTCCTGACACCACGAAGCCCATGTTCTGCTGAATACCACCGGCTTGGTAGGTCGGCACCACCTGAACACGGAGCTCCCCGTTCACGACCTCGATCGTGTAGCGGGCGATAGCGTCCATATCATGGTCGCCGCCCTGCTCGACGTCTTCGAAGTTGATCTGGAACACAGCACGGAAGCCGTTGCCGTTGGTTTGCCCCGGGTTGTATTCCTCGAGGTAGAAATCGACGATCTGATTGGTGGGCTGGTAGTTGCCCTTGCCGGCGTTGATGCCGGAGCCGCCAACGGACTTGGCAAAAGGCACCAACGAAACCTTGCGATCACCAATCGTAATTTCCAGGTTGGGCAGCGGCGAACTGAGTGCCACCACGTAACTATCAATGTTCACATTTACCGTACCCGTGGTGGCGGTCAGGTCCGGGCGGATGTTATTGGTCTTGGCCCAGTAGGCCAGCGCTGCCGAATAGAAACTGCCTTGCTTGCTTGGCTCGTCGGGGGCGAGACCACGCGCGTTGCCCAGGCCGCTGCTCAGCGTCTTGGGCGTCGGCGCGTCGTCCGCCGTGCCGCCCACTTGGCCGATGAAGAAGGAGCGGCCTGTGATGCTGGATTCGATGACCCTGTCCTCGATGCCGGTGACGGCGTTCGCCACCGTGCGCACGTTCAAGCCGGTCAGATTGGCAGGCAAGGCAGAAATCGTGGCCGGCAAGGGATTTACGGTGCTCGAGGTGAAACTACCCGCAGCACCGGGAACGGCATCCGAATCGAACGATGGGTTGATGTTCGAGACGATCAGGAAGTTGGGGCGCGCGCAGTACGGGGCCTTGGCAGCACTGGTGCTTGAGAACGGATCGTCCCAGGTGGCACTGCTCAAACCCACCTGACCATCAATGGTTCTTTCGCTCGCGTTGTCGAATGCGGGTTCTGCCCCACCGGCGCCGGCAAAGTAGCGCAAACCCTCGTACATCATCTCGCCGATGGGGTTGCCCCAGTCGACGAACTGGCCCTCGGTGGGCCTCACCGCCGAGCGTGAATAGGGATCGCTGAAGGCGTATTCGTTCGAACTGCTGCTCTGGTTGAAGCCGCGGATGCGAAGACTGTTGAAGGTAGTGACGATGGGCGCGTCATTGCCCGTCTTGAAAATGCCGGTGTTGAGGTTGATCTCGTTTGCAAACGAGGACACCGTCTTGCGCAGGCGGCCACCCGTCATGTGCCGGTCGTAGCTGCCGGTAATGAGGCCAAACAACATGGCTTCGCTCTCACCATATTCGTGGAGCAAGCCGATGGGCTTGTAGTTTCCATTCGGATAGGCCTTGCAATCCTTCAGGAAGCTCGGATTGCCGGTGGTACCTACCACGCATACCTGCGCGCGAACCGCGAAGTTACGCTCGTCGTAATCCGTCCCACTCTGAAAGCTACCGCTCGACAGGCTGGTATCCAGCACCGGCCGCTCTTTTGAGGCCCATTCCCAGATACGTCGGTTGAGTACGTTCTCCCGAATGCGCAGCAGTGGAGGACGACTGCTGCAATTCGATAAGGTGGAGCAGTTCACCCCGTTGGTGGCAGTCAGATTACCGAAAAAGTGGCGCCGCACATTGGGGCTGGTTTCGCTCACAGGAGCGCTCAACGGCGTGTAATCGGCGATGTCATAGCCATCAACCGCAGTGGAGGTGTACTCCTTGCCCCAGCTATGAGCGTCCTGCGGGATATATGCCCGTCGCAACACCGTATTGCCGTTCACATCCACATCGCGACTACCCCCATACAAGACCTTGCGCAAGGCGTCGATGCGGCTGGTGGTGACGTAATTGAGCCAGTTACCAGACCACAGCGTGCCCTGGTTGCTGCCAACGCAGCGGCGTAAACCGTCGGTGCTGGCCGGGGAAACGGGCTCGAATTGCTCCGCATTCTTCGTGGAGCCGTTGTCGTTCGCGTTCGCGTTGCCGTTGTAGCGATAGCACACGTCAGTGTCGAACAGGCCGAAATACTCGATGCTTGGGCTGAAGCGCAGATCCAGCACGCCGTCGCCGTTCACGTCACTCGCGTCGTTGTAGGCCTCGTAGAACAAGCGGTGATCGCGGCCAGCGATCAGCATGGTCATGGGTTTGGCGTTGAGCGTGGCCGCCAGCGGAACCGAGGGGATGGACAGCGGTGCGGCTGTGGCGTCCACCGCGTCGGTGAAAACCTGCACGCACAAGGCCGACAAGGCCAGCACGGCCTTGAGCGATCCGAGGGTCAGTGATCGGGCATTCATGGAACGACTCCCTGTGTGTCGGTTCTGGGCCTGGGCCGGGTCAATCGGTGGCAAAGGTGGACTGGAGCATCACGACCGAGCGGTCCGCGCCCGGGTTGCTGCGCGCCGTGATGCGATAGCGTTTGCAGTCGGTGCTGGTCGATGGCGAACCGGGCTCACACTCGAAGGTGTTGCCCAGGTACTCGACGATGTATTGCGGGGTGATGGCGATCGAACCGCTGGTGATGGTGGTGGCCGCCTGCCAGTCGGTGGAGTTCGGAACAAGCCAGCGCGGTGTATCGGTAGGTGCCGCGGCCGGGCACAGGCCATTGGCGCAGCTCGTGGGCATGGGCTTGTTTGCGGCCACCACCGCCTCCGCCTCGCGCAGCGCCGACTCGGCGGCCTGGAACGACAGGTTGCGGTCGTAGGTGTGGGCGGCCATGCGCTCCTCCTGCGACACCGATCGCATGGCGTTGACGCCGACCAGCGCCATGATGGCCAGCAACACGAGGGCCACGACGAGAACGACGCCACGTTGGGCCGAACGTGACGAAGGCTGGGGCTGGGTGGAGAAAAGAGCGTTCATGATCACAGCGCCCGGTTTCGCAGCGTCACCGAGTACACCTGTACCCGGTTGAGGGTTTGTTGATCGGTGCCGACGTTCTGCAGGGATTGCAGGGAGAGCTGAACCCGCACCGCCACCGGCAGCTCCGTGCCGGCGTTGGACCAGTTGGTGATGGTGCTGCCGTCGACCCAGTCCAGCGCGAGGTTGCCCGAGGTGGCGTTGCGGGTGAGGTACTGCAGCTGCATGTCCACCACGCCGTCTGTGATCTCGACCTGCGCGGTTGAACTGGCCCGGTATAGCGAACGGCCACCCCGGGGGTTGTTGCCGATGTACCAGAAGCCGGGGTTGAGCTTGGACACGATGCCGCCGCCCGCGAAGGTCTTGGGCGTGCCGTTGGTGGTGCAGAGCACGGGATAGCCCAGGCCCTTGGTGCAGTTGCCCGGCGTGCCGAGGCCGGTGTTGTGCACGATGGTCACGTTCACGCCGGGCTGCGCGTTGGTGATCTGCGTCACGGCCGCGGACTGCGAATCGCAGACCAGCACCACGTCGCCGTCGGCGATGCCGTGGTTGGAAGTGTTCAATGAAAACTCGGCCGCGGTGGGGTTGTGCGTGACGATGGTGGCATTGTCGACCGGGTTGGGCCCCATGATCATGATGGCGTCGGTGCCGTTCACCCGCTGGCCCACGGCGGTGCCGGTGGCCACGATGCCCGTCGCGGGCGCGTTGCCCTCATAGCCGATGACCGGCCCGGCGTCGAAATCGGTGTACCAATTGTTCGAGGGGTTGTTGAGCACGTTGGCCACCAGCGTCGCCCCGCAGGCGTTGCCGCCAGCCTGCCGCATCTCGCGCGACATCAGCTCGAAGGCGATCCGTCCGCTTTCCTGCAGGCGCGCCAGGCCCTCGTTGGTGCGCGCGGCCTGCTGGTTGGTGACGTAGACGCTGGCCGCACCGATGATCAGGATGAGCCCCAGCACCAGGGCGATCATCAACTCCACCAGGCTGAAGCCCGCCTGGTGGCGGGGCGTGCGGGGGACTGCCGGGCGCATCACAGGCGGCTCCTGGTTTCAAAACGCTGTTGCCCCGATCCGCCGGCACGCTCGTCGTCCCAGGTGATCTGGATGGTGCATTCGCCCGTGGCTGCGCAGCGGATCGCTCCACAGGTCTGCGCGGAATCGCCAAGCCCGGTCTTGATGGCCGTGAGCCAGTCCTGCCGGGTGTTGTCGGCCAGCGTGTTGGCCGAAAAATCGGCCGGGTTGCACACCGGCGACAGCACGGCGCCCGGGGTGGCGTTGTTGTCGGTGTTGTAGTCGCCCAGCACCGCCCGGTTGCGGTCGGCGCGCATCATGTCGAGCATGTAGTAGCTGAGCATCACCGCCTGGCTGCGGGCGTAACTGCTCTGGTTGCCGCGCAGGGCACTGGCCTGCAGGCCAGCCATGCCCAGCAGGCCGATGGCAAGCACCACCACGGCCACCAGAACCTCGATGAGACCGGCACCCGCCTGTCTCAAGGGAACATGTCGACGCTGGAATCGGGAAGTCATCATGTTGGGGCAACACATGCGCTGGTGACGTTGACGACGGTGGTGGCCAGGCGACCGGCCGACGTGATGTCGACTTCGCGCGCCCGCGTGGCATCGGTCAGGGCGCCGGAATTGCTGCACACCCGCAGCCTGCCGGCCATGGAGGTGCCGTTCATGGTCCGCACCGTTCCATCGGCCGCGAAGGACACGAAGTTGGCGAAGTTGGCGGTGCCGAGGACGTTGATGTTGCCCGGGCGCGCGCCGGCAACCGCAATCACGGTTTCGCCGGCGTCCACCGTGGCGGCTGCGCTGCCGCGGGTCGGATCGGCGAACACGAGCCAGCCTTGCTGCCAGCCCCCGCTGGTGGTGCAGGCGGTGCCATTGGCCGTCTTGCAGACGGTCACCCGGGTGCCGCGCCGGATGGCCTCGCTGCGCGCGAGCGCCATGGCGCTCACGAGGTCGTTGGTCGATGAGGTGAGGCGGCTGCGGGCGATGGTCCCCTGGAAGCTCGGCACGGCGAACAGCAGCAAGATGGACAGGACCGTGACCCCGACCATCAGTTCGATCAGGGTCAGGCCCCGCTGCGCGCGGGGCACGGCACACTCAAGCCGCATACAGGGAGGGGCATTCCACATGCCCCGATGCTCTCCGCCGCCAGCCCCTGGGAAAAATCGGCTAGACGGGCGTCCTTGCGAGGACGACGAGCGGTTACATCTCGAATCGTCTGCCGGGACAGACGGCTTTTCGAGGGGAAAGATGGTGGAGCTGGGGGGAATTGAACCCCCGTCCGCAAGCCTTCTTCGCGCAGTTCTACATGTGTAGCCGTCTGGTTTGGGTCTCGCCGTCCGGATCGCGCAGCGGCACGCTATCCGGCAAGCCAGCAGCCTTGAGTCTCGTTCCCCGCCAAGCTGCCCGGCGTGGAACCAGCCGATGTGAATGCCCTCGCAGCCGGGAGGTCTTGCGACCCCCTTGCCCAGCCCATCGGCCTGCTGTTGCGAGGCTCACCGGTGTTTAGGCGGCGAGTGCGAAACGTTCGTCGTTTGCAGTTAGTTTTTTTCTGCGGTTTAACGAGGTGACAGAACCTCGACATGCCCTGCTGCGTGTCCGAACCCACGTCGAAACCGGTGCAGCCCCAGGACCGGAGAGTTTAGGGCAGATCGAGCAGTTTCAAGACCTCGATCGGCGAATCGATCACCGCATCGGCTTCCCAGGCCTCCACCACGGCGCCCGGCCCCAGGTAGCCGTAGCGGGCCGCCACGGTGCGCATGCCCGCCGCCCTGCCCGCCTGAATATCCCGCAGGTCATCGCCCACGTAGATGCACTCGGCGGGGTCCGTTCCGAGCCGGCGCGCGGCCTCCAGCAGGGGCGCGGGGTGCGGCTTGGCGTGCGGCGTGGTGTCACCGCACACGATGGCACTGGCCGAGTTGAACAGGGGCAAGGCACGCGCGATCGGCAGCGTGAAGCGCTGCGACTTGTTGGTGACCACGCCCCAGCCCAGGCGGCCGTCCTGCAGGCGCTGCAACAGGGTGGCCACACCGTCGAACGCGCGGGTACGCGTCAGCATGCAGGCTTCGTAGGCCGCAAAAAACTCCTCGCGCAAGGCTTCGTAGGCCTCGTGCTCCGGGGTGAGGTCGAACGCCACGCGCAGCATGCCGCGCGCGCCCGAGCCGGCGTGCGCACGGTAGGCGTGCAACGGCAGGGGTTCCAGGCCCCGGGCGGCGCGCAAGGCTTCGGCGGCAGCGCCCAGGTCGGGTGCGCTGTCCAGCAGCGTGCCGTCCAGATCGAACAGCACCGCACGCACACCGCGAAAGGTCGGCGGCGCCATCTTCACGCCTTGCGCGTGGCCACGAGGTAGTTGACGCTGGTATCGCCGCTGAGCCAGTAGCGCTGGGTGAGCGGGTTGTATTCCATGCCCCGCATGTGATCGAGCGCCAGGCCACTGTCGCGGCAGTGCGCGGCCAATTCCGCTGGACGCACGAACTTCGCGTACTCGTGGGTGCCGCGCGGCAACAGCCGCAGCACGTATTCCGCACCCACGATGGCAAACAGGAATGCCTTGGGGTTGCGGTTGATGGTGGAGAAGAACACCCAACCTCCCGGCTTGACCAGCGCGGAGCAGGCGCGCACCACCGACGACGGGTCGGGCACGTGCTCGATCATCTCCATGCAGGTCACCACGTCGAAGCTGGCTGGCTGTTCGGCGGCCAGGGCCTCCACGCTGGTTTCCAGATAGCGCACGTTCGGCGTGGCTGCCTCAAGCGCGTGCAATTGGGCCACCTTGAGCGCCTTGGTTGCCAGGTCGATGCCGGTCACATCGGCGCCCCGGCGCGCCATGGAATCGGAGAGGATGCCGCCGCCACAGCCAACGTCGAGCACGCGCTTGCCCGACAACCCCACCAGCGAGTCGATCCAGTCCAGGCGCAAGGGGTTGATCTGGTGCAGCGGGCGGAACTCGCTTTGCGGGTCCCACCAGCGGTGGGCCAGCTCGGAGAATTTCGCCAGCTCGGCAGGGTCGGCGTTGGTGTGTGCGGTCATGGCGCGATTATGCGAAGGCAACAAAAAACCGCGCCGGA
>VFQO010001764.1_pt1 | contig 15416 bp, 10 predicted proteins | sample 3512331 | NCBI WGS metagenome assembly VFQO01 (sample SAMN10412371, study PRJNA504923) | tailings metagenome | isolation source: Replicate 3 from Balatoc abandoned mine | place: Philippines: Itogon, Benguet | collected 2017-08-28
ACAGGGAAACAAAAAATTGCTATTGCAACAATGTACAGCAAAAAAGAAGTGACCTGTCCAGGCAAGTAGCCTCTGGGTGTTTTTTGACGCGCCTCAACTTTTTAACCCAAGGGGGTCAACACCTGGCTTCCATATACAAATAGAGACTCTATTTTCGGTTCAAAATGATTTTTATCATTCAATAAACATAATTGAAACATTGATTGAGGATTCCCACGCGCGACGGGGAGCCCGTTTTTTCTGAGGGTAGGGGGGCCGGGGAGGCGGGTCGGCTTTTTTTTTTCTGCGCGGTGCGAGCGCGTCGGTGGGTGTTTTCAGTGTACCTCTCACGATCGTCGCGGTAGAGTCCACTTTTTTCTCTTTAATTCTTCATTTTAAGGTATGTAAAAATGTTTCTATTCATATTCCGTCGCATTTGGAGCTTGCCGGATCTCGCGGCTTTGGTTGTTGGGTTCTAACGGGCACCCAACGCGCTCGGGTTTGGCGCATCTCGCGTCGCAAAAAAATCCGCGTCATTTGAAAACATCATTTGATGATTTTTAATGATTTATGAAAATGATTTAGACGCGATCAAAAAACCGCCGGACACCGCAGGCATTTTTTTGGCAGGCGAGTAAAACCGGGCTCGGACTTTGCCAATTTTTTCCCTTTCCCCCTCATTATTCTTGGTTCTCATGGCCTGTTCATCTGAATGTCTTCTATGGTTTTAATTGTAGAATAACATATCAAGTGTTCTGATTCCAATTTAGATTCGATGGCCGCTGCTGCTGACACCGCTGAGGCCTCTTTTGCCGTTGACGGCGCTCCTACTCCCTTTGCTGCGTGGGTTGAGACTGCTGCTTTCGAAGACTTTATATTACATGAAGCGGATAAGTTCATTGCTCTGAATATTCTTACTCGCGCTAATGTGATGAAGGCAGTTTACCGACTTATCACGCTTTTCATCGAACTTATTTGCTCCAAGCAGCAGAAGTTTGAGGCCACCAAGAACCCGGCTTATGTTCCTCTTATCGCTTTCTTTAAAGAAGCGACGAGTCATTGGTCCGCTTGCATGCGTACGATCAACATTAAGGCAGGAGAGCTTCCCGTCGACGCCCTTCCCACGGACAAACACGACGCCTTTAACATGGGTTGGATGCGCGGCGCTTTTCTCAAGCACCTCTACCCCGTTTTGTTGGTTTCTACGTGGGGCCCCGGCGAGCAAGATGCTGCTCCGAGTGAAGTGGCCACGTTCCCCGACCAGCTGGCTACCCAGCTTGGCTATCCTCTTCCGAGTGTAACTGCTTTAACGCCGAAGGATATCTTACCTCAATCTGCAATTGAGAACTACAAACCGTCTTTGTTTGACCGCACCTCTTCTGTCCGCATGTGGAACCTTATCAACGCCAAGAATCCCGCGCTGCATCTCACAGAGGAACTGATCGGCTTTGCTCCTCATCCCGCGATTGTCATGAGCGTGATGGCCAACGATAAGATTATGAGTTTGAACACGCATGCGCCCAATCTTCACGCCGTGTTTATGGGACCCGTGCTGGCACGCAGTTGGATGACCGAGCCCATGCCCGTGGTTCATGCAACCCCATTGTCTTCTACTCAAATCGAATCCCCTTCCTATGAGTTGGATATCATTCGAGGCGAAAGGGATATTAAGTATGATGTATCTCAGATAGAGGATCCTCAAGCGCTCGAGTACTACTCTCAATGGGACCCCGTTTCAAGCCCGGCTATTGTGCGCTCGTCTCGTATCTACGTGAGCAAAGAAAAGGCAGAAGCGTTTTGCGATTTATCGAAAAAGCGTCATAGTTTTCTACCTATGCTGACCATGGATTACGCTCGCATGGTTTGCCAGTACAAGAACCAACCGAGCATCGCCGCCTACACCTCTCCCTTCGCTGTGTATGCTCGGTGGGCTCTTGCGGACTCGGATGCTGGAAGCGACAAAACGATGAGTGTTGCTCACGGTTACACCTTGGACCCCTTTTTGAAGACATGCTCTTGGGCCGCCGTGCCGGCTCGGCAACCCGAGTCTTTGATAAACGCCGCCGTCGCCGCTACAGGTAGTGCGAAACCTCTGGCTTCTTCTACTCCTGCTCAGCAAGACGACGATGCCATGGAGGTCGATACTTCTGCGATCAACGGCGGCAACGGTGGCGGTGGTGACGACGACGACGACGAGCCAGTGCCTGCCAAGAAGTCGGCTGACAAGAAGCGCAAGAGAGAGAAGATGGATTCGCATGTTCCCGAGAAGGCGGCCAGTTCTTCTTCTGCCAAGGAGGCCAAGAGCGATGGTCCTTCTGCCAAGCGCGTCAAGGTCGCAGAGTCTCAGGACGACAAGAAGAAGGATACAAAGAAGAGTTCAACCGCTGTTCTCTCTCACAGTCCAGCACCAGCCACTGCGCCTACACCGAAGAAGGCCAGCTCCGCTCCCGCTCCTGTGCCGCCACCCAAGGCACCGGCTCCTGCTCCTTCCCCTGATGCTAACGCCAAAGAAGAGAAGAAACCTGTCAATCCTTCTCTTATGAACGCCTACCGCACTTTGATTAGTTGTGGCAAGGGCTACCGAGGCTTCGTTACCAACGACCCCGCACAAGCCGCGCTTGTTGTGGGCCCTTTACTTGGACTGAAGCACCCGCAGGGTCGGTTTAAACAACTCATGGCTTCAGTGGAAGAAGTTCAGAAGTTGATATCCGCTCTCGAGTTGCTTACCAAGCCCCAGGATGGCTTGTTTTACCGCATTGCCAGAAGTGCGACTTATCGCCAAGCTTTCCTCGAGACCAGCTTCGTATCCGAACCGGCAAGCCGAACTTTGTCTGGTCACCTTCAATGGATCCAAGGCTTTATCGCGGACCGGATTGGCCAGCGCCTCGCCGTGATGGATTTGTGTCGCAACGATGGATTTTTGGTCCCGACCGAAGCAGCCGCGCCTTACATTGACGGATTTAAACTGGCCTACGCAGAAGTGGAGAAAATCGCGCGCGATGTTTTGAAGCAGGACAGAGAGTTTGTTAGAGGATGCTTCAACATCAGAACATGCAATCCCGAAAACCCGGCCGACTGGCTCTTTGTGTTTGCTAATGTGAGCAGGACACTAGATTTTGTCACCAGCCGCGCGATGGTTGGATTTGTCTTCTTCACTCGCGAGGAGGTTAAGAGTGGCGCGCACTTAGCCAGCGCTGATCTCTTTAACAACGAAGATGTGCAAGGTAAGTTGAGAGCTTTGTACGAAAGGTTTGCTGCTGTTTTGACCAGAGTTGTTGGCATCCACTTGGTGCCCGAGATTCACGTCGAGCTTCCCAATTTGTAGAACTGGCAGTAAATGTTTTAGTGTGTATTCTTTTAGTGAAACAACCTAGATTCTGTGCCCGTTTGAGCAAGGGGGAAAAGAGCAAGAGTTAAAAAAGAAAGCCGGGTTTGAGTCCGTTCGAACCTGGCGCGTCAGTAGTTTGACGCGCGGTTTTGGTGTCAGGCGGTGCATTCTTTTCTTTCACCTGCCTCAGTGGTAAATGACAACATAAGTATTCTGGACTCAGCGCCTTGTCATTAGATTCTCTTGATCTCTCTTTCCGTGCTGCGGAGATGGCGAGTTCCGTTCCTTACGTGCAATCCGATGACCTCGCCAAGTACGCTGGGCGGGCCAAACTCACGAAAGATGCCAACGGCAACAACGTGTCCGATTTTATATACATGTTCGGAGAGTTCCAGCCCTCTCTCCAAGAGTTCGGTGCCAAAGAGTCGCCCGAGTCTCTGACCAGCGGAGTCACTACCTACTTTGACGCGGATATCATGAAAACGTTCTGCACCAAACTGTCTCAGCAATGGATGCAGAGCGGCCGCTATCTGGGAATTCCGCTCGAGCATTTCACAGACTCGGTGGGCGAGATTAGGTCTCTCTACGTGACCAAGAAGAACCGAATGGGTTTGCTCGCCCTCATCACCAACCGAGACGCGGCTAGACAGATCTGGAGTTACATTGAAGAGTCTAAAAAGATGAGTACATCGAATAGAAGCAAGAAGAAGTTGATTGGACTCTCCTCCACGTTCTACATTGGATTCAAGAGAGACCCTGAAACTAATGTCCCCATCGAGGTCACCGCCCGCTGGCTTGCAGACGTTTCCATCGTACAGTACCCAGCTCACAAGAGATACAATTCTTATGTCAAGTATGCTACGAGAGACCCCGACGCGTTTGCGGTAAACTTCAACGACTACATGAAGCGGAAGATCTCTTTCATACCCATGTTTGATCAGCTCAAGATATCACTCGAAGCTAGACGTGTTCTGGAGTACAGGAAGGCGAAAATTGCATCTAAATCAGCTGTAGTGGTGAGCAGCAGCAGCAGCAGCGGGCGGTCCTCTAAAACCTGGGCGACTGAATCCGACGCGCCCGAATGGGAGATCCAACGGCCGTTACTCTACGCCGCCAGCAGCGACACAGTGTCCGAGGAGGAAGCTAAAATTGACCAAGAAGGCATCAATATCACTGAAATGTTCATTTCGGTCGCCTCATCGCTGCCCAAGTCATACTTGATGCCGGACAGCTCCGGGTCTGGTCAAGCCAAGCCCAAATTCCACAGACCTCTTCGGTTCTTCGGTGTCGACAGTCCCCCAGATCCCGTTGAGACCACGCAAAAGATAGAATCGTCATCAACATCGACGACGACGGCAGAAGACGTGGCCGTTTGTAATTCAGAGGGCGCAAGTGAACAGACAGAGGTTTCGGCGCCGAGCCCAGCCGACCTCCCGGGAGAGCAAGAAACAAATTCTTTGGTCTCAGAACCTGACCCGGACAGCAAACTTGCACCGGAAAATAATAATCGCGAGCTTTCCGCCACCGGATCCGAGAATCTCGCATCCGGTAATACTCAACATACTTCTCCCACTGAGCCCTTTTTAACTGATACACCAGTTCCCGCGCCCGAAACCATGGCAGACGCATCAGGCGACGTTTCTGCCACGTCCGTTGACGTCGGTCAAGATGGCGGCGCCGTGTCCATGACAGGAGATGTTGGAGCAGGAGAACCCGCGACTACGCAACAGGTTGTAGAAACTCCTGATGCTGCCGCCGATAACATGGACGTTGACGCCGTTGTCGAGACGACTGACGCGGGCGCTGATATCTCCGGAGACCAGTCTTCCACTTCTAACACCAACAGTACCACCGCCACTACCACCCAAGACGACTCCATCCCCAGTGATCCCGCTGAACTGATGCGCCTCTACCGAGAGGAACGCGAAGCGCGCCAGCGTGCCGAGACCGAACGCGACGGTGTCAAGACCCGACTGGTCGACATTGAGACTAAGGTCAGACAGGAGCTTATTGACGAGTACGGGGAGTATGCTCAAAACGACCCTTATTTGAAGAGCCAGGAGTCTATTCTCCATAGCATGATGCAGGGCTCCGAAGCCGAAGCCAGTAAGGCCAAGGACCTCATGATCCAGGCGATCAAGGTGGCTGCTAACTCCAAGAACAGCGCCCCTAAGAGTGCCCCGTCTCAACCTGTTTTGGAGAAACAAATTCAGGCTCAGATCAAGAAGGACCAAGTCGTAAAATCCTCAACGGAGAACAAAAAAGCCGGTTCTGTCGCCCTCACCCCCGTGCAATCCAGTGCTCGACCTGCTGCTGCCGCCGCACCCGTTTCTGGAAAAACCAAGTCGGTTACCAGTGCTTCTGCTACTCCTGCCCCCAAGTCTAAATCCGCCGCCGCTGCTGCTAATACATCTGTTGAAATGGCCGCTTCGTCCCACCGAAGCAAGGTTGCCGAGCCTCCCGCCGCCAAGAAGGCCAAAGTTGCTTCATCTGCCGTTGCTCCCCGTTCAGTCGAAATCACAACTCCTAATTTGAAGCTTTCTAGAAACCGCGCTTCTAACGACGCCATGGCTGTCGACAATGAGAGTGTCGAAGTTGTCGCCTCTGGGCGTTCCGACAATGACTACCCTCCCATGTTCCAACAAGTGGAAGGTTCTATCTACGACAGGATGGGTCTTAGACTCCCGCAACACGCAATGCCTCTTGCCGATGATTTTGTCCGAGTCGCCTCCAGCAAAGAAGGAGCCAACTTTGTCCCGCTCATAAACGGCTCCATCGTCCCGGCCTTTGTCACTTCGTATGATAACCACAAGCAAATCTGCGAAGAATACTTTGCGTACACAGAAAGTTCGAACAAGAAGTGGAAGACCGCCCAGGATCTCGAGATGGAAAACGAGCAATTAACCGCTGAGGCTTTCAACCGAGGTCTCATTCCTTCCAAGGATCCATATGACGGTCTTCGCGACAGAAAGTTCAGCAACTCAGCAGCCATTACCACGTCTTCGGCCATTGACGCTCCTGACGTGAAGACTTTCTTTAGTGGCACGCCTTCTCCCTTCTCCAAGAACTTCTCCGACTTGGGTTCCAAAGCTGTCGTAGTCCAGTCAGGACACGATCTCAACATCCCCAAGGATCCAGTTGCCGCATTCTTAGTCGACAACGATAGAATGCTAAAGATGGTTCATAGCGCGGTGACGCACTGCGAGCGCATGGGCTTCCCTTTGATCTCTCGTACTTAGAAGCTGCAAGAAGAAGGTCCGAGAATCTCACACAACAGTATCCGCAGTTCTCTTTTTATGTACATCTTGCATTATAAAAAACGCAATTATTCCTACGCCTATTTTTTACACCGGGAGGCCTAATCTTACTGAAACCACTCAAAGTAGGCGGTTTTCTGTTGAATATTGGCATCCGAGATATCCGTTTGCAACAATCTCACGTTATGAAGAAAGTATTGAGCGCACAGACCATGCGCTAGACTCTGAACAAAGTCGTCCTTGAAATTCGGGTTGGCTCCCTTGCCGTAGCGGAACGTCCTTAGTCTTAACGGTTCCGCCTCCAGCACACTCTTGTTTGGATTGAATCCAGCACCTGCAGAAGTCCCGTTGTCGGCTCTGGTTCGCGTCGGGACCTTGGGACACTGTCTCACCTGGTCGAGGATGGTTTTGACGAGCCCGTCGCGGGTGTAGGTGTTAGAGTCATTCGAGTGGAGTGTGACCACGTCCTTCACAAAGTCGATTCTACCACTGGCTATGATGGAAGCCAGTCGTTTGAACCCGATATTCTTCTTGACAGAGGTGGTCTTGACTCCGACCATCCCCACTTGATCTCCGTAAAAGGCCGCTCCGTCGGGGATCACAAACTTTTTCTCCAAGTCGAGATAGTACTCCCGAGGAGGCGCTAGAGAGACGGGCTCGCCGGTTCCGTTGAACTGGGCCTGCGCCGGGGCGAACATGTCATTCCGAACGTGGGCTCCCGAGGAGCGGTCAGGAACTCCGTGCCAGAACACGACGTGATCCCTAATAAAGTCTTCTGACACAAACTGAGATATTTGAGACCCTTGGCGAGCGTTGGCAAACTCGTCTCGCAGTTTCATGTAGGCCGGCTTCTGATCAGCGCGAGCCAGGTCAATCATGTGGCGACAGGTCTCAGCGGCCACGCCGAGCATGTTGTTTTCGATGATAAAATTGAATTGGAATCCACGTGTCATGAGATCTATGTGGGTTCTAATGACGCCGAACATGTGTTCTAGAGCGTACACGGCCGCCATCTTGGGAATTGCGGCATCCTTGGGGAGCGCGTCAGCTCCGAGAACCTGGATCGGGCGCACGAGAATGATCGGGTGAGTCTGTTAGTTCATATGTCTAAGAGCGGTAAATCATAAAGGGAACAGAGAAAACCAAGTTGAAGGGGGTTGGGCGGGTGCGCGCGCAAAACTGCGGGGACCGACGCGCTCCTTGGGAAAAAGGTCAGTTCTCGTCAAGGGCCCGTCCGAGTCAATCAAATCTCGCCGATGAATCCCGCCAACACAGCTGGAAAGACCAAAGAGAGATCAAAGACTCTTCTGGATCTCCTTTACGTCGAACTGATCGACGGGATAGCCTTGAGCCATGTAAGCCGGTCGACCGCGTGGAGACTTGTCCAGCTCTTCTATTCCATGATCAGTGCTCACAGAAAGCGGGTAGCTCTTGTTTCAAAGTCCATACCTCCGTTAGAAGGCTACTTCAAGGTTCTGGAACGCCGGTTGTCGCCCGTGGGAAGCAAGGAAACGGCCGGCGATTTCGTCCCGGTTGTCACTGACGCGCTCGCCGGGTTGACCATATCCAAACTGGAAACGGTCAAGCACGTTTTAACAGAAACCACCTTCTTGGAGGACCGACTAGAGTATCTGAGCGGCAAGAGCGACTCTGAATCCGTAGAGTCCTTTGTCCGGATTCTAGCCTCGGCTACCAGTCTGTGCTGGCTAGACCCCTGGTGTTTGGGGAACCTATTTCTAGCCCACTCCCAGTTCCACGACTTGGTTCAGCTGGGAGTTCCGACGTGGACCTTCCAAGCCAAGTATGGGCAAGCTCTGGCGGCCGAGTGCGTCGAATACGTCTACAGAGAGTACGTGGGAGAAGAGGCGAGTCCAGGCCAAAAGACCAACGCAAGGAGGTTGATCGACGTCTTTCGGGAGACCGTGATCAGACACAACTGCTTTGACCCGGTTGATCGAGACGATGACATTCAACGGGTAGCTTTCGAGACGGATCTTCTGAGTAGAAAGGAGTTGAACAGGAAGCTAGCCCGGCGCGGAAAGCCGGAAGAGACCCACACCGAGTTCTCACGCACTCCCAACCCGTCCGAAGCGGCGGCGTTATTTCCACGTTCCAACGCCACCCAACCCAGACTCAATGCTAAAATATGAATATAGAACGTACCAGTACATCCACTGGGTTAAAATACGAGTTGACTCCAGCGGCCGTGCGCCAGGTTCGCCCGTTGCCTTGTACTAGCTTGATCTGCTCGGGCGTTATTTCGGCTCTGGCTATGAATGTAATAATAACACAATCAGATTTGGTTCCTCCTCCCGCGGGGTCCATATAAACGTAGAAAATGGGTTTGCGCCCGTTGTCCGCTGTTCCGGGTCCAAAGAACCGATCCAGAAGTTTATCAGGCGTGTATTCTTCTGGTTTGCAGTTGGCATACTTGGCCGCCAGTTTGGGCCAGTTTTCATGCCGGTGAGCGGCTCTCTGTTCCCAGAGCAGCACGGTGTAGCGGTCCATGGCGGGGCTGGTCAAGAGAGCATCGCCTTCTTCCTTGGCTTCACCTCTAGAACGCATTTCTCGTTCGTGATCCTCGTGACTCATGCAGTTTTTGACCAGATTGACCGAGTCCGGGTCCTGTTGAGGAGGCAAACGGGCTCGCATGTAGTACTCGTCCAATTGGAGATATTGGATGTCATATGCACTCTTCTGAGCGGCATACATTGCAGGATTGTCTATCGTTCCTGCTGTGGTGGAATACCATGGATAGTACATAGAACCGTCGAGCAGGGACTCGGCCGAGTTGACCGACCCCGGGTTCTCGATCAGCCGGCGCTGGAGATTGGCCTTGTAGATCTCAGTGATACTATCTTCCGTGATGACGGGTTCGGTTCGTAGGAAACCGAAAGAATCCATCTGCAGGCAACGGACCACTCGGCGGTCAGGGTCATCTTGCCACCGGCGTTGAATGAGTTCCAGGCAGGGCGAACCCGCCGAGGTAGCGGCCGTGGAGACGATGAAAACTACTGTCTTGGACTCGGCCAGCCATGGGATCATGGTTCGGAAGATGGGTGCCTTCTGGAAACGACCTTCGTCGAGACCAACGCAGTTGAAGTTACCTAAAGAACGGAGTTTCTATGGGTTGTGTGTGTGTGTGGGATAATACACGCGGGTTAGTTACATGTTCGACGGTTAAAAAACGAGAAAGAGTATTCTGTTTGGGTATAAAAAAAGAGGGGTAGGTTAGAACACGGTGAACGGGAGCGGAAGAAGAAACGGCGAGCGAGTGAGTGAGTGAGAGCGCTTGTCACCCGGGTGCCTTTCTCGCAGGTTTTTGCAACACGAGTTCTTATTTTTTCAAATCAAATCTACTGAATCTTTACTATAAACACATTAATACACATTTTTTAGAAGCCACTTTCCTCCGCTTCTTCGTCGTCGCCGTCGGTTTTCTTGTTCGAATTTCCCGCTGTCCCAGTTCCAGAACACCCTATACAACTTATCCACCTCAACCAATCAACCGCCACCTTTAACGTCATCATCCTGGAGGATCCTATGGCTCCTGGGTACAGGAAGGCTGGGTCGTCATACTCATCGGCCTCGTCTTCCCGCCCCTTGAGTCGCGGAATTTCCATCGCATTCGCGAAAGCGTTGCATCTGTCGTGATCTGGTCTGATAAAGAACGCTCGGAGTACGTAGAACTCATCAGTCTTGTGCACGGCGCAGACCAACAGGAAGCCCGGTGCCAGGTAACTTGCGGGCAGGCTGGTCTTACTCATCTCCATCTGGAGAAGTTTTCCCATCTCTTGACAGGCTGAAATCCAGTGATTGCGGACATTGGAACTCCCGTCAAACGAGAAAACCACATCGGGCGGGGTGAACGGCCGGGATTCCGTGATGGCTTGAGACCCGTAGTAGACCTTGAGGGACAAGTGAGAAACGTTTACTAGGACTGATATGACGTTAGATGCGTCGTCAAAGTCTTTCTCTCGGAGGTTGTAGAACACAAGGTTGGCAGGGTCTATCTCAACCGCCTTGTAGAGGGAGATAGAAACGGGGCCCGGTTTGAGATCAACCCCAAACATAGGTCGCTTGTTGGACTCCATCCATGGAACCTGGCTTACTGTGTTAAGTCAGAGAACTGCGCAAGTTCCGGTTGACATCTTGTCTCTTATTTTTCGGTTCCACTTCTTGCGTTTGCTTTCGCGAACAGGGACGGTAAAAGCTCTTGTATTTAGCATTCTTCTGGCCTCTTCAGGAGTCAATTCGAGAACCATTAGGTGTGCGACGAGTCCATGCGGTGTCTCCGTCGGAAAAGGGTCGTCATCGTCATCAGGCAGTTCTCCCACGAACACTACTCCGTCAAGTGGGTCTGACATTCCTCGGACGCAGGTGGCACCCCCCGTCGGACCCTTCTCTCGGAAAACGGCGCTCTCTCCCAGCCAGAAAAAAGAATAGATCTCCGTCGATTTGGTTTTGTAGAAACTCGGAACCTCCAAACCTCCAACGCGGTCTGACCCCCAAGGAACCCAAAAGAAGATGGCCGACCTCCTGGCCTCCGGCGGCAGCCTGGAGCCCGGTTTCTCGATCTCTCTTATCACCAGTCACCTCATTCTCATTTATGCAATCTACATAGGCATCAAGCACCGATTCGCTGTTGCCGCCGAGGCCCTGACCTCCGTTTTTATAGCTTCCACCCTGTACCACAGCTGCCTCGCCTTTGGTATCTGCCCGGCAGGAATCCCGTTTGCCATCACCAAAGTCACTGACCATATTAATGCTACAAGCTTGATCATGATGGAAGCGCTTCTGGCTGTAAGTCTGTGCCCAGTGGGGAGAGGTCCTGTTTTGCGCGAGTTTCTGCGATTGAACCCAGGGGTCACCTTGGAAGACATCTACGACGACCATTATTGGTCTAGATATGTGTTCCAGATTTACTTGATATGCAACATCTTCATCTTCTCCACTTTTGACGTGAACGTGAGTCTGTTCCCCACACTGGCCTCCATCCTGATCGGACTTGGCCTAGTCGGGTTCAAAATCTTTGTGACCCCGCCAGTGGCCGCGGAGAGAAGAATCAACGCCAGTCTGGCCTTTGTGGGGCTGCTACTTCAGGCCATCAGCCTGGCGTTCTACCCGCTGGAGGACTACTTCTACTCTCACAACGGGTGGCACTGGTTCTCCTTCCTGGGCGTCGGAATCTTCATTGCCGCTTTCCTGGTTTACCCTGACAGCTACTACATTGCTCGGGAATCGATCACAACATCGGGATGGTTCAACTGGATCAGACACGCCCGTCCCCTGGAAAGCAAGGTGACTTCCCTGGACACTCTGGTTATCGGAAAGAAGAACAAGTATAAGGACGAGATGCCAGAAGATCCCCGGTCACAAAAGAAAGTCACCAAACCGCAGCCAGAGGCATCTGAATCCAAGCCCGTCGAGCAAAGCAAGACGTCTCTACGGGCGCGCGTGACTTCAACGCCGACCCCACCAAAGTCCGGAACAGGTATAGAGAAGATGCAAAAGATTTATAGAATGAACAGAGAAAGTCAAAATGAACAACAAAGATCGAGAATGCTTGGTTCGTCGTCGTCATCGTCGTCAGAAGGCGAAAGCAGCGATCAAGAGGACATTGACGAGAACGCATTTGACTCTAATGAAGAAGACGACTAGAACGAATTGGATGTTTGAGAAAAAAGAGAGAGAGAGAGAGAGAGAAGGGGCTTACTGGCCAGTCTTCTGTCGCTTGGCAGGAGGAGGAGCAATCACCTCGCCGCCGGCTCCCTCCTTCTCCTCCTCGCTGGACTCATCCTTCTCTTCTTGGTCACCCTCGGGAAGTTGGAATGAGAATGTGTCATCAGGGATTTCCGTATCAACAAAGTCTGTCGCTTCAAAGCCGACTCCTTGTAGCGCGAATAAATACTGTGTCATTTCCCACGATGTGAGCGCCTCGATGTTGACTTCGGCAAGGTTGCGCTTCAGATCATCCAACACAGTAGCCTTGTTCTTGATTCGACCGGCTTGCTTCAAGACTTCCTCGCGGGTTGTTCCGGGTTCAAGTTTGTACGCCAAGTACTCGGGATGAGCAGCCTTGCGACCGCGCTTCTTCTTGGAGTCCTGATCACCAGACGCAGCAGCAGCCGCTGCCTCCTGGCCCTCGATGCTGTTCTTGACAATGGTACGAGCAAAACACGGTCTCAAGTGGAGAGATTTGCGCTCCTCGACCGGTCCCAACACCCTCTGGCCCTTGAGTTGAATGGCAGCAAGAAGTCGCATCGTGTCAAAGACAGAGTAGCTCTGCAAGAAACTGAGTGACTGATAAGAGCCAGAAACAGATGTAACTCCAGTGAGAGGATCTTGAGTCAAACTGACGCTGAAACCACCAAGAGCGCCGTTCATAGCGCTCTGAGCACGCATGTTATCACGGCGGGTGCCCAACGCGCGCATCAGCTTGCCAAAATCAGCGGAAGTGAGACCCTCGACGCCACCCTTCTCACAAAACTCTTCCACAAGCTCCAGGAGCAGCGCTCCTCCCTTATCGATGGCCTTGGGATAAGGCAACGAGTCCTGGGCACACAGCTCAGCGCGAGTGAAAGCCTGAGAGCCGACATAGTGGATCTTGCTATCTGTGCCCTCCAACAAATTGAGAGTCTTGACATACTGGAGAGAGGGATCCGTGGTGCGATTCTTGTGCCAATGTTCAGCAACGGCTTTGGAATTAGCGTCCAACTCTGCGCGAGACTGAGTGGACTGACGAGATGACGAGCCGGAAGAAGCAGCCTTCTTCTTACCGCCGCCGCCAGCACCAGCAGCGGCAGAAGTAGAAGCTGTCGCAGGTGCAGACTTCTGGCGAGACGCCGACGAGTTGCCGATAGCTTCAGTGGCAGCCACCGCAGCGGCACGAGAAGGAGTAGCACGAGTGTTGGTCGCAACCGGCTTGGAAGCAGCGGCCTCCTTCTTAGTTGGTGGAGTAGGAACAGGAGCGACCGGCTTGGCAGCAGGAGAAGGAGAAACTGGAGTAGCAGATGCAGACTTCTTGGACGTGGCCTTCTTCTTGGTGCTCTCAGCAACAGGACGTGTCTTCTGCGGCTTCTTCTTGACTTCAGGCTCGGAGTCGGAAGAGTCAGAGTCAGACTCAGAACCAGAGTCGGAATCAGAATCAGAACTAGACGAGGCCTTCTTGCTGCGTGACTGAGACTTCTTGGTAGTGTTGTGATGTTTCTTGTTCTTCTTGGCAGCTGGCTCGGAATCGGAAGACTCAGAGGACTCGGAACCCGACTCAGAGTCCGACTCGGAAGACACAGAACGCTTTCTCTTCTTGGAGACGGGCTTCTTGGACTTGGAAGAACCAGTACCACTGCTGCTACTGTTGCCACTGGAACCGCTGTTCTTGCTCTTGCTGGCCGCAGGCGCCTTGGACTTGGGCTTAGCAGCTACTTTGACCTTAGACTTTGAAGCTAAAGCAGCAAGTTCTTCTTGGAGATCATCTTGATCAACATCTCCAGCAAAAGCGGAATCGGTCTCCATGTTGCCGCCTTCAGACTGAGCGTCGTCGTCGTCGTCGGCTCCAGCATCGTCGGCGTCGTTGTCAGCGGCAGCGACATGATTCACGACAGAGTTGATATCGGAAACGGGTTCAGAATCCATAGTATCTGAAACATCAGGTGGAGGAACACCGCGATTGCGACTGCGAGGAATGAAACCTTGCCTGTAGGACGAGCGCGTGTGTCAGAAAAACTGGCAAAAGCAAGAACCTCCCGGGGCGATAGGATTCGACCCAAAAGATTTTTTACGAATAGATATAAACATAAAATGATTTATCAATGCAAGATCGGGGCTTAAATGCCCCGCCGAAGCGCGGAAGAATTTTCCTGGCGAGCGCGTTGGGCGACCCCAAAAAAATTCTCGCGCTCGCGCCCGGGAATAAAATGCAACAAAACGTGGTCTAAAAAGTTGTTATAGTACATACATATTGTTTAAAATTGATTAGGATGAAATTTATACGGGCGGGAAAGTGAACCGGACAGCTGTGACGAGCGCGTCGGTTGTTGTTGCACTGACCAACGGGCACACCCGGAAAAAACGGACACTTCTGGCGCGCGCCCCGGCCCCCCTCCAGGGAGCAATTTTTTGACCCGGATAATTTGCTTTTAGCTATTTATTTACCAAATTATACCATTCTAAAAATGTATTGCGTCATCTAACCCACTAAATTCAAGCCGGTACGCTCCGTTTGCGAGCGCGTCGGTCCCACTCCAATTTTCTTCCGCCGTCAGCTCTGACGCCATAGAATGCTTTCCTTTCAGATTATTCATGTCCAACAATTCAGTAAAGTGGAATTTTCCAAACTCTCAGCGGAGTATCCGCCGGATGCTGGGCATGGGACCCACTTCTTCCTCCTCACGGGCTCCCGTCCAACCGCCTCCCGGAAAGTGCCTCCGGTGCGACTTGCGTTGCCGTACTTACGGCGCCGTTCGAATAACCTCCATTCAGAATCACGGAGAGAAGGATTTGAGGCCTGTTGTGTTATTCCCAGAGTCTGTTCGCTGTTACTGGTTACCCGGCGCTGCTGTATCCCGAGCCCAAGGGGAGACACCTGCTGGGAAAACGTTCAAAGCACAGATTATTCGCGGGGCAGTTCGGTGGGACCGAGAAGCAGTTCCTGTTCCCGATTCATGTGGAGTTTCTGTACACTGGTTTAGAGATCTGATAGAAAGAACTCTTCTGCGGATGGCGGCAGCAGGATCTAAGCAGGGCTCGCGGGGCGACTTACCGGCTCACCGGTTGCTCCAACAAACCGAAAGTCTGGCGTCCTCGGCCGCTCCTGAATTCGTCAAGATGATTCTTCTTGACGACTCAGATGG
>VFQO010001767.1_pt1 | contig 15395 bp, 8 predicted proteins | sample 3512331 | NCBI WGS metagenome assembly VFQO01 (sample SAMN10412371, study PRJNA504923) | tailings metagenome | isolation source: Replicate 3 from Balatoc abandoned mine | place: Philippines: Itogon, Benguet | collected 2017-08-28
GAATCTAGTGCTGCCGGTCGTTTACTGACACTAACGAAATCAATTCAACAGGCTAATCAACGAAACGGCATGCTGTTACAAAGTCTGTTGCGTTTAAATGAGTTTGGATTAAACTTGCTATCCGGTAAAATAGATGCTGGCGACACCTACGGAGCGTCCGGTCAGGTCAAGACTGCCACACCCATTTCAAGTTTAAAACTGGCTACAGCATAAATGAAAGAATCAACTCCCCAGCAGCGCGCTTATTACCGCATGGACACCATGCTACCCTTTTCGTATCGTGTGTTAACAGACGAGGAAGCAAGTCATCCGCTCCCCGCAACAGCTGATGCGGCGTTTATTGAACGTTATTTTCCTAGTGCATTGAGCGAGATTGAAACGCGTGTACAAGAAACCATTGAAACCATTCGTGAAAAAAGTTCGTTGATGGCAGAAGCCTTAACAGCACTCAATGATAAACTCAATTTTATTATGCATGGCTTAGGTGAAGAAGCCATCAAGCACACGCTACCAACAGTGCCAGTTAATATTAGTGCGGGCGGCTTATCTTTCAGTGTGAATAATGCCATCACCAATAACAGCATCATCGACTTGCTGTTGTTCTTGAATATTCAATCCGAACCTTTGCTACTCCGTTCTCACGTCGTAAAAGTCATTCCACATCCTGATGCTACTTTTACGGTTGCCGTTGAGTTTATCAACTTGACCGAAGAAATGCGGCGTCAATTGGTTTACTTCATTCAGACGAAAGAGCTTGAACTCGCAAGACATAAACAATCCATTTGACGCATCTTAGACAAAAATTCCTTGTGTCAAAAGCCTTAATTGGTCGTTTATTTCCGCTATAATCGAAGCCATTAATTCAATTCAGGCTTCGATTGTTCGTGAAACTTATGAAAAAAATAGTTCTCGCCTTATTGGCCATTTCAGGAATTGCAGCGCTTACTCTTTTTTATGTTCGTGACAATGCACCAACAGTCACACCCAGCGAAGCATCGACTAAAGCATCCGCAACCGAAAAAATCAAAGCCGATCGCCCGACACCTGTATTCACCGCTGCCGTTGCACGTGATGATATGCCAGTTTGGATCGAAGCCTTAGGGCGTGTCACGCCGCGCCAGCAAGTGGTTTTGCGTTCGCGCATTGATGGCGAATTACAGAAATTGCACTTCAATGAAGGTCAGTTCGTTAAAAAAGGACAACTTCTCGCTGAAATTGATCCCCGTGCGCTTCAAACCCAGCTCGCGCAACAAAAAGCCCAACTGGCTCAGCAAAAAGCCTTACTGGACAATGCCAAACGCGACCTAAAACGCTATGATTCGCTAGTAGAAGATGATGCCATTGCCGCACAGCAACGTGATACTCAACGTTCGTTGGTAGCACAAACTCAAGCCGCACTAGATAACATTCAAGCACAAATTAAGCACACCGAATTACAACTCAGTTATACCCAAATTCTTGCTCCCCTAGCTGGTAAAATCGGTTTTCGCCAAGTGGATATGGGCAATCAAATTAAAGCCAGTGATGCCAATGGGCTGGCCACCATTGTTGAAATCGATCCCATTACGGTGATCTTTTCGTTGCCCGAAATCCATTTGCCGCAACTACAATCTCAATTGCCATTGGGGCAAAGAATGTCCGTCGAAATTTGGAATGCCGACAAAAGCCAACGGCTAGCCACCAGTAGCGACTGGATTAGCGATAATCAAGTCGATGCCGCTACTGGCAGTATTCGATTGAAAGCCTTTGTTAGCAATGCTCAACAACAACTCACCCCAAATCAATTTGTGCAAGTAAGATTACAACTGGACACACTGAAACAAGTGCTCATCATTCCCAGTCAAGCCATTTTATATGGCGCTCAGGGTGACTATGTCTATCGTGTCAATGCCGACAATAAAGTCGAAATGATTAAGGTCAAGCGCTTACACAGCACAACAACGCAGATTGCCATTGAAGGCGCACTCAATGTAGGTGACACCTTAGTGACCGACGGCAGTGACCGACTCAAACCCGGCAGTCTGGTTAAAGCGTCTGGCACTAAAGCAGATAAAAAACCGTCTGCTGCGGAAAGCACTTCCACTCAGCCCAGCAAAGAGTAAGCGCGCGTGAATATCAGTCGCTTTTTTATTCTGCGCCCGATTGCCACCAGCTTGCTAATGCTGGCCATATTACTATCGGGGCTATTGGCTTACCGACTCTTACCCTTGTCCGCTTTACCACAAGTGGATTACCCAACCATTCAAATCAGTGCCTTTTATCCGGGTGCTAGCCCCGAAGTGGTTGCCAGTACCATCGTCGCACCGCTAGAAAAGCAATTAGGACAAATGCCCAGTTTGGCACAAATGCACAGCAATAGTACCAGTGGTGCCGCCACCATTACCTTGCGTTTTGAACTGAACTTGCCGCTCGATGTTGCCGAACAACAAGTACAGGCCGCAATGAATGCTGCTAATAATCTGCTGCCTGCCGACTTACCTGCACCGCCCATTTATCACAAAGTGAATCCGGCTGACGCCCCTATTATGACCATTGCCGTCACCTCGGCAACACTGAGCAGACCACAACTGCAAGATTTAGTCGAAACCCGTTTAGCGATGAAGCTCTCCCAACTTTCTGGTGTGGGCTTGGTTAGCATTGCTGGGAATCAACGCCCAGCGATTCGCGTACAGCTTAACCCTTCCCAAGTGGCCGCTTTGGGGTTGTCTTTTGATACGATTCGCACACTCATTAATGACAACAACCTTTCCATGAGTAAAGGAAGCCTGCAAGGCCCTTATCGCTCCAGTACCATTGACGCCAACGACCAACTGAAAACCCCTGACGATTATCGCGCGCTCATTGTCGCCTACCAAAATGGCAATGCCATTCGGCTAGGCGATATCGCCAGCGTCGTCGAAGACGCACAAAATCACTACCTGAGTGCTTGGCTTAACGAACAACCCGCCATTCTGCTCAATATTCAACGGCAGCCCAATGCGAATGTTATTGCCGTTACCGATCGCATTCGTCATAGCCTACCCGAACTCACCGCCAACTTCCCCGCTTCCGTTCAGGTGGATGTGGTAACCGATCGTACCCAATCCATCCGCCAAGCCTTAACTGAAATGAGCAAAGACATGCTCATTGCCATTATCTTAGTCGTAGCAGTGATTTTTATTTTCCTGAATAACCTCAAAGCAACCCTGATTCCCAGTCTCGCTATCCCCTTATCCCTAGTGGGTACGCTGGGCATTATGTACTTGCTCGGTTTTTCTATCAACAACCTAACGCTCATGGCGTTGGTGGTGGCAACGGGGTTTGTCGTTGACGATGCGATTGTCATGATTGAAAACATTGCCCGCCGTCGTGAAGCAGGAGAATCGGCACTAACAGCGGCCATTAATGGTGCCGGACAAGTCGGCTTTACCATTATTTCACTCACTTTCTCGCTCATTGCCGTACTCATTCCGTTATTGTTCATGCAAGACATTATCGGTCGCCTATTCCGTGAGTTTGCCCTAACGCTCACCGTTGCCATGCTCATCTCAGCTGTCATTTCGCTGACACTGACACCGATGATGGCGGCTTATCTATCTGGCAATCACAAAGCAAGCCCCGACCACTCACAACAGACTAACTGGTTCACCCCCATTCAAACGAGCTACCTGAACGCCTTATCGAAGGTATTAACCCATCAATCCTTAACACTGATGGTCAGTTTAGCGTTAGTGCTCATCAGTGCCTTGCTCTATTGGCAGATTCCGAAAAGCTTTTTTCCCGTGCAAGATACGGGTATTTTAACCGTCACCGTTGATGCGCCAGCGAAAACCTCATTCGTGCAACAATCTGCCCTGCAACAAGCCTTGACCCAAACCTTACTCACCGACCCAGCAGTGCAAAGCATTAGCAGTTTTATTGGCGTTGATGGACAAAACATGACCCCCAATAGCGGACGCATGGCGATTCAACTGATCGACAAAAACCTACGAGACGATGCCCCCCTTATCATCGAGCGCTTACGCCACTTAGCGGCTGAGCACAATCAACTGGCGGTTTATATTCAACCCAGCCCAGAGTTAACTGTTGAAGACCAACTGGCACGCAGTCCTTACCAATTCAAACTCAGCAGTCCTTTTCATGATGACTTGGCACAGGCCAGCGATCAGCTGGTAACTGCACTACAAACCTTACCGCAACTCAGTCAAGTCAGTAGTGACTTAAACCTGCAAGGACAACAGGTCTTTATCGATATTGACCGCGACCAAGCAACACGCCTTGGCGTAACCGTCAAACAAATTGACGCTGCCCTCTACAATGCTTTTGGTCAGCGTCTCATCGCCACCATTTTTACCCAGTCGAATCAATATCGGGTGGTGATGGAAATGGCCGATAGCGCAGCGCAAGGACTCGATAAGTTGTCGCAAGTGTATGTGCTGAATACACAACAGCAAGCCATCCCGTTAACTCGCGTGGCTAAGTTCGAACTGAAATCAACCGCATTGAGCTTACAACGACTGGATCAGTTCCCCAGTGCCAGTATTGCCTTTGCCGTCAATCAAGGTTACAGTCTTGGCGACGCCGTGACCGCCATTCAACAAACGAAAGCCTCATTAGACTTACCAGAGAGCGTCGAATTGAAATTACAAGGCGCGACACTGGCCTTCGAGAAGTCCTTAGCCAATAGCCTGTTACTGCTACTGGCCGCCCTCATCACCGTCTATATTGTGTTAGGCGTGCTCTATGAAAGCCTGATTCATCCCGTTACCATTTTATCGACACTACCGGCAGCAGCCATTGGTGCGCTCATCGCCTTATCACTGGCGGGGTTTTCGCTCGACATCATTGGTGTCATTGGCTTAATTTTGCTCATTGGCTTGGTGATGAAAAACGCCATTATGATGATTGACTTCGCCTTAGAAGGGATGCGCCAAGAACAACTCGGTGCCGAAGCAGCGATTATTCAAGCCTGCCGTCATCGTTTACGCCCCATTTTAATGACCACCTTTGCCGCCCTTTTTGGTGCCTTACCGCTCATGCTGTCAACCGGACTGGGTGAAGAATTACGTCAACCTATGGGGTATGCCATTGTCGGCGGCTTATTGCTCAGCCAGCTCATCACGCTCTTCACCACGCCAGTGATTTTCTTGCAACTCGAAAAGCGTTTTCCATCCAGTCACCTGAATCATCATGAATAACGCTTCACAGCTCGCCATTCAACGCCCCATTGCCACGCTATTACTGACCACAGCTTTAGCTCTGCTTGGCTTGGTTGCCTTGAAAGGCTTACCCGCAGCCCCCTTGCCACAGGTCGATTTTCCCGTCATTTCCGTCAATGCGAATCTTGCCGGAGCCAGCCCCGAAGTGATGGCCAGCAGTGTCGCCACGCCGCTAGAAAAAGCCTTAGGGCAACTGGCGGGCGTCAATGAAATCACCTCCACCAGTACGCTGGGCAAAACCAGTATTAACATTCAATTCGACCTGAACCGAGATATTGATGGCGCCGCACGCGATGTACAGGCTGCCATTCAAGCGGCGCGAAGTTTTTTACCTTCGGGCATGACCAGCAACCCTACCTATAAAAAAGCCAACCCAGCTGATGCGCCCATTATGGTGCTTTCGCTCACTTCCGACACCCTATCGCGCGGTCAGTTATTCGATATGGCCGACACCATTCTGGCGCAACGCTTGGCACAAATTGAAGGCATCGGCCAAGTCGTCGTCGGTGGTGGTGCTTCGCCCGCCATTCGCATTCAAGTCGATAGCCAAGCCTTAGCACACTACCAGTTGGCACTGGAAGATGTGCGCACGGTCATCAGTAATCAGCATACCTTTTCCCCATTGGGAACGATTGAAGACGAGGAAGTGCGCTATCAGTTAAACAGCAATCAACAACTTAGCCAAGCCAGCGACTACGCCAAGCTATTGCTTAAAAGCGATGACAATGCCCACCAGCTGAGACTGGCAGACATAGCGCAAGTGACGCAATCGGTACAAGATACCCGCACCTTCGGTTACAGCCGAGGCAAGCCTGCAGTGGTACTGATTCTCTATCGTCAACCCAACGCCAACATGATTGCCACCGTGGATCGCGTCTATGCCACCCTACCCAGTTTACAAGCCCTCGTACCCAGCAGTGTTGAATTTGGTGTCGCCATCGACCGCACCCCTACCGTACGCGCCTCACTGAAAGATGTGGAAGAAACGCTCATTATTGCCATTTTTTTGGTGGTATTTGTTGTCTTTGCCTTTACTCGAACCTGGCATACCACCCTCATTCCAGCACTGAGTATTCCGGTATCACTGCTAGGAACATTAGTGGTGATGGCATGGCTGGATTTTAGTCTGAACAATCTTTCCTTAATGGCGCTCATTGTTGCCACCAGTTTTGTTGTTGATGACAGCATTGTGGTATTAGAAAATATTTTACGCTATCGAGAGAAAGGCTACAGCGCTTATCAAGCCAGCGTTGTCGGCACACGTGAAATCAGTTTTACCGTCATCGCGATTAGCCTCTCTTTGGTAGCGGTATTCATTCCCTTGCTGTTTATGGGCGGCCTGATTGGACGCCTGTTTACCGAATTTGCCGTGACGCTCAGTGTCGCCGTGCTCATTTCCATGGTCATTGCCCTTACCACCACACCTGCCTTGGCAGTGAAGCTGCTTCCAAGCCACAGCGTCAAAGCTAAACGACGCCTTAGCTATCATCGTTGGTGGCGACAAGCCTATAAACGTTCACTGGCTTGGAGCTTGCGTCATCCGAAAACACTACTCACCTTACTGATTATGGTCATTGTCTTAAATATCAGTCTGTATGTGCATGTCAGTAAAGGCTTTATGCCAGAACAAGATACCGGACGTATCATGGGGCGTATTCAAGCCGATCAACACATTTCGTTTGAAGCCATGCAAGGCAAGCTGAATCAGCTATTGGCCACCATTCAAGCCGACCCCGCTATTGATACCGCCACCGCCTTTATGGGCTTTGGTGCGAGTAATTCAGCGGTGGTTTTCATCAGCCTAAAGCCGAAAACCGAACGCAAAGAATCGGCCAATGACGTCATTAATCGTTTACGCCCACTCACCAATCGCTTACCTGGTGCAAGAACCATGATGTTCCCTGTGCAAGACCTACGCATGGGCACACAAAACCCTACTGCTTCCTACAACTTCAGTCTTAAAGCCGATAGTTTAGAAACCCTACGAGAAGCTGAACCGCGTGTGCTAGAAGCCTTACGTGCGCAAGCAAGCCTAAAAGACGTCGATTCCAACCAACAAAGCAAAGGCGCACAAACCTACATTCACGTTGACCGAAATGCCGCACAGCAGTTAGGCATCAGCATGCGCGACATCGACAACACGCTCAATAATGCTTTTGCGCAACGCTTAATTGGCACCCTTTATCGCCCGCTTAATCAATATCGTATTGTGTTAGAAAGTGAAGCCGATGAACGCCTTAGCGAAGCCAACCTCGCTAGTTTGTTTGTGCTCAATAACCAAGGTCAAGCCGTTGCCCTATCTCGCATTGCCCGTATTGAATCGAATAGTGCGCCCTTGGCGGTGTATCATGAAGGCGGCTTTCCTGCCTACACCATCAGCTTCAATTTAGCGGAAAAAGTCAGTCTCACCCAAGGCATTGAGGTGATTGAAAACGCCATTGCCGAACTGGCATTACCTGCCAGTGTGCAAGTGGTTTTTGGTGGCAATGCCAAACTCTTCAAATCGACGCAATCGAATCAACTCATTCTCATAATCAGTGCGCTGGTTTGCCTGTATTTGATTCTGGGCATACTCTATGAAAGTCTTTTGCATCCCATTACCATTTTGTCTACCCTACCCACAGCGGGCTTAGGCGGCCTGATTGCACTGGAACTCTTAGGCATGGAGCTCACCATCATCGCCCTCATCGGTATCTTCTTATTGCTCGGATTGGTGAAGAAAAACGCTATTTTGATGATCGATTTTGCCCTAAACCAACAAAGAAACCATCATCACACTGCTGCACAAGCGATTTATATTGCCGCGCAAGTGCGTTTTCGTCCCATTCTGATGACCACACTCGCGGGTATTTTAGGTGCTGTTCCCCTTGCCATTGGTTTTGGTGAAGGCAGTGAACTACGCGTTCCTTTAGGCGTAACACTCATTGGCGGTTTGATTGTCAGTCAATTACTCACGCTTTACACAACGCCAGTGGTCTTTTTAGCCTTAGAACGCCTAAAAGCAAGATTACAAGGCAAACGCAACATCGCATCCAATAGGCTTGTTTCATCCTCGATGATTAGAGAAAGTTAAGGAAGGTCTAAATAATGCGCTTCGCTTATTATTCAGACTTCCTACTTTATTTCTTTGGTGGTTGGAAGGGCATAAATCGATCCGTTACAGGTTGTTTTGGTGAAGCCCTTCCCCCACACCCCCATCCCTTTTGTATTATGCAGAGATTCCTTAACTATGAATTTACCAACCGTCTCGCTTAATCGAATCCTGTTAAGTGCCATCCTGCTCACCTTGACGGGTTGTAGCAGCATGGCACCCGACTATCAAGCACCTGTCATTGCCACACCTGCTCAATTTGCTGGTTATGAAGTGCTTAAACCCATTGAGCAGCTGCGTCAAACCCCACATTCATCCGCTTGGTGGCAGGCTTTTAATGACCCGTTACTCAACGAGTTGAATGAACGCTTAACGCTCGACAACCAAACGCTTAAAGCCAGTGAAGCGCAATATCGAATTGCCCTAGCCACACTGCAAAGTGTTTCTGCTAGTCGATTACCGACATTAAACAGTAACTTTAGTGCTTCACATGGTACGCTAGCCTCGACCACCAGTTTTTCCAGCAGCGAACTGCCTAAGGTCACCACTTACAGCCTGTCTGCCAATGTCGCTTGGGAACTGGATGTGTGGGGACGTATCCGCGACAATATCAGTAGCAATGAAGCCAAAGCACAAGCCAGTTTAGCCGATCTCTATGCCGCACGCCTCAGCACACAAGCCCTGCTCACGCAAAGCTATTTACAACTGCGTCATTTAGACCATCAGCAGCAACTGCTGGCTGAATCTGAAACGGCCTATCAGCGCTTTCTTGCCTTAACGCAAGCACGTATTAAGGCGGGTGTCGCGTCCAAACTCGATGCCACGCAAGCCGAAACACAGCTTTACAGCTTGCAAGCACAACGGCTCGATTTGCAAGATCAACGCCAACGACTGCAAAACGCCATCGCTTCCCTAGTCGGTACTCATAGTGCCGCCATGAGCATCAACAAAAAAGCTGACTATGCTTTTAGCACACCCGAAACACCACAGCTGATCCCCTCTGCCTTGCTAACACAACGTCCAGACATTATCGCCAGTGAAAGACGTGTTTACGCCGCCAACCAACAAATTGGTGTGGCACAAAGTGCCTTTTTCCCCACCATCAACCTCGTTGCTTCGGCTTCTTATCGCAACCGCGACCTAGCTAACTTGATTGATATTCCCAACACTTTTTGGTCATTAGGCCCCAGCATGGCGCTTGCGCTGTTTGATGGCGGACTGCGCGAAGCCAACAAAGCCATTGCCATCGCAACAATGGAACAAGCCGCTGCTAACTATAAGCAAACCCTGCTCACCGCCTTTCAAGAAGTCGAAGACAATTTAACCAGTTTGTACTGGTTAGCAGAAGAAGCCAAAATTCAACAACAAGTGGTCAGTTCAGCCAACCAAGCACTGTTAATCGCACAAAAGCAATATCAAGCAGGCATTAACAGTGCCTTAAATGTGATTAGCGCCCAAACTGCCGAACTCACCGCGAAGCGCACCCTAGCCGACATTCAACACCGCCAACGCCTTGCGGCCGTGCAACTGTGGAAAAATACGGGCACCGGCATGAACCTAGCGGATGAGCAACAAAAAAGCCCCAGCAATAGCTAGGGCTTTATGATCTCAACGCACAAAGACTTACTTATTCGCTTGGTAAACCTTGAGGTAGTCTTCGTAATTACCGATAAAGTGCTCCACTTTATTCGGCATGATTTCGATGATTTGTGTGGCCAAAGACGACACAAACTCGCGGTCGTGGCTGACGAAAATCAGCGTACCTGGGTAGTTTTCTAACGCCAAGTTCAGCGATTCAATCGACTCCATATCCATGTGGTTGGTTGGTTCATCCATAATCAGAACGTTTGGTTTTTCCAGCATTAGCTTACCGTAAAGCATACGCCCCTTTTCACCGCCCGATAACACCTTAACAGACTTCTTAATGTCATCAGCGTTAAACAACAAACGTCCTAAGACTGCACGAATCGCCTGCTCATCATCACTGGGCTTTTTCCACTGCGTCATCCAATCGAACAGGTTCATATCCGCTTCAAACTCAGCCACATGGTCTTGCGAAAAGTAGCCGATTTGCACATTTTCTGACCATTTAACCTTACCCTTATCAGCTTCTATTTCACCAATCAAAGTACGCAATAAGGTAGTTTTACCAGCGCCATTCTGACCAATCACCGCAATGCGTTCACCCACTTCACACATGAAGCTAAGTCCAGAAAACAAGGTGTTACCATCAAAACCTTTCGCTAAGTTTTCTACTTCCAACGCCAAACGGTAAAGTTTCTTCTCTTGATCAAAACGAATAAACGGATTCTGGCGACTTGAGGGCTTAATTTCAGCCAACTCAATTTTTTCTAACTGCTTAGCACGAGAGGTTGCTTGACGTGCTTTAGAAGCATTGGCCGAAAAGCGCGAGACCAAACTTTGTAACTCAGCAATCTGTGCTTTTTTCTTATCGTTTTCAGAACGCATTTTGGCTTGAATGGCTTCAGCGGCAATCATGTAATCATCGTAGTTACCTGGAAAAATACTCACAGCACCATAATCTAAGTCAGCCATGTGCGTACAAACCGAATTCAAGAAGTGACGGTCATGCGAGATGATAATCATGGTACTGTTACGTGCATTCAGCACATTTTCCAACCATTCAATGGTGTGGATGTCTAGGTTGTTCGTTGGCTCATCGAGCAACAGAATATCAGGATCAGCGAATAAGGCCTGCGCCAAAAGAACACGCAATTTCCAACCTGGAGCCACCGCGCTCATGGGGCCGTAATGCAAGCTTTCTTCAATGCCCACACCCAGCAACAACTCACCTGCGCGCGATTCAGCGGTATAGCCATCTAACTCAGCGAACTCGACTTCTAAATCGGCTACTTTCATGCCGTCTTCTTCGCTCATTTCCGCTAAACCGTAAATACGGTCACGCTCTTGTTTCACTTCCCACAAACGCGCATCGCCCATAATGACCGTATCAATAACGGAAAAGGCTTCAAAAGCAAACTGATCTTGGCGAAGTTTACCGAGCTTTTCGCCATCATCTAACATCACATTACCCGAAGTTGGCTCTAAATCTCCCCCCAGAATTTTCATAAAGGTCGATTTACCGCAGCCATTGGCACCAATCAAACCATAACGGTTGCCATTACCAAACTTAACAGAAATATCTTGAAATAAAGGCTTGGGACCAAATTGCATGGTGATGTTAGCAGTAGCGAGCACGAGAAATATCCAGAATAAACAATAACAAACCAGCATTATAACAGCTTAGCTGAGTGGAAGTATGACATTATCCTGATACTATCTTTGATCAAACCATAAGGTTACGTACAAAAACAACAATCAACCTAAGTCGATTCAACATGTTAAAATATATCCGCTAATTATCTAGACAGACCCATGAGCTACCCCATCCCCCAATCGCTGGCACAAGCCGAAATCGAAATTAAGAAAAGTCGCTTTATTGGCTTGGCCAAGCCGATTCATGATCGAGCGCAGGGAATGCAATGGTTGGATGAAATAAAAGCGACTTACCCTGATGCTCGTCATCACTGCTGGGCCTATGTGCTTGGCAATCCTAGCTGTGCGACCAATGCCGGTATGGGCGATGATGGTGAACCTTCTGGCACGGCGGGCAAACCCATTTTAAATGTGCTGCAACATAAGGGCGTCGGCGATATTATGCTCATTGTCGTGCGCTATTTTGGTGGCATTAAATTGGGCGCTGGCGGACTGACCCGCGCTTATGGTCAAGCGGCACAAGCGGTAATGAGCGTATTGCCGATTCAAACCTTTATTCCCATGCAGTCCGTTTCCATTACTTGTGACTATGGACATGAGCAACACATTCGTCACTGGGTCGATAAGCTACAAGGCTCGGTGTTTCGTGTCGAGTATCTTGATCCGCTAACCATGGAAGTGAATATTCCTGAAGCCGAAATCAATTCGTTTATTCAGCACTTAAAAACACTTTATCACATAACCTTTCAAATAGGTGAGCTATGCCCGCACTGATGATCCAAGGCTGCACCTCCGATGCAGGTAAAAGCACCCTCGTTGCCGCGCTGTGTCGCTTATTACATCGACAAGGTTATTCGGTTGCTCCCTTCAAACCACAAAACATGGCTTTATCAGCAGCTGTTTCTGTCGATGGTGGCGAGATTGGTCGCGCTCAAGCCACGCAAGCCCTTGCTTGTGGGCTGGAACCCCATAGTGACATGAACCCGGTATTGCTCAAACCCACCTCCGACCGCAAAGCGCAGGTGATTATTCGTGGCAAATCGATTGGCCACTTAGACGCGCTCGATTACCACCACTACAAAACGACTGCCAAAACCGCAGTTTTAGAGGCATGGCAAAGCCTGACCAACCAATACGATATTTGTTTGGTCGAAGGGGCTGGTAGCCCAGCCGAAATTAATTTACGAGACAATGACATCGCCAATATGGGCTTTGCTGAAGCAGTCGATATTCCCGTCATCCTTATTGCCGACATTGACCGTGGTGGTCTGTTTGCACATATTATAGGCACGCTAGCCTGCTTGTCGGAAAGCGAGCAGGCGCGTATTAAAGGCTTTGTCATTAACCGTTTCCGCGGCGACATCGCGTTACTACAATCGGGATTGAATTGGCTCGAAGCTAAAACAGGCAAACCCGTATTAGGCGTACTGCCTTATCTTATGGATTTGAAGCTGGATGAAGAAGACGCTGTTCGTCGCCCAACTCAAGCAGACGCAGCACAACTGAAAGTTCGCATTCTGCGCCTACCACATATCAGTAATCATAGCGATTTTACGCCTCTACTCAATGACCCACGTCTGGATGTCGATTACCTCAGTATCGACGACGCCGCCGTTGATGCTGATGTCTTAATCATTCCCGGCAGTAAAGCGGTGATGACCGACTTAGCGCAACTGAATGAACACGACTGGCGCAATAAGCTACTACGTCACTTACGCTATGGTGGCAAGCTGCTCGCCATTTGTGGCGGCTTTCAAATGCTCGGCAGACAACTACTCGACCCGAAAAGAATTGAAGGTGACCGCCCGACCATGGCGGGACTAGCCGTTTTTGACTTTGCCACGCGTTGGCAAAGCGACAAAATTCTCGCCCAACGCACCGGAAAACTCTGGAATGGAGCACCCATTAATGGCTACGAAATGCACCAAGGCATCAGCAGTGGCAATGGCTTAAGCCAACGCCCTTTCGCCACCTTTGATGATGGCAGCACCGACGGCGCCATGAGCGAAGACGGTAAAATTATCGGCACTTACCTACACGGACTTTTCGACCATCCCGACGCTTACCATGCCTTGTTAAGCTGGATGGGGTTAACCGATACGAGCTACCAAGCCATCGACCACAAGGCGCAACAACTGGCCGAATTGGATAGGTTAGCGGATATGCTGAAAGCGCATTTAGATATGAAAAAAATGTTAGAATTATCGAAAATCAATGCAAGCAGTTAAACAATGATTACCAAAGACAACCTAAAAGCCCTACTCACCAGCCTAAACTTTACCACCAAAGGTGAGGTTTACAGCAAGCACTTTGATGCTTTCGATTGCTCATTACAAGTGGATTTTAAGGCAGAAAAGCTGATCTATCCGATTGAAAAAGGCTTTGTTGTCAACGAAAATCAAACCTGTAACTTCTCTAGCCCCGAAAACTTTGTTGTTTTTGAATGCGTACACCGTCTGCTGAGTCAAGGCTATCACCCCCAGCATATAGAATTAGAACCTCGTTGGAAATTAGGACATTCAGCCAAAAGCGGACGTGCTGATATTTTGGTTAAAAACCAACAAAATGATCCCTTATTGATTATCGAGTGTAAAACAGCGGGCGATGAATTCAGAAAAGCATGGAAAGACACATTAGAAGATGGCGCACAGTTGTTTAGTTATATCGAGCAAGAAAAAGCCGTTGAATTTGTTTGCTTATACGCGAGCGATATTGAAAACAACGACATCAAAACGTTTCAACGCATTATCTCTCATAAAGACAACGCCAAAATTCTAAGCGAAAGCCCCGACTTAAAAAGTTTTAATGCTGCAAAAAATGTCAAAGAACGATTTAATGTCTGGAAGTACACCTACAAACAAGAATATACCGAAAAAGGGATTTTTGAAGATAACATTCAACCCTATCACATCGGCAAAGACAAATATACCCTAGCCTTAGATACGAAAATGGTCGATGCCAGCGATAAAAAAGGCAAATACCACGAATTTCGTACCATTTTAAGAAAATACAATGTTTCTCGTCGTGAAAACGCCTTCGAGGTACTGGTTAATTTGTTTTTATGCAAAATTGTGGACGAAACCGAAAACCCTAACGACCTAAAATTTTATTGGAAAGGCATTGCCTACGATAACTATTATGACTTGGTTGACCGACTACAAGCCCTATACAAACAAGGCATGGAAAAGTTTCTAAAACAAGACATTGTTTATATCAGCAATCAAGATATTGACGCTGCTTTTTGGGCAATGAAACAAAAGCGCAACGCCACCAAAGACACCATTAAAGATATTTTCCGTCAGCTCAAGTTTTTTAAGGGCTTGGATTTTGAGTTTATTAAAGTTCATAACAAAGAACAATTCGATAAAAACGCGAAAATTCTGCTCGAAATCATTCAAATGTGGCAAGGGCTGCGCCTATTAAGCACAGGACAAAACCAGTTTTTAGGTGACATGTTCGAGTTTTTCCTCGACAACGGCATTAAACAAAGCGAAGGACAGTTTTTTACCCCCGTCCCGATTTGCAAGTTTATTGTCGCTTCCTTGCCATTAGAACAAGCGATTATTAACAGCAATGAACCCTTAAAAACCATCGACTACGCTTGTGGTGCGGGGCATTTCTTAAACGAATACGCGCTAAGCATTACCCCTTTAGTAGCACAACATAAACAAGCCAATATTAAGGACTATTACAACGCCATTGTAGGTATCGAAAAAGAAGACCGACTGGCGAAAGTGGCTAAGGTATCGGCGTTTATGTATGGTCAGGACGATATTCAGATTATTGATGCTGATGCGCTCGATAACCACGAGCAAATCAAACCCCATAGTTTTAATTGTCTTGTTGCTAACCCACCTCTTGCTGTCGAA
>VFQO010001768.1_pt1 | contig 15394 bp, 14 predicted proteins | sample 3512331 | NCBI WGS metagenome assembly VFQO01 (sample SAMN10412371, study PRJNA504923) | tailings metagenome | isolation source: Replicate 3 from Balatoc abandoned mine | place: Philippines: Itogon, Benguet | collected 2017-08-28
CTAATATTCATCCGGGAAGATTCGGCAATGTGACGGAAGGATAGCTGTTGCACCATGTTCGGCGCATGGGCCATCAATGCAAAAATCCCTGGAATTCTAAAGAGTATGCCAAAGAACACGGTATCCCAGTGCACGGTGCCGCGTTCCCATGCCGATTAGCAGAGTTCTTTATCAAATTCATGACAGAGCCGCAGGATTTAGTGGTAGATCCATTTGGCGGTTCATTCACAACAGCGGTAGAGGCTGAAAGGCTCGGTAGAAGATGGATATCGACTGAGCAGATGGTTGAGTATGTGGTAGGGGCTGCCAGTAGGTTCTATAAATCTGATGGTTTTTTTCAGAATGTGATGCAAGACGGCATGATGACTACGGCATAAGTTGCAAAGCAGAAACCTCATCCAGACAGGACTCTATGAAGCCATTAAATTACAAAAGGACTTGATGGGATTGAATGAATTGGCGCCATTTAGTCAGTGAGGCTGTATCTCATATTTTCCAAATGAGATGATTGTAAAATGTACAATATAGTCTTTATAATACGCCCAGCGATAAGGGTAAACCATGACAATCGACATCAAGCAAACCAGAGTAGCAAAAACCGAGGCAGAAGCACGCGCCATGCTGAAGGAAAAGGCGGCGGCACTGGGCTATAACGACATGGCGGCTTTCCTGCAGTCCTTTCAGGAATCAGAGCAGGAAGAATTGATTGAAATAGATGAAAAACAGGATTGACGAATAGCCAATCTAGTAGCAATATAGCACTTGTGTTAGCTTAGACACGTAAAAAGTAAAGCATTCCAATACTCAGAAATTCCCAACGCACTAGCGATGTTATCGACTGGTGCAATTCCTTATAGAAACATCCCGTCATTTCAAGACTCCAGAAGGTTTACGAATAGCCACGCGCTATTGGTAAGCTTTTTTGGTGAGAACCAAAAAACGTTGCCTTGTGCAGCGTATTTCAAAATATTCCAGTTTTATCGGAAACCATGGCATGTAAATGCTTAACCCTAGCGGGGACATCTTTTCCCGCATAGGGATTAGTGTCTCTGCATTTTTATCAGGAGACATAAAATGCAACAACAGACCCATGTTAAAGCTAGTCAAATCGTTCCTGGACTCAATCCACGGAAATATTTCGATACGCAGGAAATGGCAGAGCTGGAATCATCGATTCTGGCACAAGGCATCATCCAGCCCATCTCGGTCCGCCCGGTAGGGGACAATTACGAGATTGTGGCAGGTGAGCGTCGCTGGCGCGCAGCTAAGAAGGTTCATGGCGAGGATTATTTAATCCCCGTATATATTCGTGAAATGACTGATGCTGAAGCGGCGGCTGCCGGCGCAAATGAAAATATCATACGGGCGGCTATGTCACCGGCAGAGGAGAGTGAAGTTGCTTCACGTATTCTTGGTCAGTGTAACGGCAACTACGACGAAGCGGCAAAACGTCTCGGTTGGTCACGCGCAACATTAGAAAAGCGATTGGCATTAATGAATTGCTCGGAAAATGTGCGTAACGCGCTAACTGAACGGAAAATCCAACTTGGTCATGCGGAGTTATTCGCTACGGCCACGAAGGATAAGCAAGACAAGGTACTGGAGAAAATCCTGAACTTGCCAAGCTTGCCTACCGTCCAGGAGTTCAAGCAGCAGCTCGAACAAGTATCAAAAAACCTGACTTCAGCCATCTTTGATAAAGCTGAATGTGCAGGTTGCCAGTTCAATTCAACGAATCAAGGCATGTTGTTTGCGGAAGCGATCAATGACGGACATTGCACCAACGGGTCTTGCTATGACACGAAGACCGAAGGTGAGCTCAATGTACGTGCTGAAAAGTTGAAAGAAGAATTCCCGATCGTGAAAATCCTGCGACCTGGTGAAAACTTCACACTAATCAAGATTGTTGCCGAAGGCACAACCGGGGTTGGTGAGGCTCAAAGCCAGGCGTGCAAGTCCTGCTCTAATTATGGCGGGGTAGTGAGTTCGCTCCCAAATAGTCTGGGCAAGGTGTACGGCAATCAATGTTTCGATCCGGCATGCAACAGCAGTAAGGTTGCGGCACGAATCAAGGCGGAGAAAGAAGCGGCACAGGCGCAGGCGGAAGCAGCCAAGACCACAGCCAAAGCAGAAACCAAGGCGTCTCAATCGGACAGCAAGGCGACTGCAGAGAAAGCGGAGAAACCTGAAGCAAAAGTCACGGTCGTTGATTCCACGCGAGTCAAGGAATACCGTGTCAAGGTTTGGCGCACTATTTTGGTGAAAGAACTGCTCGCCAACGATGAGAAGAACAAAGCCGTATTGCTCGCATTGAGCATTTGCGGTTTAGGACGATACATCAGCGGCAGTAAGTTAACCAAAGCGTTCAACAAGCTCACGGGTAACGATGTTCCAACAATCTCAAGCAATCTTGGTGAGGTTGTAACATTGTTGATGTCTGCAAGTGACGAGGCGAAAGTTAAGTTGCATCAGGCATTGGCAGCGTCTGTTCAGGATGAGATTGAAGAAAGCAATCTACGTCAGCTGTTAAGCTTCTTAGAGGCGGACATGGCTAAGCACTGGCAGTTAAACAAGGATTATCTGGATCTGATGACTAAATCGGAAATCGAGGTAATCGCGACAGAGATTGGTCTGAAGGCTCACATTGGCGAAGGTTTCAGCAAGCTGATGGGTGGCAAGAAGGATGAATTGGTCGCAGCATTATTGAAAGTCGAAGGCTTTGAGTACGCAGGTAAAGTACCCAATGTCATGCAGTATCGTCCTCAGTAATTTTCAAAACTTTGCAGTAAATTTTTAAAACCCTACGGGTAGCTTTTCACCCGTCAGGGGGATGGCTATCCGTAAACATTACGGAGAACCAAATATGTTTACGCAACTCGCTTTATTGCTTCAAAATTGTACGAGCTTACAACTCATTATGGCCGCAAATCCAGACGGGACATTATCGGTAACGGTATTACCTAAAGGAAAGGCCGGTGACAAGGACGCCGCACTCAATACGCCATTAAGTCTCACAGCAACACCGGAGGAACTTAATGCAGGGTTTGTAAGTGCTTTGAGTGGTTTTGTAGTTAGCCACCAATCACTAGCAGAGCAAATCTCCAATACGGAAGCCATTCTGGAAGCTGCGAAAGCGGAATCACAGAAAAAGGCAACCACAGCCATCAGTAAATCATCCAAAGCGACACCGAAAGCCACGCCTGCAGTAACCGGCGCGGAAGGGAGTGACGATGAAGATGAAGACAACACCGGCGGTGGTGATCCAGAGTCAGATAACGACGCTGGAACTTCTGATAAAACTCAAACAACCGCAGCGGCAACACCAGCTGTAGTTGAATCACTTTGGGATTAGGAGACTGTTATGCAAGTACAAACACTGAAGCGTGTCTTCAAATATAACGGCCTGACTTTACCAGACCCATCCATCAACATGACCCCTGAAGAAGTACGGGACTTGTATTCCGCAACTTATGCGGAGCTGGCGACAGCTTCCATAGATGCACCGGAAACCAAGGGTAACCAGTTGATCTATTCATTCCGAAAAGCCGTAGGCACGAAAGGATGATAGGGGTATGGCATCGTTAAAATCTACATTGTTAAAGCAAAGTAGAGGCGATGTGATTCTTAATCTGGGCGGCGGAAACGCTGCCCATTTTGATAAGGAGAACATGAAATGCGTCTCGCAAGCACTAGAAAAATTCGTACTGAGGTCGATCCAGAGCAAAGGGAAAAAAGCACTACCGCCTTCAGGCGTAATCCCGGTGTTCTGACGATACCAAGAGTAGGCACGGAAGTCATCACCAGTATTGAGGACTCTCAATGTTCTCAGAATCTGGCAACGCTCGCGTTGAATCTGATGCGCTGTGGCTATCTCAAGGAATCAGACAGCAACATGAGTCTGAAGAATCTTGTCCAGACCGGCTTCCAGCGATGGATGCAGGAAAAGATAGGCGACTTGAAGCACTACGAACTCAATTTTGAAACCACCCCTGAGCTTGATTATTGCATCGGTGTCTTTGACAACTCTGAAATACTGGAGGCGTCAGATTCTTATTTCAACAAGACAGCCGGTGAAGCACCTATGTATTGTCTTATCACGCCTAGCAGGGCAAAGATATTTACAGTCGGTGCGGCATTAACTGAAATCGAAGCAAAAATCCCCGGTCTCGGCAAGACAGCCTATTACTGGCTCGTTACGCAGGGAGCAAGGGCTTTACACATGGACTCACCATGGAGGGCTGAAGAATATGCCCAAATGACGTGGTGGTACGGCGAAGACAATGATGATGGTTACCTTGAAATGCTGGGTGAATATCATGAAGGCGAAGACCTCGAAGAGGTGCTCGCCACATCAGTCAAGCCAAGCCAGTGGAAAGCCTCGTTCCCGGATTGGGTGACATCAATCGAAAGACCTCTGTCCGAACAAGACTTGGAAGCAATCGCTAAAAATGAAGATGGCAGCCTTGAATCTAAGGTTGCACAGGCATTGCATGCGCTGATTGCTGATCAGAACGCTTGTATTCCTACCGTAAATGATTTTGGCTGCGAGATTGTATATGCACCGGTTCATATTGCATGGCAAGACGGTGATTATTCACTGGCTGTATCTGATGACCGCATTGAGGAAATCAACATGCATGGTGGGGAAGGTTATTCTGACATTCTGAGTCTGATGCCAATTCCATATAAACCTATGCTTTTTCGGAAGTGGCTGGTGGAAATGGAGCTGGGGTTCAGGCAATTGAAAAACATCGAGCGCCTTATCGATCTGGTAGGTGTTCCTTACTAAAGAAAAGGAGTTAAAACATGGCAATTACCGTAGAAAGCAATGGCGGTGGCAAAGGCGCGAGCCTGGCTGCAGCAATTCTGCTGTATACCAACAATCACAAAGTCGATTACGTGTCAGTTCATGACGTTGGATTTATCGGCAATGATGAAAACAAGCCTTATATCGGTCCTGGGCGGCCAGCTTCGCAAGAAGCCCTGTCCGGATTGATCAAGGATTTGATGCCGAATCTGGCAAAAAGTAAGACGGTATTGCCGGCAAACATCCTGAGCTATGATTTCGATCATATTGCTTGGTACACATTGCCAGGTAAGAAGCGTCTGTGGTTTAAGTGTCAGCAGTTGGGCGGAGAAGTAAGTGCAGAAATTGACCTGCCGGGACTCGTGTTTTTTGCGGGGAACGAAGGCTGGTATGTGTTTGCGCATATGCTCAATAGTCGTCCGGACGGCGATACACCGATGTATGTCGCGCCTTTCCTGAATGTCTGGGAGGGCGGCAAGATCTGCACCGGCAATATCAATGTCCCGCAAATCGACAGCCCGCACGTAACCGCAGCTTTTGAAGAGGCGTTTTTCCGCAGTTACTTTACGCATGTCAACATCCATGAAGCTGGCGGCTTAGTCAGCTACAAGGGTGGACCGTATGCGATGTGGAAAAAACTCATCGACGGCAGTATCAAAAAATTCCCGAAAAAAGCCTTGGTTCCATTCAAGGCCACAGTCGGGGAGTTTCTGGAAAATTTTAATGAAGGAGATCGTAATGCTTGATAAGCGTGATATTGCACTGCAAACGCTTACTCCAAGCGTTATGGTGCCTAAATTTAGCAAACTGGAAGACATGGAACATCCAGGTCATCGTTTTGTTGTAGGAAATAATGGCTTATGGATGGAAGTAAAGCGTCTTTGGCTGGATTTGTGCGTGCCTTTGGCGCTGCAATCATTCGTGCGGATGCCTTATGGCCAGGTAGAAGCAAAAATACAGTTTAAGTTCGGTGCATTGCCTATCGTGTTCCTGAAGCAGTTTTTGACGGAAGCGCGCAAACATCTTCCAAATGAATGTGCAGCATGGTTCATTTGGAATGAAGGTGATGGCAGTATGCGTTTTGAAATGCTGGAGGCGGAATCTGCCTCTAGTGGATCAATCACATACCATTGTCCGGTACTGGCGGAAGAAGAACATCTCGTAGCAGACATCCATTCACATGGAACTGCAGGGGCATTCTTTTCTTTTCAGGACGATAACGACGACATGACCGAAGTGAAAATTGCTGCAGTGCTTGGCAATGTGGACCAGGAAACGCCTTCGATGCGTATGCGCCTTTGTGCAAACGGGTATTTCATCGACTTACCGGCGTATGACTTCAGTCAGACAGGGGAGAATTGATATGTTACATAAAATCAATCCATCTCTTGTCAGAAACAAGGTCAAAGTATTGGTGATAGGTGCAGGCGGGACAGGTTCGCACGTCCTGACGGGACTGGTGGATTTACATCTGTCTATGCTGGCGCTTGGTCATCCTGGTGGGCTGGATGTCTTGTGTTATGACGATGATCTGGTGTCGGAAGCGAATATCGGACGGCAGAAATTTGCCCCATCTGACGTTGGCTTGCCGAAGTCAGTGGTACTCATCAATCGTATTAACATGACGTTTGGCCTGAACTGGAAAGCTGAAGTAAAACGTATTGAAGAAAAAACGCACATCAGCACGATGGACATCGTGATTGGCTGTGTGGATAACCGGGCTGCAAGGCTAGAAATCGTCAAAAGATGCCGTGGGTCATATTATCTTGATTTTGGTAATAGGCGGGATGATGGTCAAGTCGTGTTGGGACAGATTCCATACGATGCAAAAGACCGATCAGTGGATAGATTGCCGCATGCCGGTGAGCTGTTCCCTGACATCATCAATCCTGAGCTGGAAGGCGAAGATGACACCCCCAGCTGCAGTTTGGCGGAGGCTTTGGAGAAGCAATCGTTATTCATCAATAAATCAGTCGCAGATTAGGGGCTGAATATTCTGAGTACGCTGTTTCGCTTCGGAGAGATTGGTTTTCACGGTGGTTTCATCAACTTGAAAACAGGCAGAACATCGCCTTTGACAGTCGATCCGGAAGTCTGGAAAAGATTTGGTTACAAGGTGCGCAAGCCTCGTGTAGCCAAACAGAAGTAATGTTTCACCCCTCCTGCTTCGGCAGGGGGATTCTCAATGCGTCAACGTATCGAGAATCCTTTAAATCTATAATTTTTTAAGGTCATTAATTTTGCGTCTATTTATAAAATTAAAATGCAAGAGATTATGCAAAAAAAGCCAACATCTTCTATCAGAGCAGAGACTCTAATTTGGTACGCAGAAAAATAGATGAAAAAGGTGGGGTTAGGCTATGGAATCCTACCACTAACGAATTCGGGTCATATACTAAAAATGGGGAAACTAGGACCTATTTTAAACCTAAAAGCCCAACCTATTGGGACAGACAAGATGGAAGGGAAGTAAGTGAATAAAGACACTAAAAGGATTATTGCGAATTGCCCTGCGTGTGGATATGGATTAGATTTTTTACCATGGGATAACGGAAGCCCCGCGGATGAAATATGTTCCTGTTGTGGCATCCAGTTTGGCTATGAAGATATCTATGCAGACACGGAAGATGATTTCAGGAAAGTATATGAAAAATGGAGAGAGCATTGGATAAAAGACGGGTATAAATGGTTTTCACCAAACCCACCTCCAGCAAACTGGAATGCAAAAAAGCAGCTACGCAAATATCTTAGCAAATCGAATCCCGACCTTAACTTCAGAAAGTTTAAAGATAAATAAAGAATCAGATGGTTATCTATGAGTGGTTCAGAACAATATTATTGCCGCAGCCTGCGGTTGTGAGCTTGATTTCATTCCGTGGGTAGATGGGTACCCATCATACGAAATCTGCCCTTGTTGCAATATCCAATTTGGATTGGTTGATACATAAGCTGATACTGCAGAAGACTTTGAAAAGGTCTATCAGGAATGGCGTGCTAAATGGCTAACTGATGGTGCCAAATGGGTTGACTCTGCGAACCCGCCACAAAAAGGATGGAATGGTATTAAACAGTTACAACAATACCTTAATAAACCAAAGAAGATTGACTGCCAATAATTGCCTTGGTGCATTCTCTTGCACAAATCCGTACATATCTTTTTACAATACCTATAATTAATTATATAGTATGATTAATTATATCATTTAATTAATTTTATCTGCTCATGGCCAATAAATTTGATCCGCAAAGGCTGCGCCAGCTGGAGTTGCTGCTGAGATGGGAAGGGCGCATCGGTAACGCACGGCTGCGCAATCTGTTCAACATTTCAAGTATCCGGGCAAGCCAATGGCTGCGCGAGTTCAGGGATCAGCATCCTGATTGGGCGGTTTGGGATAGCGTATCACGCACGTTCAACGCGACATGGGACTTCCATCGGACTAAAAACAGGGATAACACCGGCTCCATGGCTGAGTATCTGGCGCTGACCGGGCTTTCCCCTACAAATGCCGCAGCGGATGAAGATGATGTCGTAATGACTGCCTACTATGATACCTTCACCCCGGAACCCCAAATATTCTCGACGATTACAACTGCTGCCAGGTTAGGCTATGCCGTTGAAATCAAATATCGCTCAATGAGCGAGCCATTGCTGCACACGCACATCATCTACCCGCACAGCGTAGTCCGTGCAGGACGCAGATGGCATGTCAGAGCCTACTGTGGCCTTAAACAGCGCTTCAGCGACTTCACCCTGCGCCGCATATCAAAAGCAACACTGCTGCATGGCACATCCCCAGTAGCGAAACAAGACGATACGGCATGGAATACCGAAGTGCAGGTGAGGCTGGTTGCACATCCTGCGCTATCGGAGGAGCAGGCAGATGTAATCCGAGCTGAGTATTTTCACGACACGAGTGCATACGTGGCCACCTGCCGTGGCGCACTGGTGAATTACTTTGTTCAGGATATGCGTGCCGCGATTGATGCAGAAACCCAGCGCCCGCCAGAATACCAGCTCGCGGTCTACGATGTGGACAAGATTCGGCAATGGCTGTTTCCGGGACGCTAAATTTGCACAATATAGATTGTGGACTAAACTCAAAAAATAGAGTTACATAAACCGATTAGAACTTGGAGAGTCAGTATGGCTACAGAAAAATTGCAATTCACAGTAAAACAAAACAAAAAATACGGCGAATACGGCGTATTCACTTATCAAGGCCATGCAAAAGCTGAGTTTCAGAGTGAAATGTTTAGAAACAGTTTGGGTTTTTTGCAAAGACTTATGTCGGATGAAACGGGCGAGGTAGATGAAGAACTGATAACAGAGCTTCAAGGTGCGATAGAAGATATCTGCAATATGTGTAGCCGATTTAGTAAGAAGTATCCTGACTTTCTTCAGGCCTATACGCTTGCAGGCCTGACTCTCCGCAGTAACGGAGAAACGGATGCGTCAATGATCTGGCTGAAACGTGCAGTTGATGTCGGCATGGCGTTGATTCCAGAGGATTTTAAAGGCGTGATTCCATTAGGCGAAGAGCATAACAACGCATTCTTGATGGCCCAACAACTATATGTGCTGGCATTGGATGAGGATTATATTGAATCACGCGATTATATGAATAATGATAAATCAGCCAGGCTTCTGTCTGAAGCAGCCAAGTTATATGAATGGACAGGAAAATCCAGCAACCTGATTCGTGAACTCCTGGTTAATTACTATACGGCATTGGACCAGCCAGAACGTGCAATAACCATCATGAAAGAGGATAGCGCTTATTATAATTATGCGCCATTCGTATACAACCAGGCCTATATTCATTTCTGTAGAGATGAATATGTTGAAGCTCTCACAAAATTACGCCAAGCGTTTCTGATGAACCCTTACATAGCAGAAATGCTGCTCGGCAATCCCGAACCAGAAAAAAAACCTTTCATCGTGTATTCCGGTGATGAACAAATGAACGAAGCAAATCGATATAACGATAGCAACAATATCATGAGGCAAATGTGGGTTTGTATGGATTTATATAAACTCAATTTTATGAACTGGGCTTATAACTGTCCGCAATCATTAAGAGATCGCGCTGATTATGCGGAAATCAGTGAGCGAGCTGAACAAAGCGACTTTTCGGATGCCGCAATGAAGCAAGCCAATAGAGAGGTAGAAGCCTTTATCAACCAGATCAGTGATGATTCATCTAAAAAATGCCAGTTCATGCACAAACTGAATGACGGAAGTTTAATTTACAAATGGGAATATGAGCCTGATGATGAAGAATATGAAGACGAAGCTCTGTAGGGACTGCTATGCAAAATAAATCAGTACACATAACTATTGATATGCGCGAGCAGAGTTCGGGCGTTACAGAGGCTCTGGCGCGCATTCCTGATGTCACGATTGAATACGTTGATCTGCTCAGCGGCGATTATGTGATAGGAGAGGGCATGGCGGTAGAGCGCAAGGCTGCCACAGACTTCGTGACTTCCATCATGTCGAATCATCTGTTTGGGCAGGTGGAGCAGCTCAAGGTGGAATACGAAAAACCATTCCTGCTCATTGAAGGGGATGTGTATAACACCCGTTCAGCTATTCCAGAAGCGGCGCTCGATGGGGCGATGTCCTATCTCTCCGTCCTTTCAGGAATTCAGCTTATCTACACCCGAAATGCCAACCACACGGCGGTGATGCTGCACCGGATGGCCATACATGCCCAGAACGGGCTTGGTTACGATGTTTCATTGCGTTCAGCGAAACCGAAAGACCTGACGCCTTTAGGTTTGTTCCTGATCGAAGGTCTGCCGGGTATAGGAGCTACAAGTTCCAGAGTCTTGCTGAATCATTTCAAGACACCGCATGCCGTTTTCAATGCCACGCCGGAGCAGATGAAGGAAGTGAAGGGCATAGGACCAAAGACGATAGAGCGCATCATTGACGTACTTCACATGAGAAAATAATAATGGATGACCTTACGGTACAAGCAAGCCCGGAAACCCTTAACCAGGATGTGGATTTTGAGCTATTGCGGCTCATCATCATAGACTCCTACTGTCGCGGCAGGAAGGTGGAGATCCGTCTGGATGGACACGTATCCATCAACGGCAGCAACGGCGCCGGCAAAACTACGCTGTTGCGTCTTTTCCCTATATTCTTTGGTGAACGGCCACAGCGCGTCATCACGGGATCGGAGAATTTCGCCACCCATTATTTCCCGGCCTCGACTTCCTATATCATTTTTGAATACAGGCGGCGCGATAATGTGGTCATGGCTGTGATTCATGCCAATGGGCAGCAGCAGGGGTCCGTCAATTACCGATTCATTGACCACGCCTATGAAGATAGACTGTTTATAGATAACAATAAATTCATTGAGCATCAGGACTTGCATAAACACCTGCAGATGCTCGGCATTTCCGAAACAAAGCCACTGACAAGAACGCAATACCGTCAGATATTGGTGAATAATGCCGCGCCTGAGCATCGTGCTTATGCATCACGTTTTGCTTTTGTGGGCTCAAGCAATCGCCTGACCAATATCAACCGGGTGATTACCGGCATTCTTAACCGTGTAACAGATTTTCAGGATCTGAAGCAGATGGTGATTTCATCCATCATAGGTGACGACAAGAAATTCACGCTCAGCACCAAGAAAAACGAACTGATGAAGTGGATCAGGGATCTGCAGGCTCACGAATCATTAGCGGCCAAGAGAGGCGTCATGGAGTCACTAGAGACGGCAGACAGTGAGCGTATTGCCATGACAGCGGAAATCGCCGCCGTACATGCCAGATTGCAGGTGTATATCAATCATGTGGAAAAAGAAGAACAACACCTGGCTGACGCACTGGAGTCCAGCAAGTCCGAGCGCGACAACACCGAACAATCCCATCACCAGAAGGTTGAGACGGCTCAGCTGGCAAAAGCTGCGCTGGATGCACAGTATCAAACGCTTGAAGATGAAATCAAGAACCTGAAAAACAAATTCAATGCCTACCAGCAAAGCCGAATTGAAGACGCCTGCATTCTGGTGGATGCGATTGAAGTAAACAAAAATCAGGCGCAGGAAATCGGCAACAAAATTGATGAAATCAGCGGCGGTATTAAAAATATCAACGATTATTTCGTTAACCTGAAGTCTGAAAAGGAACTCGTTGTTGAGCGCGCCAAATCGGGTTTAAAAGATGAGGAGTCTAGCGTTAAGCAAAGGTCACAGCAGGACAGGGATGAGCTGCTCAAGAACCGGGATTCCATCATCGATAGAATCCAGCAGGACGGAGAGAAGGCAATAGAGGCCTTGCGTCAGAAAGAAAGCGTCATCACAGGGACACTGGCTGCGTTAAGAGAGCGTATCAAAAACGTGACCGGCGATCCGGAGATAATTCAGGCGATACAGAATGCGCAGACAGAACAGGATGCGATAAACGAAGAGATTACGCGGCTTTACGAACTGAAAAACGAGGCTGAAGCCCGAACATCTTCGGCAAAAACGCAATTCACTGACCAGGAACTGCTGTTTAACGAAACCAGTTCCGCACTTGAAGATGCAGAAGGCGAATACGAAAAAATATTGGCTTATGCCAAGGCTGGCGGCGACACGCTGATAGGCTTCCTGAGAACGGAACATCCTGAATGGGTGGCAGACATCGGTCGCGTCATCAATGAAGACCTGCTGCTGCGCACGGATTTGGAGCCAGACATCGCGGAAGGCGCATCCTTGTATGGCCTCAATATCAATCTGGACAGAATCGGCGCATCGAAACGCTCTTCTGAAGAATCTATCCAGCAAGACCTGCATTCGGCCGAGCAGCGCGTTATCAAGCTGAAGGAAGCTGCTGCAGATGACCAAGCGGAAATGAACCGGTTATCGGCTGTGTATAAAGCCGCGAAAGAAGCTGCCACCCTGCAGGAAGCCTCTTTAAACAAGAAACTGGCCGAAAGAAAACAGTGTTCTTCAAGGCTGGAATCCCTGAAGCTGCAGCTGGAAAGAAGCAAGTCCGAGATGCGCGATAGTATCAATGTTGAACTGCAGCGCGAAAACGGCAATTTGACCACAGTGCAGGATGAAATCCGTATTGAGCTAAGAAAAACAGCGCAGTCCGTCAATGAGCAGAAAGAAGCATTCTCTGACAGGATCAAGGAGATTGATGCCAATGAGAAAGCGTCATTGTCCGCGATCAGCCAGCGCAGGCAGGACATTGAAAGCAGGCTGAAAAACGATCTGGAAATACTGGACAAAGAACGGCTTGCACAGCTTGAGGAGCGCGGCATTCCTCAAGGTCTTCTGACCAGTTATGAGGCAGAACTGAAATCGGTCACAGATAAAATCAAGACGGCGGAAGGCAAGGCAAAAGATGTGCGTGAGTATCGTGAATGGCTGGAGTTCAGCTACAGCAAGCTCAATGATAAATCACTGGCACTGGCTAATCTAAAAATCGAGATTCATCAGGCGGAGAAAAAGCTGCTTGATGCAAAGACGGAGAAGAACGCCGACTATCGCAGGTATTCGGAAGCGATTAGTGACCTTGATCGTGAATTAGGTACGGTTTCAAAGAACTTGGCTCATGCCAGAACACACCTCGATTCATTGTCCGCCTGGCCTAAAGACTTAATCATACTGGCGTCACCGCACGACATGGCTTACACACTCATGGATTTAATCAGCCAGAAAAACAACGCGCTGGATAAATACTTCAAGCTCGTGGATACCATTGCGCGGGGCGTAGGGGAGATTCGTCAGGAAATGTTGCGTACCGTGAACACTGCGTCCGAACAGTATTGCCTGCTTGCGGAGAAGGAGTATGGCAGCCCAAGACTGCGCTATGAGTATGAGTGGCTGAACGTATGCCGCGGCTGGTTCAACCAGCAGGAAAAGATGAACGAGAGCAGAATTTGTCAGGATGGCAGGTTGCAGGGTCTGGGCATCAAGACTTTCTTTGATGAACTTGAGTCGTTGAAAAGCAGCGTCTCCATCTTTAACCGCGAGATCAGGAGCAGCCTGAATCAGGCAAATATGTTCTCAAGGATTGAAAACGTCGATGTGCATATCACTACCGATATAGATAAGCAGAATTACTGGCAAAGCATCAAGCGCCTCAGATATGAATATGATGCATGGCACCCGATGTCTACCAGCGCCTTGCCCCCCGCATCCTTTGTGGACGCGGCGAAAGAGGTATCAACCATACTTGGAGATGAAAGAGGCCTGATCGCCAACCCTACTGATCTGATCCAGATTAGGATTGATGCGACCATCAATGGCAAGAACGTAAAAGCCCATGAGGAAAAAGAATTGCAATACATCAGCAGTAACGGGCTTTCCTATCTGGTACTGGCCATCATCCTGGTTGGATTCGTAAACAGGATCAGGGGAAAGAGTCGTGTCGCTATCCCGTATGCGGTGGATGAGGTCATGGATCTGGATTACAGCAATTCGAGCCTGTTGCTGGAGTTCCTGTCGCATAACAACATCAGGATGGTGGGAGCATTTCCCGACATCAACGAACGCCTGACACCTCAGTTCAAATATAAATACAACGTGCTCAATGACAAGCGCATCGCGCTGGTCGATTTAGGTGTTGCAGGTGAGGAGTTTGCCAATGTTTAAGCAGGCTGTAATTGATTTACTTCAGGGCGCTTTCATCTGCGAACAGACAAATCCGGCTGTATACAAATGGCTGAAAGAACCGGACAACCATGTGGAGGTGGATGATTACCTTGGGCGGCTGAACCGCCGTCTCGTCAAGACAAACAACGGATTTGCCTATTATTGTGCATGGGAAACCATCGGACAGGGTGAGCGTAATGAAGTCAGGAAAACCTTCACGGAGATCAAGCACACGATTGCGCCAGTGGTGCTGTTCCTGCAGTTGTGCATGAATCACGCCAGACAGGATGTTTCACCGGCTGCGGGGGACAGGTTCAATTATGCGGCCTTGCTGACTACCATTACAGAAAATCCGAATGTGCTGGAAGAATTGCGTAGGTTGGCTACTCTTGGCAAGGAGTTCATCAGCACTGACGCTTCACCGAAGGGCATGCTGGATCGGGTAGTGAAACAAATGATGCTGTGGGGATATCTAGCTGAGCATAATAAAAATCAGGCCTCCTACAGTTTTACCGGTAAGCTGGATTACTTTTACGAAGTCCTGACTTTCCTGGTTGAAGACGAGAGAGCCATCCAGATAGCCGATGACGAGCAAGACGCGCCTGTGCAGGGGAGGCTCGCTTGAGCAAACACAGCGGAATCAGCCAGATACTCAAGGCGCTGCATGAGTCCAGCGACATCATTGCAGACGCTTTCGAGCGAGGCAGCATAGAAGTTACAGAAGATAAGGCAAAAAGCATGATGAAGCTGGCGCAGCTTCGCATATTGACGCCGGACATCCATAACACTTACCAGTTAAGACACTCGATGCGTAAGTTTCTGCGCACCGTATTAAATACCAACCGCCTGATGGAGGATGGCACCGATCTCGGCAGGACGTTCAGCAGGCTGGATGAGCTGGTGACCAGGCATAACAACGCTTTCATGGAGGGGCGCGAGGATGATAAGAGTCTCTATGAAGAAGAAATCCGCGAGACCATCA
>VFQO010001769.1_pt1 | contig 15392 bp, 15 predicted proteins | sample 3512331 | NCBI WGS metagenome assembly VFQO01 (sample SAMN10412371, study PRJNA504923) | tailings metagenome | isolation source: Replicate 3 from Balatoc abandoned mine | place: Philippines: Itogon, Benguet | collected 2017-08-28
CGCGCGCCAGACATGTCGCCATCATCATGGATGGCAATGGCCGCTGGGCCAAGAAGCGCGGGTTGCCGCGCGCGGTCGGCCACCAGCGCGGGGTAGAGGCAGTGCGGCGGCTGGTGCGCTCGCTCGAACCCACCGGCCTCGAATGCCTGACGCTCTACGCCTTCTCGTCGGAAAACTGGAAACGGCCTGACGAGGAGGTCGATGATCTGATGAACCTCATGCGCAAGTTCATCAAATCCGACCTGCCCGAATTCGTTGCCAACAACGTCAAGCTCAAGATCATCGGCGACTGGCAGTCCTTGGCGCCCGACATCGTCGCCATGCTTGAAGACGCGCTGGCGCAGACCGCGAATGGCAGTCAGACCCTTGCGGTGGCGCTCAACTATGGCGGCCAGCACGAAATCGCGCGTGCCGCGGCCAAGGCGGCAGCGGCGGGCGAGGTCTCGATCGAGACCATCGCCGCCCATCTCGACACCGCCGATCTGCCGCCGCTCGACCTGCTGATCCGCACCAGCGGCGAGATCCGCCTGTCGAATTTCCTGCTGTGGCAATCGGCCTATGCCGAGATGCTGTTCGTCGACACGCTTTGGCCCGATTTCGAGCCTGCGCACCTGACACAGGCGCTCGATGATTTTGCCCGGAGGGAGCGGCGCTATGGCGGGCGCTGAAGTGCGCAAGCAAGCCGTGTCCGATCTGCCGGTGCGGCTCGGCTCGGCGATCGTGATGCTGGTGATTTCCGCCGGGGCACTGTGGCTCGGCGGGTGGTTCTGGACCGGGTTCGTCGGCGTGCTGGCGCTCGGCGTGCTGTGGGAATGGAACCGGCTGGTGAGCCGCTTCGGCGCCTCGAACATCGCCGAGACGCTGTGGTTCTTCGGCGGCGTGATCTACATTGGCGGGGCCGCGCTGGCGATGCTGGCGCTGAGGAACGGCGCGCAATTCCTGCCTGTGAACGGCCAGAGCCTCGGTTATGGTCCGTTCGAGGTGCTGATCGGCTACATCGCGCCGATCATCGCGGTCGATGCCGGAGCCTATTTCGCGGGCCGTGCCATCGGCGGGCCCAAAATCGCGCCCAAGATCAGCCCGTCCAAGACCTGGGCGGGGCTGGCCGGCGGGGCGCTGGCGGCGGGGCTTGTGGGGCTTGGCATCGAGTTGGCCGATTTCGGGCCGGCGGCCGGCTCGCCCGGTTACGACATGGTCAGTCTGGCGCTGGCGCTGGCAGCGGGCCTGCTCATCGCGGTGGTGGCGCAGACCGGCGATTTCTTCGAAAGCTGGATGAAGCGGCGGGCTGGGATGAAGGACTCGAGCAACCTCATTCCCGGCCATGGCGGCCTGTTCGACCGGCTCGACGGCTTCCTTGCGGTGTTCTTCGTGCTGTTTGTGATTGCCTTGGGCCTGCGTTTGCTGGGATGATGCGACGATGACCCGCTCGCTCACACTGCTCGGCGCCACCGGCTCGATCGGCGCATCGACCCTCGATCTGGTGCGCCGCAATCGTAGCGAATGGCGCATCGAGGCTCTGACCGCCCATTGCAGCGCGGCCGAGCTGGCGGCTCTGGCGATCGAATTCGACGCGAAGCTCGCGGTGGTGGGCGACGAGACCTGCCTGCCCGAATTGCGCGCGGCGCTCGGCAACAGCGGGATCGAAGCGGCCGGCGGCGCGCGGGCGCTTGTCGAAGCGGCAGCGCGGCCGGTGGACATGACGGTGGCGGCGATTGTCGGCTGCGCGGGGCTCGCCCCGGTGATGGCGGCGGTGGAGCGCGGCGGTACCATCGCGCTCGCCAACAAGGAAGCGCTGGTCTCGGCCGGCGAGGTGCTGATGGAGGCGGTGGCCAGGCACGGCGCGACGCTGTTGCCGACCGATTCCGAACACAACGCGATCTTCCAGTGCCTTGCCGGAAACCGGATCGAGGATGTGGCGCGCATCACCCTGACAGCCAGCGGCGGGCCCTTGCGGACATGGAGCGCCGAGCGCCTCCATGCCGCCACGCCTGCGGAAGCGGTCGCGCATCCCAACTGGTCGATGGGCGCCAAGATCAGCGTCGATAGCGCGACGATGATGAACAAGGGGCTCGAATATATCGAGGCCTATCACCTCTTCCCGGTCGGGCTGGAGAAGCTTGCTATCGTCGTCCACCCGCAGAGCGTCATCCACTCGATGGTCGAATTCCGCGACCGTTCGACGCTGGCGCAGCTGGGCCCCTCGGACATGCGCGTGCCGATTGCCTCGTGCCTCGCCTGGCCGCAGCGGATGGAAACGCCGCTCAGCCCGCTCGATCTCGCCGCGATCGGTCAGCTCACCTTCGAGGCGCCCAACGAGGTGCTGTTCCCTGCCACGCGCCTCGCCCGCGAAGCCATTGCGGCAGGCGGCGCAGCGCCTGCGATCCTCAATGCCGCGAACGAAGTGGCGGTGGCCGCATTCCTCGCCGGTCAGATAAGGTTCACCCGGATTGCCGCATTGGTCGAGGAAACCCTCGAGCGCAGCAATGATGCCCCGCGCCCGGCGAGCCTCGATGAAGTGCTCGCCGTCGATCAATCGGCTCGCAGGCAAGCCATGAGCCTGCTGGAGAACACAGCCCTTGTTTGAATCGCCCCCCTTCTGGATGTACGTGGCCGGCTTCCTGCTGCTGCTCGGGCCGCTCGTCACGCTGCACGAGCTTGGCCACCTGCTGGTCGGGCGCCTGTTCGGGGTGAAGGCGGAAGCCTTCTCGGTCGGGTTCGGCAAGGAAATCGCCGGCTTCACCGACAAGCTCGGCACCCGCTGGAAACTCTCGGTGCTGCCGCTGGGCGGCTATGTCCAGTTCCAGGGCGACATGAATCCGGCGAGCATCCCCGATCCTTCCGCGCCGAAGGAGGAGGGGAGCTTCCAGCACGCCGCCTTGTGGAAACGCGCAGCTATCGTGGCGGCGGGGCCGGTGACGAACCTTGTGGTCGCGATCCTGATCTTCGCGGCCTTCTACGCCATTCTCGGCAAGCCGGTGATCGAGGGTGCGGAGGATTCGCGCACCATCGGCGGCTTTGCCGAACAGAGCGTGGCAAAGGCCGCGGGGATGCAGGTAGGCGACACGATCATCGCCATCGACGGCACGCCGGTGAAGGACTTCGATCAGTTGCGTACCGCAGTCGGCCTGCATCCGGCGCGCAAGATGGTGTTCACCGTCGAGCGCAATGGCGAGGCAATCGATTATCCCCTCACCACCGCGCGGGTCGTCAGGACCGATGAATTCGGCAATGCAACCGCGGTCGGGCAGATCGGGGTCGCCCCGGCGGGCGGGAAATATGTGTTCGAGGATGTCGGACTGCTTCAGGCAGTACCGCTCGCCGTCAAGCAGAGCTGGGACCTGATGGGCATGATGGTCACCGGCATCAAGCAGATCCTTCTCGGCGACCGATCTTTCCAGGAACTGGGCGGGCCGCTCAAGATCGCCAAGTATTCGGGCGAGCAGATGAGCCTTGGTGTTGCGGCCTTCATCAACTTCGCCGCGCTGATCTCGCTTAATTTGGCATTCATCAACTTCTTGCCAATCCCTGCGCTCGATGGCGGGCATCTGATGTTCTATTTGGTCGAGGCGATCCGCCGCAAGCCGGTAGGGCCGCAGGCGACCGAATGGGCCTATCGCACCGGCATTGCGCTGGTGTTGATGCTGATGGTGGTGGTGACAGTGAATGACCTCTTTTCGCTGCCGCTGTTCGGGTCCTGACCCGTTATCTGCAAAAAGCTGCGGTTTGCCGTGGAAAGCCTGCACCGCAGCGCACCACCCCCGGCCTCGCGGCTTGATTGCGCGGCGTGCATCGGGCAGAGGCTTCCCCCGAGCGCGCCCGGTTTCGCGGGGGCGGATCACTCTCAGGTTGGACGGGACTTTAGCTGCATGAACCCTATGAGCGAGACAGGCCGCGGCCCGACCAGCGGCCAGACCGGCACTTCGCGCACCCTGTCCCGGGCTGGACGGCTCGCAGTGATGCTGACCTGCGGTTCGATCCTTGCAGGCGTGCCCGGCGCGGCTTTCGCGCAGGACACTGCCCAACCGGCACCCGCGCCGGCGCCCGCGGCTCAGAGCAATACCATCCGCACCATCTCCGTGGTCGGGGCCGAGCGGCTCGAGCCGACCACCATCCTCAGCTACATCCGCCTGCGCGTCGGGCAGGAATACACCTCGGCCGCCGCGGACGAGGCGCTCAAGGACCTCGGCGCGACCGAGCTGTTCGCCAATTTCTCGATCCGCAACGACAACGGCAATGTCGTCATCACCGTGACCGAGAATCCGGTGATCAACCGCATTGTGCTGGAAGGCAACGAGCGGCTGAAGGAGGATAAGATCCTCCCCGAAATCAAGCTCGCGCCGCGCCAGATCTTCACCCGTTCCAAGGTCCGCGCGGACGTGGCCCGCATCATCGAACTCTACAAGCGTCAGGGCCGCTTCGCCGCGCAGGTGGAGCCGAAGATGGTGCAGTTGCCGCAGAACCGCGTCGACATCGTGTTCGAGATTTCCGAAGGGCCCAAGTCCAAGGTCCGCCAGATCAACATTCTCGGCAACGAGAAGTTCTCCGATGGCGATCTGCGCGGCGAGATGGTGACCAAGCAGGCGCGTCTCACCAGCTTCTTCAGTTCGAACACCAGCTACGATCCCGATCGTCTCGCCTTCGACCAGCAGAAGCTGCGCCAGTTCTACCTGACCGAAGGCTATGCCGATTTCCGCGTCGTTTCGGCGGTAGCGGAGCTCACGCCCGATCAGAAGGACTTCATCATCACCTACGTGGTGGAAGAGGGCGAGCGCTACAAGTTCGGCGAGGTCAAGGTCGACAGCCAGCTGCGCGACTTCGACAGCGACGCGATGACCACCCAGCTGCCGATGCAGACCGGCGACTGGTACAACGCCAAGTCGGTCGAGGACACGGTCGAGCAGCTGACCGAGCTGGCGGGCCGTTTCGGCTATGCCTTTGCCGACGTCCAGCCGCGCTTCCGCGCGAACAAGGACGACCTGACGATGAACATCACGTTCATCCTGCGCGAGGCGCCGCGGGTTTACGTCGAACGGGTGGACATCAACGGGAACACGCTGACGCAGGACAAGGTCGTGCGCCGCGAGTTCCGTATCGCCGAGGGCGATGCCTTCAACAGCCTCGCCGTGCAGCGTACCACGGCGCGCATCAACTCGCTGGCCTATTTCCAGGAGAACTTCGAGGTAAGCCAGGTCGAAGGCAGCGCGCCCGACCGGATCGTGCTCGAAGCCAATGTCGAGGAACGCCCGACCGGCGAATTGCAGTTCTCGGCCGGCTTCTCGTCGATCGAACAGTTCATCCTTGCCGGTTCGATCCGCCAGCGCAACTTCCGCGGGCGCGGGCAGACCATCGGCCTCAGCGTCAACTATTCGCAGTTCTCGCGTTCGGCGCAGGTGAGCTTTGCCGAACCCTATCTGTTCGATCGCAACATCTCGGCCGGGGTGGATATCTACCGGCGCGATTTCAACAGCTTCAACTTCACCAACCGCGATCGCAACACCACCTTCCGGCAGTCCACCACCGGTTTCTCGGCGCGTGCGGGCGTGCCGCTGACCGAATACATGTCGCTGGTCGGCAGCTACACGCTCAACTACGAAGACGTGACGCTGGACGAGAACCAGTTCTTCTCCGATCTCGATGGCGACGGGACGCGCGAATGCGATCCGCTGCTTGCCGGCCGCTTCCTGTGCGACGCGATCGGCACCCGGCTGAGCTCGATCCTCGGCCTCAGCCTCAACTACAACTCGCTCAACTCGCGCATCCGGCCGACCCGCGGCAAGACCATCTCGCTGAGCGGCGAATGGGCCGGGCTGGGCGGCGATGTGCGCTATGTCCGCTTCCGCGGGCGCGGCCAGCAGTTCTGGAACGTCGGCAATTCGGGCTTCATCTTCTCGGTCCTGCTTGAAGGCGGCACCATCATCCCGCTGCAGGAGCGTCCCGGCGCCGGTGTCGATGACGTGCTGCTGACCGACCGCTTCTTCCTCGGCGAGCCGCAGTTCCGCGGCTTCGCGATCCGCGGTGTCGGGCCGCGGGTGCTGACCCAGCGCTACGAGGAGGATGCCAACGGAAACCCGGTGCTCGTGACCGCGCGCAATCAGACCCGCGACGACGCTATCGGTGGGCGCAACTACTATCTCGGCCGCGCCGAGCTGGAGATTCCGCTTGGCACCGGTGCCCGCGAGCTGGGCCTGAGGCCTTCGATCTGGGCCGATATCGGTGCGCTGTGGGGCGTGGAAACGCCTGTGCTGCAGGACAACCCCAACGGGCTGCAGCAACGCGATGCCCAGGGCAACCTGCTCTATGTCACCCCGCGGCTTGACGCCAACGGCGATCCGGTGCTGGTCAACGGCCAACCGGTGTTCGATCCGACCACCAACCCGCTTGCACCCGACGGCACGCCCAACACCGCGATCATCCGTCCGGGCAGCGCGATCAAGGAAACCTTCCTCGGCAATTCGCCCAGTCCGCGCATTACCGCCGGGATCGGGGTCAACTGGAATTCACCTTTCGGTCCGTTCCGCATCGACTTCGCCCAGACCATCCGCAAGGTCCCGGGCGATGACGAGCGCCAGTTCACATTCAACGTAGGAACCCAATTCTGATGACTATTCTCTCCAAGCTGATCGCCCCGGCAGCGGTGGCGCTGTGCGCCGTGGCTGCCGTGCCCGCCCAGGCCCAGGTCGAAGGCCGCATCGCGACGGTCGACATCTCGCGTGCCGTGCTCGGCACCACCGCCTTCCAGACCGCCTACGAGCAGGTCAACCAGACCTATGCCCAGCAGAACGAGCTGCGCCGCACCAAGGCGCAGGAGCGTCAGACCCTGCTCCAGTCGTTCGACACCAACGGCGACAAGCAGGTCGATGATGCCGAGCTGGCCGCCAAGCAGAACTCGCCGCAGTTCACCCAGCTCCAGACGCTGGAGCAGGAGATCCAGGCCCTCACCAACCAGATCGACGCCGCCCGCGTCTACGCGGTCGAGCAGGTGATCCTCCAGTATGGTGCGGCGCTTCAGGAAGTGGTGACAAAGCAGCAGATCAAGGTCGTGCTCGATCCCAACTCCCTGCTGTTTGTCGCGCCCGAGGCCGACGTTACGCAAGCGATCACAACCGCGCTCAACGCCAAGGTGCCCTCGGTCGGCATCGTCCCGCCGCAGGGCTGGCAGCCGGCGCGCGAGAGCGTGCAGCTGTTTCAGGAAATCCAGCAGCGTCTGATGACCGCCCAGCTGCTCCAGCAGCGCCAGCAGCAGCAGCAGCAGCAGGGCAACCCGCAGGCACCGGCTGGCCGCTGAGGCCGGCTGCACGCTGCGCGAAGGAGCAAGCGATGAGCGAGGGTGAAACCCGCCAGCCCGATCTCGTGGATTACGATATCGGCAAGATCCTGAAGGCCTTGCCGCATCGCTATCCGCTGCTGCTGGTTGATCGCGTGCGGTCGATCACGCTTGGCGAGCGGATCCACGCGGTCAAGGCCGTGAGCATGAACGAGCAGTTCTTCCAGGGGCATTTCCCGGGTGCGCCGATCATGCCGGGCGTGCTCCAGATCGAGGCGCTGGCGCAGGCTGCCGGCATCCTCGGGATCGAGACGATGGAACTGGCCGGTACCGGCAAGCTGGTGATCTTCATGGGGATCGAGAACGCCAAGTTTCGCGCCCCCGTGACACCCGGCTGTCTGCTCGATCTGCACGTCGAGTTCACCCAGAAGCGCAGCCGCGTCTACAAGTTCAAGGGGCTCGCGAGCGTCGAGGGCAAGACCACCTGCGAGGTCGAATTCACCGCGATGATGGTGGATAGTATTTGATTTGCGCGGGCCCCTCCGGGCCCGCGTCCTCGGTGCTGTTCCCTCCGCTTTGCTGCGGGGCACCTGCGGCTCGCGCCGTGCGCTCGCGGTGCCTGCGGCACCGGTCCATGCACTTTCTCCGAGGGTCCTCCCGGTATCGGTTGCGTAGCGACCGCAAGGCCGACTGGCCGCCCGCAGCGGAAGCGAAGCTGAACCGCCAAAGGCGGGGCACCCGCCCGCAGGGCGTGTGAGCGAGGATTTCGCAACCCGGAGGGGTTGCGGAACACAAAGACTCAGCAGGCGGGGTTGCCTTTCAAGGCAAACCCCGCTAGCAGCCGCGCTTCCCGTTTCATAGCACCGCCGGTCGGCACCGGCGAAAGCTGACAAGGAATTGCGTCATGAAGGCCGAAGGGCACCCCGACTATCACATGATCACGGTTAAGATGACCGATGGCACCGAATACCAGACCCGTTCGACCTGGGGCAAGGAAGGCGACGTGATGTCGCTCGAAATCGACCCCCTGAGCCACCCGGCATGGACCGGCGGCAAGCAGCAGGTTTCCGAAGGTGGTCGTGTGGCCGCGTTCAACAAGCGCTTCGGTGGCCTCAGCCTCAAGAAGTAAGCTTCTCACAAGCTGCGCGGGCCTCGGCCCGCAACGAGGAGGGCGGCCCGACGGGGTCGCCTTTTTCGTTTCTGGTCTTGGTCGCGCTTACGCGTGGACGGTCTGTCGTTCACCAGGTGAACACGATCACTACGCCGCGCATTTGATGCAGCGCGTCGCCACTGGCTGGGCTTCGAGCCACTCGGCGCCGATCTCCGCGCCGCAATTGGCGCAGGTTCCATAGGTGCCGTTCTCGATCCGGGCGAGCGCCGCGCGAATCTGGGCGGCTTCGGCGCGCAGCACATCGTCGATCCCTTCGAGCGCCTCGTCATCGGCCAGATCGACCGCCTGTTCGGAGAAATCGGCATCCAGCGGCCTGCGCAGATCGTCCTCGATCTCCTCCGAACGCCCGGCCAGTTCGGCCAGCCTTGCCTGCAGCTTGGTGGCCAGTGCGGTGTAGTCGGTCATCATCCCCTCCACGGTTTTTCGCGATACCACTTGGTGATCACGTATTTGACGCCCTTTCTGACCTTCATCCCGTGATGGAGCGTCGCCGGGTTGACGTTTCCGTCCGCCAGGCAGTTGTTCCAGCACAGCAATTTTCCCGTTTCCGGCTGAAAGGTCTTGTCGAGCACCTTGAAACGGGTAGCACCGCCCGCAGCGACTTCATTGAGATAGATCATGAAAGTCCAGGTGCGGTTGCCCGACAGCGTGCAGAACTTCGCGAAGTCGCGCCCGCCCGGGGTGAAATAGTCGGTGTGCGGCTTGAACTCCTGCCCCTCGGCATAGCGCTGCCCCTGCAAGGGCTCGCCAAAGGCCGGATCGAGGCCGGAGAGCTGCGCGATCATCGCCTCGATCCGTTCGACCGGAGGCAGCCCGGAAGCCAGATCGCAGGTCTCGCTGGTGCGGAAATAGGCATCGCCATTGTCGTCGGCGATGGTCGAGGGGCGGCGACCGGCATCGATCAGCGCGATCAGTTCGGCGCACAGGGCGGGATCGGCAAAGCCGCGCAGCTGGAACAGTTCGGCCTTCGGAGTCGGCAGGCGCTGCACGCCGTCATGCGCGGACAGACGTGCGGCGATGGATTCGCTGGTCCCGGTCATGGCTTCAAGGATAGTTGGCCAGACCGCCGGCGCAACGATTTCGCGCCTCGCGAAACAATCTTGCGCGAGAGCTTGCGGAAAACAGTTTTCGCTTCCCATCGGCAGGCCTTTGTGCAAGAGGCTCGCGCCCGCCCAAAGCGCACTTGACCGGGCGCGTGCCTTGCGTAAACCGCGCGCCTCTAGCGCGGGCTTGGCAGCGACCGGGAAGGTTGTTTTCGGGCAGGGGCGTGTGGCGATCATAGCTCAGTTGGTTAGAGCGCCGGTTTGTGGTACCGGAGGTCACGGGTTCGAACCCCGTTGGTCGCCCCATCTTCCTCTTCCCCTGTCACGCTGTCCCGCGCCGGAAACGGGGACACGCTGATGACCGCTTTCTGGGCCGAGCCCGATTTCGACGCGCACGAATGTGTGCAACTGGTGCATGACCGTGCGAGCGGTCTGACCGCGATCATCGCGATCCATTCCACCCATTGCGGCCCCGCCGCGGGCGGCACCCGCTTCTGGCATTACAACGATCCCGCTGGCGCCATGCGCGATGCGCTGCGCCTGTCGCGCGGGATGAGCTACAAGAACGCCATGGCCGGCCTGCCGATGGGTGGCGGCAAGGCGGTGATCCTTGCCGATGAACAGCGGATCAAGACCCCTGAAATGCTCGCCGCCTTCGGCGATGCGGTCGAGGCGCTAGGCGGCCGTTATGTCACGGCCGAGGATGTCGGCATCACCGAAGCGGACATGGTCGCGGTTGCCCAGCGCACGACGCATGTCTCGGGGCTTCCGGTGGCGGGCGAGGGCAGTGCGGGCGGCGATCCCGGCCCCTTCACCGCGATGGGCATCTTCCTCGGCATCAAGGCAGCGGTCCGCCACAAGCTCGGCAAGGACAGCCTCGCGGGCGTCCATGTCGCGGTGCAGGGCACCGGCTCGGTCGGCGGCGGCGTGGCGCGGCTGCTGGCCAAGGATGGCGCGAAGCTGACGCTCGCGGATATCCATGCCGAACGCGCCGCCGGTCTTGCGCGCGAACTGGGCGGGCAGGCCGTGGCGTCCGAGGCGATCATGTCGGTCGGCTGCGACGTGTTCAGCCCCAATGCGCTGGGCGCGATCCTCGACGAGGAGGGGATTGCCCGGCTCGACTGCGCGATCGTTGCGGGCGGCGCCAACAACCAGCTGGCCCGCCCCGAGCATGGCGCGCTGCTGGCGGAGCGCGGCATTCTCTATGCCCCCGATTACGTGATCAATGCGGGCGGGATCATCTCGGTCGCGCTCGAATATCTCGCCCGCCGCGAGGGTGCACCGGCCGACATCAACGAGGTGCGCAAGCGCCTCGCGCAGATCCCCGGACGGCTCGAATCGATTTGGGCCGAAAGCGATGCCACCGGCACGCCGTCCGATGTGGTCGCCGACCGGATGGCCCAGAAACTGATCGGTCGCAGCTGATCGGACGCGGTTGAATGCGCGGGCACTGGCGGGAACTAATCGGGGCGTGCATGAATTGCAGTCTTGTCCCTGACGGGTGTAAGGCTACAAGCCCCGCCAGACCCTAACGCCATGCACATCTACGCAAACCCCACCCGATTCCTCGCCCTGGCAAAGTGGCTGATGCCGCTGCTGTTCTGGAGCGGGCTGGCGCTGTCGCTCGGTGCGATCGCGTGGGGCCTGTTCGTGGTCCCGCCCGACCGGCTGATGGGCGAGACCGTGCGCATCCTGTTCATCCATGTCCCCGCCGCCTGGCTCGGCATGGGTGGCTGGGCGGGGATCGCCATTTCCAGCGCCATGCTGCTGATCTGGAAGCACCCGCTCGCCGCGCTTTCGGCCCGCGCGATTGCAGTGCCGGGAATGGTGTTCTGCGCGATCTGCCTTGCCACCGGATCGATCTGGGGCCGCCCGACCTGGGGCACCTGGTGGGAATGGGACGGGCGGCTGACGTCCATGCTGGTGCTCTTGTTCCTCTATGCCGGCTACATCGCCTTGTCGCAGGCCGCCGCGCGCGAGGGCACGACGCCCAGGATCGCGGCAATCTTCGGTCTGGTGGGCGCGATCAACGTGCCGATCATCAACCGCTCGGTGGTGTGGTGGAATTCGCTCCACCAGCCGCCCAGCATCACCATGGGCAAGAGCGCGATCGACGCCGCCTATCTGTGGCCGCTGCTGATCGCGGTGCTCGGATTCTCGCTGTTGTTCGGCGGTGTCGTGCTGATGCGGATGCGCGCGCTGATTGCCGAAGCGCAGGTCGAAGCGCGGCTGCGCCGCCGGGCGCTGGATGATGACGCGCCGCTCGCCGCTGCGCCCGTGCTGGAGCAGGCGTGATGCGCGAGGAACTGGCGCAGTGGGATTTCGTGATCCTCGCCTATGGTGTGGGTCTGGTGGCACTTGCGGGGTTAAGCATCTGGGCGTGGCGCGCCATGCGCAATGCCGAGGCGCGCCGCGATGCCGCGCGGCGGCGCTGAGAAGGAGCAGGGCATGAAGGCCAAGCATCAACGTCTCGTGCTGGTGGTCATCGCCGTTCTCGCGATTGTCGGCGCGGGCCTGCTCGCGGCGTGGTCCCTGCGCAATCAGGCGAACTACTTTTACCTGCCCGAGCAGATGGCCTCAGACCCGCCCGAAGTGGGGCAGGCGGTGCGGCTGGGCGGCATGGTGCAGGCCGGATCGATCAAGACCGCGGCTGACGGCGTGACGGTCGACTTCATGGTCACCGGCAACACCGATGCGGCGATTCCGGTGCGCTACAGCGGCATCCTGCCCGATCTCTTCGTCGAGAATTCGGGCGTGGTGGCCGAAGGCAGCCTTGGCCCGGACGGGGTGTTCATCGCTACGAACCTGCTCGCCAAGCATGACGAGAATTACGTGCCCAAGGAGCTGGAAGGCATGGGCACCAGGGAAGCCGCGAAGATGGCTGCCGACACCACGGTCGGGCTGGACTAGGCGCAAGGGACAAGGTGAGGGGCTGAGCAATGATTGCCGAAATCGGACTTGCCGCCCTGTGGCTCGCTGCGGCGCTGGCGGTGCTGCAGATGGTCTCGGGCGCGATGGCGCTGCGCGCTCCCGAAGGCGAAGCCGCGCCGATGGCGATCTACACCCGCCCGGCGGCGGTGGTGCAGGCGTTTCTGGCGGTGCTGGCCTTCTTCCTGCTGCTCTATGCCTTCGCCGTCACCGACCTTTCGATCAAGCTGGTGGCGACCAATTCGCATTCGATGAAGCCGCTGATCTACAAGCTCACCGGCACCTGGGGTAACCACGAGGGCTCGATGCTGCTGTGGGTGGGGGTGCTGGCCGCGTCCGGCGGACTGCTGGCGGCCTTCGAGAAGCGCCTGCCCGAACGCACCATGGGCGCGACGCTGGCGGTGCAGGGCTTCGTGGCGATCGGCTTCTACGCCTTCCTCCTGCTGTCCTCCAACCCCTTCGAGCGCCTGCCGGTGCCGGCGGTGGAAGGCACCGGCCTCAACCCGCTGCTGCAGGACATCGGCCTCGCGATCCACCCGCCGACGCTCTACGCCGGTTATGTCGGTCTGTCGGTCGCCTTCAGCCTGGCGATGGGCGCGCTGCTGACGCGCGAGGTCAATCCTTCCTTCGCGCGCGTGATGCGCCCCTGGGTGCTCGGCGCATGGGTGCTGCTGACGCTGGGGATCACGGCGGGTTCCTACTGGGCCTATTACGAGCTCGGCTGGGGCGGCTGGTGGTTCTGGGATCCGGTCGAGAACGCCTCGCTGATGCCGTGGCTGGCGGCGACCGCGCTGATGCACTCGGTGAGCGTGCTGGCGGCGCGCGATGCGCTCAGGACGTGGACGATCATGCTCGGGGTGCTGGCCTTCTCGATGTCGATGCTCGGCACCTTCCTGGTGCGTTCGGGCGTCTTGACCAGCGTCCATGCCTTCGCAGTCGATCCCGAACGCGGCAGCTTCATTCTTGCGCTGCTCGGGCTCTACATCGGCGGGGCCTTTACCATCTTCGCCCTGCGCGCGGGCGCGGTGGCCGAGGGCAAGCGCTTTGCTGCAACCAGTCGCGAAGGCGCGCTGGTGTTCAACAACGTGATGCTCTCCGCGATCCTCGCGATCGTCTTGCTCGGCACGCTCTATCCGCTGCTGACCGAGGCCTTCGATGTGCGCGTCTCGGTCGGGCCGCCCTATTTCAATCCGGCCTCGGCCATTTTCGCCATTCCCATGCTGCTGGTGATGGCGGTCGGCCCGCTGCTGCGCTGGCGCGCGGACAAGCCGGCGCGCATCCAGTTCGAGATGCTGCTGATTGCCGCCGTGCTGATCGGGGCGATCGCGCTGGTGAGCTTCTTCGGCTCCTATCCCTTCCTGCCCCTGCTCGGTCTGGGGCTGGCCCCGGCGCTGGCGGTGGCGGCGGTGCTGCCGCTGCGCGGCCGCAATCTGCGCCGCGTGCCGGCCGCGACATGGGGCATGGTGCTGGCCCATTTCGGGGTCGCGGTCTCGCTGTTCGGCATGGCCTGCGAGGGTGCCTTCACGCAGGAGCGTCTCGCGGCGGTCGTCCCGGGCGGCACCGAGCAGGTCGGTGATTTTTCCGTCACGCTTGAGAGCGTCGCGCCTGTGGCCGGGCCGAACTGGACCGCGATCGAGGCGCGGCTGGCGGTGCGGCAGGGTGCTGGCGAGCCGGTGATCCTCAGTCCGCAGGCGCGCAATTTCTGGTCGCCTCCGCAGGCCACCAGCGAAAGCGCGCTGCTGACGAAGTGGAACGGGCAGCTCTACGCGGTGATCGGCAATCAGGCCGAAGACGGACGCTGGCAGATCCGCGTGTGGTGGAAGCCCTTCGTGACCTTCATCTGGTATGGGGGCCTCCTGATCGCGCTCGGCGGCGTGCTGGCGATCGCCGGACGGGTGCGGGTCGATGTGAAGCGGCGCAAGGCGGTGAAACTGGGCGATGCGCGCCGCGCCGATCTTGAAGCACTGGGGGCGGCTGAACCCGTGCCTGCGGAATGACAGACGAATTCGATCCGAAAAAAACTGACCGCCGCGACTTCTGGCTTTGGAAGTTGCCCCTCGGCATCTGGCTATGGGCCCCGCTCGCTCTGTTCGCCTTCTTCGCAGGGCTGGCGGGTTACATGCTGACCCAGGAAAAGGACCAGTTCGTCGAAAGCACGATGATCGGCCAGCCGCTGCCCGACTTCGCGCTCGATCCGGCCTTCGCGGGCCTGCCGGGTGCGGCCAAGGCGGACTTCGTCGGCGGCGGTCCGCGCCTGCTCAATGTCTGGGCGAGCTGGTGCCTGCCCTGCATCGCTGAGGCGCCGCAGCTTGAGGCATTGAAGGCGCAAGGGGTCGAGATCATCGGCATCGCCATCCGCGACCGGCCCGAGGACGTCGCCAATTTCCTCGGTGCGCACGGCAATCCCTACAGCCGCATCGGTTCCGACCGCATCTCCGAAGTGCAGCTGGCGATCGGCTCATCCGGCGTGCCCGAGACCTTCGTTATCGATGCCGAAGGCGTGATCCGCTACCAGCACATCGGCGATATCCGTGCAGACGACGTGGCGGTGCTGCTGGCCGAACTGGAGAAGGCGAAATGATCCGCGCCGTTTTCGCTGCTGCGCTGGTGCTGCTGGCCGTGCTGCTGCCCCGGCCGCTGGGCGCGCAGGATACCATGCCGCCTGCGCCCTATGCCTATAACCAGCTCGGCGATCCCCGGCTCGAAGCCGAAGCGACCGCGCTGATGCACACCCTGCGCTGCCTGAAGTGCCAGTCGCAGTCGATTGCGGACAGCGACGCGCCGATGGCGGGCGACATGCGCCATCAGGTAAGGAGCCGCATTCTGGCGGGCGAAAGCCCCGATCAGATCCGCAGCTGGCTGATCGCGCGCTATGGCGACTATGTCAGCTACGAACCCGCGGTGAGCAGCACCACCTGGCCGCTGTTTGCCGTGCCGGTGCTGGTGATCCTGCTGGTCGCGGGCGTGCTGCTGCGGCGGCTCGGCA
>VFQO010001770.1_pt1 | contig 15385 bp, 18 predicted proteins | sample 3512331 | NCBI WGS metagenome assembly VFQO01 (sample SAMN10412371, study PRJNA504923) | tailings metagenome | isolation source: Replicate 3 from Balatoc abandoned mine | place: Philippines: Itogon, Benguet | collected 2017-08-28
TGAGTGGATTGCATGAGCTCCGCTTTTCGCCTTTGGGCGAGTCACTTTCTTTTGCTTCGCCAAAAGAAAGTAACCAAAGAAAAGGCGACCCCTGCTGTGTCGGCCTTCGGCTCCCCTGCGATGCTCGCCGGCCGGGGCGGTGCGGGAACTCGCCCTGGCGGGCTCAGACACCCCGCACCTTTTTCCCCCGTCCGGCTGCGCTTCTCGGCGACACACGAGGGGCGCCAAAGCATGCGCCAGTGCTTGGTGGTGAGATGGCATTACGTGACGGCGGTAGCGGGGGGTGTTCCCCTTCAGCGCTGCCGATTTGGCGTGGGCGGGCGGGACAAGAGCGGAACCGTGTCCGAGCTCCGCAGCAAGGCACGTTTTGTGTGCCTTGCCAGGGCGAGTTGGTGGAGCGCCCGCCCGCGCACGCCAAATCGGGAACCCGCAGGGCAGCGATGTGGGGTCGCCTTTTCTTTGGTTACTTTCTTTTGGCGAAGCAAAAGAAAGTGACTCGCCCACAGGCGAAAAGCGAAGCCCCAGCCTTCCCTCGGAAGCCAACATGAAATTCCGCCTCTACCGCTACTCCCCCGAGTCCGGCGACAAGCCCTTCATGCAGGACGTCGACCTCGACATCGACCCCGCCGGCAAGATGCTGCTCGACGCCCTGCTGGCGATCAAGGCGCAGGACGAAACACTGTCGCTGCGCCGCTCCTGCCGCGAAGGCGTGTGCGGGTCGGATGCGGTGAACGTCAACGGCCGCAACCGGCTGGCGTGCATCACGCCGCTGTCCGAGCTGACGCAGCCGATCGAAGTGCGGCCGCTGCCGGGTCTGCCGGTGATCCGCGACCTGATCGTCGACATGGAGCCGTTCTACAGGCAGTACCGCTCGATCAAGCCCTGGCTCATCAACGACGACCCCGAGCCCGAGGTGGAACGTTTGCAGAGTCCGCAGGACCGCGCGCTGCTCGACGGCGCCTACGAATGCATCCTGTGCGCCTGCTGCACCACGGCGTGTCCTTCGTTCTGGTGGAATCCGGAAAAATTCGTCGGCCCGGCGGGTCTGCTGCAGGCGTACCGTTTCATTGCCGACAGCCGCGACGAAGCAACGCCCGCGCGGCTCGACAACCTGGAAGATCCATACCGGCTGTATCGCTGCCGCGGCATCATGAACTGCGTCGATGCCTGCCCCAAGGGGCTGAACCCGACGGCGGCAATCGGGCGCATCAAATCCTTGCTGGTGAAACGGCGTGTCTGACGCGCTGGCCTGGCGCTGCCGCCGCGGATTGCTCGAACTCGATCTCTGGCTGGGTGGCTTTCTGCAGGCGCACCGCGCTACACTTCAGCCTTGCGAGACAGCCGCGCTGGAGCGCTTGCTGGCCTTGTCCGACATGGAAATCGTCGACCGGCTGCAAGGCAGGCCGCCTGCGGGCGATGCCGCTCTCGAAGCGCTTGTTGAACGCCTACGGCATTATCGGGCTGCAGTATTTTTGGAATTGCAATGAAAAAAACCGTCACCCTCACTTTCAGCGACGGCAGTCCGTCCATCGAACTGCCCGTCGAGCAGGGCACCTATGGCAAGCCGGTGATCGACATCCGCACGCTCGGCTCGCACGGCTACTTCACCCACGACCCGGGTTTCACCGCCACCTCCAGCTGCAACTCCGCCATTACCTACATCGACGGCGACGAAGGGCTGCTGTATTACCGCGGCTACCCGATCGATGAACTGGCCTACCAGTCGGATTACATGGAGGTCTGCTATCTGCTGGTCCACGGCGAGCTGCCTGCAGCCGGACAGAAAATGGCGTTCGAGCACTCGATCCGCCATCACAGCCTGCTGCACGACCAGATGGAGAACGTGTTCCGCGGATTCCGCCGCAGCGCGCATCCGATGGCGGTGATGATCGGCGTCACCGGCGCGATGTCGGCCTTCTACCATGAAGGCACCGACCTGTTCGATCCGCGCCATCGTGAAATCGTCGCGCATCGCTTGATCGCCAAGATCCCCACGGTGGCGGCCTGGGCCTACAAGTTCAACGAAGGCCAGCCCTTCGTCTATCCGCAGAACCACCTGTCGTACGCCGAGAACTTTCTGCACATGATGTTCTCCACCCCGTGCGAACCCTACGAGCCCAATCCGGTGCTGGCGCGCGCGCTCGACCGCATCTTCATCCTGCACGCCGACCATGAGCAGAATGCCTCGACCTCGACCGTGCGGCTGGCCGGCTCGAGCGGCGCCAACCCCTATGCCTGCGTCGCGGCCGGCATGGCCTCGCTGTGGGGGCCGCTGCACGGCGGCGCCAACGAGGCGGTGCTGAAAATGCTCGACGAAATGGGCGACGTCTCGCGCATTCCCGAATACATCAAGCGCGCCAAGGACAAGACCGACGCCTTCCGCCTGATGGGTTTCGGCCACCGCGTCTACAAGAACATGGACCCGCGCGCCCGCATCATTCGCCAGACCTGCTACGAAGTGCTGGACGAACTCGACCTGCGCGACGATCCGCAGTTCAAGATGGCGATGGAACTCGAGCGCATCGCGCTGGAAGACGACTACTTCATCTCGCGCAAGCTCTATCCCAACGTCGACTTCTATTCCGGCATCATCTTCCGCGCCATGGGGATTCCCAGCAGCATGTTCACCGTGCTGTTTGCGCTCGCCCGTACCGCGGGCTGGGTGGCGCAGTGGAACGAAATGCTCGCCGATCCCGCCCACAAGATCGGCCGCCCGCGCCAGCTCTATACGGGCTCGACGCGGCGCGAATACGTGCCGCTGGAGCGGCGCGGCGCCTGAGCAGGCAGCGCGTTGGCCGATCGCTTCGACATGAACGAACCCGACTGGCAGCTGACGTCACCGCTATACGCCGGCAACGCGGCGTATCTGGAACAGTTCGGCGACGATGCGCTGGCGCCCTGGCTGAAACAGCCGTTGCCGGGCGCGCCAGCCGCATCGGATGCCGCCCAGGTCGCGGTGCTGCGGCTGATCAATGCCTACCGTTATCTGGGCGTGCGGCAGGCCGAGCTGGATCCGCTGCGGCGTTTCGAGCCGCCGCCGAGCCCCGAACTCGACCCGGCGCACTACGGCCTGACCGAGGCCGACCTGAGCCGCGAGTTCGAGACCGGATCGCTGTTCGGGGTGGGGCGCACCACCCTGGCCGATATTCTGCAGCGCCTGAACAGCGCCTATTGCGGCCACGTCGGCGTGGAATACATGCACATCACCGACGTGGCGCGCAAACGCTGGCTGCAGGAACGCATCGAAAGCGCGCAGGGGCGTTTTGGCGTGTCCACCCAGCTCAAGATGCAGTTGCTGAAGCGGCTGACCGATGCCGAGACGCTGGAAAAATTCCTGCACACCCGCCATGTCGGGCAGAAGCGCTTCTCGCTGGAAGGCGGCGAGAGCCTGATCCCGCTGCTCGACCAGGTGATCGCGCGCTGCGCGCGCCACGGCGCCAAGGAAATCGTCATGGGCATGGCGCATCGCGGGCGCATCAACGTGCTGGCCAACATCATGGGGCGCCCGCTCGAAAGCCTGTACGAAGAACCGGCGAACGGCGATGCGGACTCGCCGCTGTCGGGCGACGTCAAATATCACCAGGGCTTTTCCACCGATATTTCCACGCCATACGGACCGGTGCACCTGGCGCTGGCGTTCAACCCCTCGCATCTCGAGATCGTGCATCCGGTGGTGCGCGGCTCGGTGCGCGCGCGCCAGGACCGGCGCGGCGACGTGCTCGGCTACGAAGTGGTGCCGGTGATCCTGCACGGCGACGCCGCCCTGTCGGGGCAGGGCGTGGTGATGGAAAGCCTCAACATGTCGCAGACGCGCGGCTTCAGGAACGGCGGCGCGATCCACGTGGTGATCAACAACCAGATCGGCTTCACCACCTCCGACCCGCGCGACGTGCGCTCGACGCTGTATTGCACCGACGTGGCGAAAATGGTCGAGGCGCCGGTGCTGCACGTCAACGGCGACGATCCCGAGGCGGTGGCGTTCGCGGTGCAGACCGCGGTCGATTACCGCTACACCTTCCACAAGAACGTCTTCATCGACCTGGTGTGCTACCGCCGCCACGGCCACAACGAGCAGGACGAGCCGCTCGCCACCCAGCCGCTGATGTATCGCCGCATCCAGGCGCATCCCAGCACGCGCACCCTGTATGCGCAGCGGCTGGTGGACGAGGGGCTGCTCGACCAGGCGCAGGCCGACGACCTGGTCGATGCCTGCCGCGCGCGGCTGGAGCACGGCGAGTCGCTGAGCGCGCCGGCGCTGTCCGATTTCAAGCAGACCTATGCCACCCACTGGGAGCGCTTCAAGGGCCGTCCCGGCGACGTGCCGACTGCCGTGCCGGCCGCCCGGCTGGATTTTCTGGGCGATCGCATCACGCTGCTGCAGCACGAGATCGAACTGCATCCGCGGGTGCGGAAAGTGCTGGACGACCGCCGCCGGATGCGCGCGGGTGAACTGCCGGTGGACTGGGGCTACGCCGAAAACCTGGCCTACGCCAGCCTGCTCGACGCCGGCTACAACGTGCGGGTGTCGGGCCAGGATTCGGCGCGCGGCACCTTCTTTCACCGTCACGCGGTATGGCACGACCAGAAGCGCGAGCGCCGCCAGAGCGGCGTCTACGTCCCGCTTGAGCATATCCACAACCAGCAGGGCGATTTCACCATCATCGATTCGCTGCTGTCGGAAGAGGCCGTGCTGGCGTTCGAGTACGGCTACGCCACCGCCGACCCCGACACGCTGGTGGTGTGGGAGGCGCAATTCGGCGATTTCGCCAACGGCGCGCAGGTGGTGATCGACCAGTTCATCACCAGCGGCGAGGCCAAGTGGGGGCGGCTGTGCGGCCTCACGCTGCTGCTGCCGCACGGCTTCGAGGGGCAGGGGCCGGAGCATTCGTCGGCCCGCCTCGAACGCTATCTGCAGCTGTGCGCGCAGGACAACATCCAGGTGTGCGTGCCGACGCTGCCGGCGCAGATGTTTCACCTGCTGCGGCGGCAGATCGTGCGCCCGTTGAGAAAACCGCTGGTGATCATGAGCCCGAAGAGCCTGCTGCGCCATCCCGAATCGACCTCGTCGCTGGCGGACCTGAGCGGCGGAGCGTTCCTGCCCGTGATCGACGATCCGCGCGCGCCGCGCGATTGCAAACGCGTGGTGGCGTGCAGCGGGCGGATATGGTTCGACCTCGAAGCGGCGCGCGTCGCGCGCGGGCTGGACGATATCGCGCTGGTGCGCATCGAACAGCTCTACCCCTTCCCGGAAGCCGAATTCCGCGCCGTGCTGAACGCCTATCCGCGGGCCGGCACCCTGGTCTGGGCGCAGGAAGAGCCGATGAACCAGGGCGCGTGGTTCCAGACCCTGCACCATCTCAACCACTGCGCGCCGAACGGCCGGCGCTTCAATTACGCCGGCCGCCCGGCTGCCGCGGCGCCGGCGTCGGGCTATGCCTCGCGCCACCGGGCGGAACTGGACGCGCTGCTGAACGATGCGCTGGAGACTTCGTATGAAAATTGACGTGCGTGTGCCGACCCTGTCCGATTCGGTCGCCAGCGGCACCCTGCTGCCGTGGCGCAAGCAGGTGGGCGAGACGGTGGCGCGCGACGAAACCCTGGTCGATCTGGAAACCGACAAGGTGATCCTGGAAATTCCCGCGCCGGCGTCCGGCACGCTGCTCGAACTGCGCAGGGAGGAGGGTGCGGTGGTGAAGGCCGACGAGGTGGTGGCGGTGATCGAGACCGGCGAGGGCATGGTTGCACCCGCGCCCGCTGCGAAGCCGAAGCCTGCAGAGGCCGCGCCGGCACCAGTTTCAAGCCCGGTACCCACCCCCAGCGTACCGCTGCCTGCCGCCCCGGCAACGGCCGCCGTCCCGCCGGGCGAAAGCCGCCGCGAACCGCTGTCGCGCCTGCGCCAGCGGGTGGCCGAGCGCCTGGTCGCGGCGCAGCACACCGCCGCCATGCTCACCACCTTCAACGAGGCGAACATGCAGCCGGTGAACGAATTGCGCCAGCGCTTCAAGGCCGAGTTCGAGGTGAAACACGGCGTCAAGCTCGGCTACATGTCGTTCTTCGTGCGCGCGGTGTGCCAGGCGATGCAGCAGTTTCCCGTCGTCAACGCCAGCATCGACGGCAGCGACATCGTGTGGCATGGCGACGTCGACATCGGCATCGCCATCTCCAGCCCGCGCGGGCTGGTGGTGCCGATCCTGCGCCGCGCGCAGACCCTGTCGCCGGCCGGGATCGAAGCCGCCATCGCCGATTTCGCCCGCCGCGCGCGCGAGTCCAGGCTCACTCTCGAAGAGCTGTCGGGCGGCAGCTTCTCCATCACCAACGGCGGCGTGTTCGGTTCGCTGCTGTCGACCCCCATCCTCAACCCGCCGCAGTCGGCCATCCTCGGCATGCACACCATCCAGGAACGCCCTGTCGCCGAAAACGGCCAGGTGGTGATCCGCCCGATGATGTACCTGGCGCTGACCTACGACCACCGGCTGATCGACGGCCGCGACGCGGTGCAGTTCCTGGTGGCGGTGAAGGCCGCGCTGGAAGCGCCGCAAGCGCTGTTGAGCGAAATCTGATCATGCCGCCCCTGCAAGAGAACACCGACACCCTGGTCGAGGTCCGCGACCTGCATTTCGCCTATGGCGACCGCCAGGTTCTCGGCGGGATCAATCTCGCCATCCCGCGCGGCAAGATCGTCGCCATCCTCGGCGTCAGCGGCTGCGGCAAGACCACGCTGCTGCGCCACTTCGGCGGCCAGCTCAAACCTTCGCGCGGCAGCGTGGCATTCGACGGCCAGGTGGTGCACGAACTGAACAACGCCGATCTCTACGCGATGCGGCGCAAGATGGGGATGATGTTCCAGGTCAGCGGACTGTTCAGCGATCTGTCGGTGTTCGACAACATCGCCTATCCGATGCGCGAGCATACCGACCTGCCGGAAGAGGCGATCCACGATCTGGTGCTGATGAAGCTGCACGCCGTCGGCCTGCGCGGCGCCCACGCCCTGCGCACCGGCGAGCTGTCGGGCGGCATGGAACGCCGCGTGGCGCTGGCGCGGGCGATCGCGCTCGATCCCATGCTGATCATGTACGACGAGCCTTTCGCCGGCCTCGACCCGATCTCGCTCAACACCATCGCCAACCTGATCCGGCGCCTCAACGATGCGCTCGGGCTGACCTCGGTCGTGGTGACCTACGACGTGTCGGAATCGCTGAAGGTCGCCGACTACGTCTATTTCATCCACGACGGCGTGGTGGTGGCCGAGGGCAACGCCGCCGAGATGGCCGGCTCCGCCGACCCGTTCGTGCACCAGTTCGTGCATGCGAAGCCCGACGGGCCGGTTGCCTTCCAGTACCCGAGCCGGCCGTATCCGGAAGAGCTGGAAATCAAGCCTGCCGCGCCCAGGTAGCCTGCCTATTCCTCCAGCAGTGTCACCGTGGCGCCGGCCGTCGCCGGATCGATGTCGAACTGCACCACGCAGTATTCTGTCTGTTCGTCGATGGGCGTGGGATCGTCCGCGCAACTGCAGCCGGCGATCACCCCCGTGTAAAAGATCCCCGCCTTGACGCGGATCAGGCCGGACTCTTCGCGTGCGCTGATCGGCATCGCCTGGAAAGGCCGGTCAGTGACGTGGCTGCTGATGGCCAGGGCCTGTTGCAGCGGCAGCTGCGCGGCGTCCAGGCGTTCGACTTCCTGCTTGAAAACGGCCTCGAACCCGGGGGTTCCCCAGGCGTGCAGCGAGTCGGGCAGGTGGATCATGACGGGGCTCCTTGTCCGGTTGAGACGCCGGGTCGCTCAGACATGCGGAAACCCCGGATTATGCGCAATCTCCCAGACAAATCCATCCGGGTCGGTGAAATAGCCGGAGTAGCCGCCCCAGTCCGTCGGCTGTCCGGGCTTGGTGACGACGGCGCCGCAGGCGGCAACCCGCGCCAGCAGCGCATCCACTTCCGCCGGCGAGCGCACGTTATGCGCCAGCGCGAAGCCGCGAAAGCCCGAGCCTTCCGCTGCGAGGCCGGCGTCGGCGGCCAGGCTTTGCCGTGACCAGAGCGCAAGCCAGGTTTTCCCGAGTTCGAAGAACGTCACCGACGGTGGCGTTTCCAGCCGCGGCAGGCCAAGGCAATCCTGGTAGAAGCGGGTGGCGCGCCCGAGGTCGGCGACGCCGAGGGTAATGAGGCTGATGCGTGGTTCCATGGCGTTCTCCCGTGCGAGCGTGCGGTCAGGCCAGCGGTTTCAGGAAATCCAGCATGTCGTCGAAAACCTGCTTCGAGTTCATGATGAACGTGTGGGTGCAAGGCACCTTGACCGATTCCGCCTCGAAGCGGCCGGTGGCTTCGGACACGCCGAGAATGCAGTCGCTGGCTTCCATGCCGAACGGCAGCCAGGGCGCGCGCGGGCAGCCGACGCCCGCATAGATCCGGGTCGGCATCGACGGCATCGGCAATTGCAGCATGAACGATTCGAGCGCCAGCAACCGGCCCATTTCGCCCGTCAGCAATCGATACAGCCGGAAGCGGGAAAAAAACCTCGCGGCCCTGCAGGCAAGCATCGGCGGCGCCAGGAAAACACAGGCGGATGGCGCCCGGTTTTCCAGCTGGCCGAGCGCCATCCGGATGATCACCGTCCCCAGCGAATGCCCAACCAGCGCGTAGTTCCCTGTGTCCACCCGGCGATCGATCAGTTTCACCAGGCGCGCGACCGCGCCCTGCAGGGTTTCAAACGCGGGAACGTAGCCGAACAGCACCGGATTGTGGCCGGCCCGCCGCAATCGCCGGCACAGCCGCGCCATCGAGAGGGGGGTTCTGCCCATTCCATGAATCAAAACCAGGTCCATGCGTTGCCGAAAAGCGCTGTGTGGGTTGCAGAAGGAGCGGAACAAGGTCCGGACCGGGTTTCCCCGCCATGTCCGGCGATGTCGGCCTGAGCGGCGCGCAGTATGGCGGGCATGGCGGAGGGTTTGACGATGGGATGCCGCGCCTGTTCTCTTTTCCGTCGACGCCTCATTTTCCGCTGGCTGGCGCCGCAGGCATCAAGGCTCCGCCCCGGTGTGCGGGGTTCTCAGGAATGCCTGCCGGTCGAACCCAAGCGCTGCGGCCCGATTCAACAAGGCTTCCAGCGTCGCCTCGTCGAGCTTCGGCTGCCTCGCCAGTATCCATGCGTATTTCCGGCCGGGTTCGCCGACCAGCACCCAGCGGTATCCCGGATCGAGCGCCAGGATCCAGTAGTCGCCATAGAAGGGACGGAAGAAACTGACCTGCAGCTTGGCGCCATGGCTGTCCGCCACGACCCTGGCGATTCCGTCGGCCTGCTCGATCGCGCCGTCTGCGGTGCGGCAGCGATTCACCACTGCCACCTCTTTTCCCTCCGGGCGGTACAGCGCCTGGGTATCCGATGCGCACCTCGCCTGAAAGCTGTTCGGCAGGCGCGCAATCTCGTACCAAGTGCCGTAATAGCGGCCCAGATCGACAGCCTGTACCGTCGGAAGCGGCGGGTGGGGCGTTGTGATGCACGCCGCCAGCAAAGCGGCGGCGCCAAGGCTGGCGAGGTAAGCGGGGTTTTTCATGGTCTGATGCCTGGGGCGGGTGCCGGCCTGCGCGCTGCCGTTCCCGGTCCGCATTCGATAATGTTGGATGACCCCATGGACCGCCCAAGGCGCGGAGCGTTCCGGGCGCGGGGATGACCGATTGCGCTAGCGGCCATGGGCAAGAATGAAGGCTTTCAGGGCTACTGCGTCGTTGAACCTTTCTTCCTTCGCGCCGAACAGCAACGTCACGGGGCGCGTGCCGGCCAGTTCAGCCAGCTGCGCCAGCGCCGCCGGCTGCTGGCGCAGCTCCTGCTGGTAGCGCTGCCTGAATTCGTCCCACTTTGCAGGGTCGTGATTGAACCATTTGCGCAGTTCGGTGCTGGGCGCAAGCTCTTTCAGCCATAGGTCGACGCGGGCCTTTTCGCGGCTGAGGCCGCGCGGCCACAGGCGGTCGACCAGAATCCTCGCGCCGTCCTCCGGCGACGGGGATGCGTAGACGCGCTTGACGCGAAGCTCCATCCGGCTATCCGCGTCACCCGCCGCGTTTCGCATCCACGCTGAATGCGCCGGCGCCGTGGACATAGAGCATCAGCAGCCCGCCTCCCATGGCAAGGTTCTTCATGAACATGATCGTCTGGGTCTGGTCGCCGAAGTCGGCGTGGAAGATCAGGGCCGAAACGATGCTGAATGCTGCCAGCGCAAGCGCGGCCCAGCGCGTGAGGAAACCCGCGATCAAGGCGAGGCCGCCGCCGATTTCCAGTGCGATGACCAGCGGCAGCAGCATGCCGGGCAGTCCCATGGCCTCCATATAGCCCTGCGTTCCGAGGTAGCCGGCGCCGAGTTTGCCCAGTCCGGAGATGAGGAAAATATGGGCGAGAAGAATCCGTGCGAGCAGCGTGATTGCGTTGTTCATGAAACCTCCCTGGTCGAAAAAATCGCCGTCGGATCGCCGGCCGCCCGAGGCGGCGGGCCAGCACCCTCCCAACCACTATAGCCACTCCGCAGACAAGCGGGCACCTGCGCAAATCGAGCCGCGCCCCCGGCGGGGCTGTTGGTGCCGCCGGGTCAGGCAGGCGTCGCCAGTTTCAATCCGACAATGCCCGCCACGATCAAGGCAAGGCTGAAAATCCGCGCCGCGTTCACCGCCTCGCCCAGCAGCACGATGCCGAGCAAGGCCGTGCCGACAGCGCCCACGCCAACCCAGACGGCATACGCCGTGCCGACCGGCAGCGAACGCATCGCGATGCCGAGCAATGCCAGGCTCGCCACCATCGCCGCCACGGTTCCAACGGTCGGCCAGAAACGCGTAAAACCGTCGGTGTACTTCAAGCCGATTGCCCAGCCGATCTCGAGCAGTCCTGCGACAAACAAAATGGCCCAGTTCATTCAACGAATCTCCTTTGCGCTGGGTCGTCCCATGGTCGAAGCGAGCGCGTGAGGTCGTCCCCACGTCGCGGATGGCGCGGCCCGCTTTGCGGGGGGTGCCCGGGGCGGCCACAGGCCGGATGAAAATGCCCGATGCCCGGGTTCAAGGCAGCCTGCGAGGCAGCATGCGGCGCAGCACGTCGTCGCGCTTGACGTAATGGTGGAAGAGGGCAGCGCCGGCATGGAGCAGAACCAGAACCCAGACCAGATACGCGCCGGAATTCTTGTGCACGAAGTCGACCGGTTTTTCGAATGCTTCCCAGGTCATGCCGAGCGATTTGAAGAGTCCGGTGTCCTTGAAGCTCGGGATGTCGCCCAGCCCCATGAACTCGATCGCAACCCCGGTTCCCAGATAGCCGCTGATGGGCATGACGATCATGAACAGGTACAGCGCGCGATGCATCCCGTGCGATGCGAGGTGCTCGAAACGGGTGCCGGGCGCGTCGTCCGGCTGGATGCTGCGGAAGAACCAGAACACGCGCGCCACGACCAGCGCGGCGACGGCAACGCCCGCGACCAGATGCGTTTGCAGGGCGAGCCAGTTGGCGGGCGTTTTCGGCAGCGTAAACCAGTGCCGGTAGTAGACCGCCACATAGCAGACCAGGAACAGGACGGCGATGCTCCAGTGCAATGCCTGGGCGACCGCGACCCGTAGCGCCCGCTGCTGTTCGCCCACGACGGCGATTGCCCGTCGTTTGCCTGCTCCGCGCCTGCCGGCGCCATGCTCGAAGGCGGCTTCTTCGCCATGATCCGGTGACCCCTCAAAAAGCCGTAGCGTATACGGGCATATCGTTCGAGCCAAGCGGGAGCGCCGGCGTGGCACTCCGCCAGAGCAAGGGTTTGGGCGTCGCTGCGTTCAGCTGCGGAGTGGAAGTGCCGCGCCAATTGCCGCAAACAAGCCACCGCAGGCCCGGTTGAACCGGCGCCCGACGCGGCCGAGCCAGGGGCGGATCCTGCTTGCCGCACTGGCAAGCATGTACTCGGTGAGCACCTCGGTTGCCACGAAGGTGCCTGCCAGCACGGCGAACTGCAGCACAAGACCGCGGCCCGGATCGATGAAGTGCGGCAGAAAGGCGGTGAAGAATAGCAAACCCTTTGGATTGGTGGCCGCCGACAACGCGCCTTGGCGGAAGAGCGACCAACCCGTTGCCAGTGGGCGCGATTCGCCCAGTTCAACGGCGATCGGCGGGGAGCGCCAAACCTGAATGCCCAGCCACACGAGGTAGGCGCCGCCAAGCCACTTGAGCACGGCGAGCCAGATCACCGACGACTTGATGAGGGCGCCAATGCCGAACATTGACAGGGCGATGATCATCACGAAGCCAACGGCTCCCCCGAAGATGGTGAACAAGGTCTTGCGCCGGCCGTGCAGTGCCCCGTGGGTTAGCGCGAGGAGTCCGTTCGGGCCCGGCGAAAGGGAGAGCCCGATCGAAGCAACGAGGTAGACGAGCCAGGTATCGAACTGCAAGGGACTGCCTCCGTGACGACTAACGTGGAGCCAAGGGGCGGCGCGTTTTTGCGCCATCCCTCTTGAGCCGTTTGTCAGGTTTATGCTCCGGTGCTCATTAGGTAATAACCACCAAACTCGTCATCCACTTGCGATACGATTTCGAAACCTCGTAACAGATAGAAGTTGATGGCTTTTTTGTTTTTAACCATACATTTAAGACTCAATTCGCCATATTCGGCTTTCGCGTTCTTGAGTAGCATCGAACCAACACCTTGATTATGGTACTCACTTGAAACATAAAGATGATGAATAAATTTGTCTGGTTCCCAGATCGAAATAAATCCAGCAACGTTTCCTGAAACCTCGATTAACCAAATTCGTTCTTCTTGGCTATCTCGGTCGAAGTCTTCTAACTGAAAACTATCCGTTTGGAGCCATGAAAAACTATCACGCCTAGAACACAAATAGAGTTCTCTCAGGTATGGCAGATAATTGGCATCAAACTCTTTGATTTCCATGGACATACTTAAACCTAACGTGGAAGTGAGCGGCCTGCGCGGCTTTTCGCGCAGGTCCGCTCGGCTGAAAGGTTATGCATCACGCCACTTTCGTACATCGGTCATGAACCACTCCAGCATTTGCCAATGATTTAGCTGTGTGGCCTCATTGCCCATGCTACGGCGAATTTGTAGAAGAAAATTTCCGAGCAGCGACATCATGGTTCTCAAGTTCTCTTCGGACGGAGCCGGATTAGTCTCAAGGTTGTAGAAATGCTGGAATAGCTCGTTGTAGGCGAGAACCACTGCATCGGAACCAATAAGCGATAGCTTGAATGAGTACTTCCTGTACTCAAGCGAAAGCATCTTTCCGAGAGCAACCTCGCCCTTGTCTTTTCCTTTGTTCTGCTTGTCGTGCTGCCACGCTGCATCCGTCATTAGCAGAATGATGAACGGCTCTAGGATGTAGTTGTATATCCCGATCCGATCTTCACGCAGCTTGTCCTCCAGTTCAAGCTGACGATCAAGCCGACGGCGTAGGCGCCAACCAATCGCCGTCAGGCCAAGAACAAGAACCGGCGTAGCAATAGCGCCAATTGCGGTGATGTAGTCCAGCCAATGCTTTTCAACCACGGCAGGCTCTCTCTAGTGATACATAACGTTTGAATTAGCCCTCGGCTGGCGAGGACGTTTCGAGAATGTGGCAGAAGTCATTGCAGCCGAACTCGATGGTGCGGAATAGGCGATCTACCGCTGCGTCATAGCCCCAGACACAGAGGTAAGCGATGGTGACACCAAACAGCAAGAGTGCCGAAGCGAAGGCAAAAGACATCAGTTCGTTTGGGCTGCCCAGAGAATGCTCAATGCCTTTGGAGTATGTGTAGGTGAAGCCTGCCCACAACAGGCCGACCAACCACTTAAGAACATTTACTCGGGAGCGACAACGATCTTCAAACGGTTTAAGGGATTTCTTCAGGAGATCGACGTCTTTGACGCGCGAGAAACCACGCGATTGAAGGTGCCGAACAACGAACTCAACAGTTGGTTGCGTAACACCACTGTGACCGTAAATGCTTGGCATGGGGAAGATGACGAGAAACAGTGGAACAATCATGGCGGCCAGCATGATGCCGTTTGTAATTTCCGTCTTCGCGACACCGGACTCGTTGACAAACCAGGCGCCTACCATCATGAAGGCGAACGATAGGAAAGCCCAAGCAAAAGCACCGCTCAGCTTTTCGTCGATGCCCATTTTCAAGAACTTCGTCGGAAGCCAAACAAGGCGTTTGACGTAGCCGAACACAGGAACGGTGCTGTCGGTTTCCTGCACCAGATGAGCCTCTACGGCCCGGACGATCATGTTGGATTCGTTGAATATTGGCATGGCATCAAGAGGGCTAACGTGCTAGCTCAGGGGCGCGAGCCCGCTTGCGGGCGAAGCGTCCCACTGGAGCGCTCTGTTGGGCGTACGTGTCGGACAAAGTACGGTGGCCTACCGATGCAGTAGCGAGTGAAACTCGGCATCGGTAGCTTCCCACTCGTTACCCCCAGAATCCACCAAAATTATCTGCGATCCAACAGCAGATGTCTTGCCGGACGGCAAGACATACATGGATGTCTTGGTACGGTCGTCGTAGGAATACTCGAAATCGGAGAGAGAGCCATCATCCAGCTTTATACCGATTATCGACAGGGAATTCGGAGCGATGAGCTTATCCATGTTGGATCACCTTGACGTACAGGTTGTCTGTGAGCCGTAGGTTGTGCAGTTTGTCCTGATAGCTGTCTTTGCTGGTATGGATGCGTTAATTGCATTAACTTGAGCGGCGATTTCCCGCTGCTGGGAAGCCAAGATTTCCTGCATGTTGTAACGCGCCTCCTTCTCAGTCATCTGCCCAGCAGCAACTTTCTCATCCATTACATCCAGAGCCGCCATTGCGCGATTGGCGTAAGCGATATAGCCATTGTGAAAACCGTACCGTGAATCAGCTTTTAATGCTGCTTTTGTGCAAGCCGCAACTTCTGAAAACTTGTCACTCTTTTGATCGCACGCTGAATACATGGACCCCGTTGTCGCGCAACCAACAATGGAAGCGACGGTAAATGCCGCTATAGAGAGGCTTACAAGGAAAGTCTTTTTGTGTTTCATGTATCACTCCTGTTATCCACGATTTATGAATTTTCTGAACGCATAGGGTTTGTGCGGCCCAACGTGGAGTTGAGGGGCGCGAAAGAGCGTAGCTCTTGAGCATCCCTCTCGAACGCAGGGTTAGAACGGGACTCATGAAGTGAGAGGACAAACGAAGCAACTAAGTGGGCAGCACGGCATACGCGGATGGCTCCGTGGTACTCATGCGACAGGCTGTGGTTGTGGCGCATGGATCGGCAGGCCGCCGATTGCCAGACGTGGACATGCAAGCACTGACGCCCCCTCTCACCTGATGGGTTCTAACGTAGAGCTAACCGGCGGCGCTTTAGCGCCGTCCAGCGACCGGAGGGAGCGAG
>VFQO010001771.1_pt1 | contig 15377 bp, 14 predicted proteins | sample 3512331 | NCBI WGS metagenome assembly VFQO01 (sample SAMN10412371, study PRJNA504923) | tailings metagenome | isolation source: Replicate 3 from Balatoc abandoned mine | place: Philippines: Itogon, Benguet | collected 2017-08-28
CCCGCGCCCATCGCCCAGGCGCGCATAGGCGCTGGCGGCGACGGCGCCGGAATACAGGTAGCCGGCGTGCGGCACGATCAAGGCCTTGGGCGCTCGCGGCGCCGCGCCCGAGCGGGCATGCGCCAGCAGTTCGGCGAGCGTTTGCCTGAGTTCAATGGGGTCGTCGGGGTAGAACATTCCCGCAACGGCGGCAGGGCGGGTGGTGTGCATACGCAATCCCTCCAACTACCAGTTTAGTCAATGCGGGGAAACCGGCGGGATTTCAAGCCCGGCTGCCGGAAATCCGCGCCATCCGGTAACCTTGCCGGGAACCCGGGAATTCTCGCCATAATGGCGTGGGCGAGGCAGCCCGGATCGCCATTGTTTCGATCATCAGGAGGGATATGGGCTCACCCAGGCAAGCGACCGACGAAGGCGCGCTGTTGAAGGCGATCCTGCAGGAATCGGCCACCGAGCTTATGGTATTCGACGCGGACACCCTGCAGATCGTCCAGGCCAGCCCGTCCGCGGCACACAACCTGCAGTATCCGCTCAAGTCCTTGCAGAAGCTGACGCCGCTGGACGTGCTGGCGCCCGAGGACAGGCAGACGTTCCACACCCTGCTTGCCCTGCTGAAAAGCGGGAAGAAGCGCCGCATCGCACTGAATGCGCACTGCCGCCGCCGCGACGGCAGCCGCTACCCGGTCGAGGCCCGGTTATCCTGCGCGACCCATCGCGGCCAGCCGGTTTTCATCTGCATTGCCGACGACATCAGCCAGCGCGAGGCAACGCGGCAGGCGCTGGCGCATTCGGCTTCCGACCTGCGCGCGATCGTGGCGCATATTCCCGGCATGGCCTATCAGGTGCTGCGCAAGCACGACGGCACCACCTCGCTGCGCTACGTCAGCGAGCAATCCGCCCAGCTGCTCGGCATCAAGGCACCGGCCCTGCGCGCCCATCCGGAACGCTTCGCCGAGCTGATCCTGGAGGAGGATAAGGCCGATTACCTGGCCCGGCTGGCCGCAGCGGGCGGCAGCCACATGACCTTCAACTGGGAAGGCCGCATCTGGATGGAAGCCTGGAAGGACGTGAAATGGGTCAACCTCCGCGTCAGCCGGCGCGAAGCGCCGGACGGCCTGATCTGGGACGGCATCATGCTGAACGTGACGCACAGCAAGCTGGCCGAAGCGGAAATCCGGCGCTCCCGCGCGCAGCTGAGCGCGCTGGCCGCGCACGTCGAGGCGGTCAAGGAACAGGAGCGCCTGCACCTTGCCCGCGAGGTGCACGACGACCTCGGCGGCAATCTCACCGCGATCAAGATCGGCCTCTCCTGGCTCAAGCGGCATCTGCCGCCCGGCGAGGCCGGCCTGATCGAACGCACCACCTATCTGGACAACGTGGTCGACCAGACCATCGAAGCAACGCACCGCATCGCGTCCAACCTGCGCCCCGCCATGCTGGATTTCGGCATCGTGTCGGCCATCGGCTGGCAGCTGCAGCGCTTCGGCCACAACACCGACATCGCCTATGAATTCAGCGCCCCCGACGCGGCCATTCCGCTCGATCCGGAGCTTGCCATCGCGGTGTTCCGCATCGTCCAGGAAGCGCTGACCAATGTGGCCAAGCACGCCCGCGCCAGCAAAGTCAAAGTCAGCCTGGTCCGCGATCGCGACAGCCTGCGGGTAAGCGTCACCGACGACGGCCAGGGCATCCAGCCGCGCCGCGGCAAAAGCGGCAAGCACGGCTTCGGCATCCTCGGCATGCGCGAACGCGCCGCGGCGCTGGGCGGCGAACTCAGCGTGCAGCCCGCGCGGCGCCGCGGCACCCAGGTCAGCCTGCGCATCCCCCTGCCCGCCGCCCCGCCCGCCACGCCGAAATGACGGCATAATCCCCCATCCCGCCCAAAACCTGAAAAACCGTTCAAACCGTGGCCGCCGTCAAACCCTACCGCATCCTCATCGTCGACGACCATGCCATCGTCCGCGAAGGACTCAAGCAAATCCTCGCCGAAGTCGACGACATCGAGGTCGCCGGCGAGGCCGACTGCGCGAGAAACGCCCTGCAGATGGCCCGGCGGGAGCCCTGGGACCTGGTGCTGATGGACATTTCCATGCCCGACCGCAGCGGCCTCGAAACCCTGGAGCTGCTGAAAAGCGAACATCCCGGCATCAAGGTGCTGATGCTCTCGATGCACCGCGAGACCCAGTATGCGGTGCGCGCGCTGAAGACCGGCGCCGCCGGCTACCTCAACAAGCAGAGCGCGCCGGATCAGCTGATCGACGCCATCCGCCTGGTCGCCTCGGGCAAGAAGTACATCAGCGCCGAAGTCGCCCAGGAACTCGCCAGCGAAATCAGCGGCGAACGCGCCGGCCTGCCGCACGAAGGCCTCTCCAACCGCGAATACCAGACCCTGTGCATGATCGCCTCCGGGCTCACCGTCAGCCTCATCGCCGACCGGCTGGCGCTGTCGGTCAAGACCATCAGCATGTACCGCGCCCGCCTGCTGAAGAAAATGCAGCTCAAGAACAACGCCGAGTTGACGCATTACGCGATCAAGCAAGGGCTGCTTGACTGAGATGCAAGAGGCAAGTTGCAAGTTGCAAGGAAAATATAGCCGCTTGAATCTTGTAACTTGCAACTTGTAACTTGAGTCTTGCACCGGTCTTCGGAATTGCCGGGGTTTTCCCGCCCTAATCCACCCTTCATCCCCCTTCGCCCCGCCTTAACATGCGTGGCATAGCGAATTGCCCGTTTCCGGGCCTGAGTGCCGACATGGCCGAGCCGACCGCCAAAATCAATCTTGCCAATCCGACCGAAGTCGCGCGCGAAACCTTGCGCCGCCTTGCGCTGCGCCGGATCGCACCGACCCCGGACAACTACCAGACCCTGTACGAGGAAATCGCCGGCGCGCCCGCCATGGCGGCGACGACGGCCATCGCCGCGACCGCCGCCAGCGCGCTGTCCGGCCTGGTCATGGACCTCAGCCTGCACCATCCCGAACTGGCGGGCCCGGTGGAAATCCTCGACCGGGCCATCCGCAAGGGCGACTGGGCGCAATGCCGCAAGCAGCTGAGCCAGATCGCGCTGCAGCTCAAGCAGCGGACGGACGGCAGCGGCAGCGAGGAAGACCTGGCCCTGCTGCGCGACCTGCTCGCCAAAACCCTGGAATTCGGCGTCATCCCCCAGCTGTCGCACCACCCCGCGCTGGCGGACAGGGCGCAACAGCTGGCCGCCGCCGTGCGCGAGGCCAGCAGCGCCAGCGCCCTGCGCAATGCCGCAGCCAGCCTGAAATCCCTGTGGATCGACGTCGATCAGCACGCCTCGCACCTGCACGACCGGCAGGAAACGTTCCGGCGCATTCTGCTGCTGCTGGTGGAAAACATCGGCGAACTGCTCGACGACGACACCTGGCTGCGCGGCCAGCTCGACATGGTGCAGGAAATCGTCGCCGGCCCGCTCAGGATCGAGTCGCTGCAGGAAGCGGAAAAACGGCTCAAGGAAGTCATCTACAAGCAAAGCCTGGTCAAGCACGGCCTGCGCGAAGCCACCGCCACGCTGAAAGCCACCATGACCACCTTCGTCAGCCGCATGCGCGACGCCGTGGCGGCCAACGACGAGTACCAGGGAAAAATCGCCTCCCACATCGAACGCATCGGCAGCACCGAAGACGTGCGGGAACTGAACCGCATTCTCGAAAGCCTGCTGGAAGAAACCCGCACCGCGCAGTCGGACACCCGCCGCGCCCACAGCCAGTTGATCCAGGAGCGCGACGCCGCCCTGCAGGCCGAAAGCCGCATCCGCCAACTGGAAACCCAGCTCGCCGAAATGAGCGCCCTGGTGCGCGAGGATCCGCTCACCCGCAGCCTCAACCGGCGCGGCCTCGACGACGAATTCGCACGCGAAGCCTCGCGCGCCGACCGCTATGCCTCGCCGTTCTGCATCGCCGTGCTGGACGTCGACAACTTCAAGGCACTCAACGACAAACGCGGCCACCAGACCGGCGACGAGGCGCTGATCCATCTGGTCAAGATCGCCAAGGAAGAACTGCGCCTCACCGACCACATCGCGCGCATGGGCGGCGAGGAATTCCTCATCCTGCTGCCCAACACGCCGCTCGACGAGGCCATGAGTATCGTCACCCGGCTGCAGCGCAGCCTCACCAAGAAATACTTCCTCGACAACAACGAGCGCGTGCTGATCACTTTCAGCGCCGGCGTCGCCGCGCGCGCCCCTGGCGAATCGCAGGAAGCCGCCATCGCCCGCGCCGACGCCGCCATGTACGAAGCCAAGCGCGCCGGCAAGAACCGGGTTTCCCGGGCGGCGGATGTTCCCGGTGAGGCCGGCTAAATCCAATGGTCCGCAATCTGCGTGTAGATATCCGTTGTTTTCAGGCCATCGGCCCGGGGGCGGGCCTCCTACAGCTTCGGCCTGAGCGCCTTCCTGTGGGAGCGGCGCCCCGCCGCGATTTTCGTGCCGCCGCAACCCCCGCGGCATCGGGCGCCTACAAGGGGCGCTTGGTGCATGCCCCGCGCTTACGAATGCTCGCCATGAAGTTTTTTGCAACGCAGCCTCAACTTTCTCCCACCTCCGACGATTCCTCTTTGTCGCGCCGCGGACGAGGCGTGAAACGCGTGCATATTTTTGATTCCAAAGCCTTAACTTTCTCGGCGACCCGACGATTCCTCTCACAACGGCGGTTCATGTAGCCCCAGCGGCCAAGACCCACGTTGACGGCACCAGAGCAGCCCCTTGGGGCATAAAGCCGGAACCATCGACCCACACAAGGAGAAACATCATGGCAGCAGTAATCAACACCAACATCGCTTCGCTCAACGCCCAGCGCAACCTGACCACGTCGCAGTCGGCGCTCAACACCTCGATCCAGCGCCTGTCTTCCGGCCTGCGCATCAACAGCGCCAAGGACGACGCAGCCGGCATGGCGATTGCCGACCGGATGACGTCGCAGATTCGCGGCATGAATCAGGCCGCGCGCAACGCCAACGACGGCATCTCGCTGGCGCAAACCGCGGAAGGTGACTTGCAACAGATCGGCAACAACCTGCAACGGATGCGCGAACTGTCGGTGCAATCGGCCAACGCCTCTAACAGCGCGTCCGACCGTGCCGCCCTGCAAGGCGAAATTGAACAGCTGCAAGGTGAAATCGACCGGGTGGCCAGCAATTCCCAGTTCAACGGTGTGAAGCTCCTGGATGGTTCGTTCAACGCCCAAACCTTCCAGGTCGGCGCCAACAACACGCTCAACGACCGAATCACGGTGGACAAGATCGACAGCGCCCGTACCAGCGGGCTCGGGCAAACCTATGGCGCCTCGATCACCGGCACCCAACTGACAGCCAGCACCGGCATCACCGCCGCCTCCCAGTTCACTATCTCGGTGAATGGCGGTACCGCGGTGGACGTGTACAGCGCCTCGGGTGGCAGCGCCATCGGCGGCAGCGCCAAGGATATCGCCGCAGCCATCAACAAGGCCAACATCAGTGGCGTAACTGCAACCGCCAAAGCAACCGAAGCGACCGGTGTCTTTGCCTCGGCCACAACGACGCAGGCGGGTACGGCCAAACTGACCATCAACGGCACGGAGATCAACCTGTCCTTGGGTCTCGGCGCCACCACCACAACCGATGTTGGCAACACCATCTCCGCCATCAACAACAACAGCGCGGCAACCGGCGTTTCGGCGGAGCTGGCTGGCAACAGCATCAAACTGACCGCGTCCGATGGCCGCAATATTGTCGCCAAGTTTGACGCCGGTACTGCAACGGCTGCCACCGCAGCCGGGGTCGGTTTGTCGGCTGCAATCGCGGGTGCCGGTGACACCACGACCTACAGTTCCTACGACTTGCAATACGCTGGCCAAGGAAATCTGATAATCGCCGGCGGCGTGGCAGCAGCCACCAAGGGCGTTGCCGACGGCACCACGGCTTCGGCTGCGACCGGTGTCGCCGTCAGCCAGATCAACATTTCAAGCGTCGATGGCGCCCAAAAGGCGCTGGCCTCGATCGACGCGGCCCTGACCTCGATCAACAGCTCGCGCGCCTCGCTGGGTGCCATGCAGAACCGCTTCACCTCGGTGGTGTCGAGCCTGCAAACGAGCGCCGAGAACTTGTCGGCTTCGCGCAGCCGGATCGAAGACGCCGACTTCGCCGCCGAGACCGCTTCGCTGACGCGCGGCCAGATTCTGCAGCAGGCCGGTACCGCGATGCTGGCGCAGGCCAACTCGCTGCCGAACAACGTGCTCTCGCTGTTGCGTTAAGAAGCAAACAGGCGCCCGGGTTTGATTTGACCCGGCGTCTGGACGAAGCGGCGGAACAGGGATTTTCCTTGTTCCGCCTTCGTCGCACCTAGATCAGGGGAAACATCATGTCTATTGGAAAAGTCGATTCAGTTGACCTTGCCGCGATGCGGCAAGCTCCCGCATCCGCACCTGTTACGCCCGCGCAACGCGCCACACAGGACAACCCCGTTTTCGCACCCGCGCCACCCGTCACCCAGGCGACCGTTGCCGCCGCGGTGCAGTCGGCCAATGCATACATTCAGGAATCCACTTCAAGCAGCCTGCAGTTTTCGCTGGACCAGGACAGCGGCCGCACCGTGGTCAAAATGGTCGACACGGAAACCGAGGAAGTGCTGCGCCAGTTTCCCAGCGAGGAAATGCTGGCCATTTCAAAATCGATAGACCGCATGCAGGGTCTGTTGATCAACCGCGAAGCCTGAGGAGTCGACCATGGTTTCAGCTGCAGGGATCGGATCAGGTCTCGACGTCAACAGCATCGTCAACCAGTTGATGGCGGCCGAACGGCAGCCGCTCAACACGCTAGCGACCAGGGAGGCCGGCTATCAGGCCAAGCTTTCCGCCTATGGCAGCGTCAAGGGCGCGGTAGCGGGCTTTCAGGGCGCGCTGCAAGGCTTGAACAGCGCCAGCAGGTTCCAGACCCTGACGGCGACCAGCTCGGACAGCAGCGTTTTTTCCGCCTCGGCCAGCAGCATCGCGGCGGCGGGCGCCTATTCTCTGGAGGTGTCCAGTCTGGCGCAGGCGCAGAAGCTGGTCGCCGCCGGGCAGACCAGCAGCACCGCCGCGATCGGCAGCGGCGCCGCGACCACGGTCACTTTCGATTTCGGCACCATCAGCGGCGGCACGCTCAACGGCGGCGTCTACAGCGGCGCGGCGTTCGCCTCGAACGGCAACGGCACCAAGAGCATCACCCTCGACAGCAGCAACAATTCGCTGCAGGGGATGCGCGATGCGATCAATGCGGCGAAGATCGGTGTGACGGCCTCCATCATCAACGACGGCAGCGGCACGCCTTATCGCCTTGCGCTTTCGTCGGACAACCAGGGTGTCAGCAACAGCCTCAAGGTGACGGTCAGCGGCGATGCCGCGATCGACAGCCTGCTTGGGTACGACCCTGCTGGCACGCAGCACCTGGCTGAGACCGCGACTGCACAGAACGCCAATTTCAAGCTCAACGGCGTCGCGGTCACCAAAGCCTCCAATACCGTCACCGATGCGGTGGAGGGGGTGACGCTGACCCTGAACAAACGAACCACCACGCCCGCGACATTGACGGTGGCGCGCGACACGGCCTCGGTCAGCAATTCCATCACCGGATTCGTGAAAGCCTACAACGACCTGACCGCCACGCTGAAAAACGTCTCGGGCTACGATGCGGCCAGCAAGCGGGGCGCGGTCCTGCAGGGCGATGCCACGGTGCGTTCGCTGCAAACGCAATTACGCGGCATCCTCGGCACCGCCGTGACGGGCACGCCCGGCGACCTGACGACACTGTCGAGCATCGGCGTCGCGTTCCAGAAGGACGGCAGCCTGGCGGTGGACCAGACCCGGCTCAACGATGCGATGACCAATCATTTCGACGAGATTGCGAGCCTGTTCGCCTCGGTCGGCAAGAGCACGGACAGCCTGGTCAGCTTCAACAATGCCACCAGCAGCACCAAGGCCGGCAGTTATGCGGTGAATGTCACGCAGGTCGCCACGCAGGGAAAATCCGTCGGCTCGACGGCGATCACCGCCCCGCTGGACATCGTCGCCGGCAGCAACGACACCCTCGATCTGAGCGTCAACGGCATCAGCGTCTCCGTCACCCTGGCGCCTGGCACCTACAACACTACGCAGGCGCTGGCCACCGAGCTGCAGGCAAAAATAAATGGCGCAACGGCCCTGTCCGGTATGGGCGTTTCAGTCGCCGTTGCGGAAAACGCGGGAACACTCACCCTGACTTCGGCGAATTACGGCTCGACCTCAAGCGTGAACATCACCGGCGGCACCGCGGAGGCGGCACTCGGTCTTAATGCCAGCACGCCGACCGCCGGCGTGGATGTAGCCGGCTCGATCGGCGGCGCGAGTGCGACCGGTTCCGGCCAGCTGTTAAGCGCGACCGGTGGCGATGCGCTGGGAATGGGCATCCTCATCAACGGCGGCGCGCTCGGCGACCGCGGGATGCTGAGCTACTCCAGGGGCTACGCCACCACGCTGAACAATTGGTCCACCGCCGTTCTGGCCAGCGACAGCATCATCGCTGCGCGCACCGAGGGCATCGGCAGAAGCATCACGGATATCGATAAACGCCGTACCGACCTGGAAGCGCGGCTGGTCAATATCGAGAAACGCTATCGCGCGCAGTTTTCCGCGCTTGACACCATGCTCAGCAGCATGAACAACACCAGCAGCTTTCTGACCCAGCAACTGGCCAATCTTCCCGGCAGCGCCAACAAATAAACCAGGAGTAAAGACATGTACACGAGTCCGAGAAATGCAGCGCATGCCTATGCCAACGTCGGGCTGGAAACCGGCGTCGTCGCCGCCAACCCGCACCAGCTTATCGTGATGCTGTACGAAGGCGCCGAACTCGCGGTGCGGCTGGCGATCAAGCACATGAAGGAGGGTGACGTCACCAAAAAATGCGGTGCGATAAGCAAGGCCAGCAGCATCATTCTGGACGGCCTGAAAGCCGCGCTCGACCCGCAGCAGGGTGGCGACATCGCGCTGCAGCTGGATGCACTGTACGGCTATATGAACCAGCGCCTGATGCTCGCCCACGTCAACAACCAGACCGCGCCGCTGGAAGAAGTGCTGGGGCTGCTGCACGAACTGCACGGCGCTTGGCAGCAGATCGGCGCCAGCGGGCAGCCCGCCTCTTCCGCCAGACAACACGTTGCCGCCTGAACCGAACCGGAGCCCATGATGACCAGCAACGAAATGCTCACCACCTACGAATCGCTCTCCGCACTCACCGGCACCATGCTGGACGCCGCCAGCCAGGGCGAATGGGATCATCTGGCCGCGCTGGAGCAGCGCTGCCAGGGCTACGTCGGCAGCCTGATGCAGGCCGCGCCGGTGCCGCTGAACGAAACCGAACAGCGCGCCAAGGTGGCGATCATCCGCACCATCCTGCAGAACGACGCCAAGATCCGCGCGCTCACCGAGCCGCGCCTGCACGAGCTGCAGCAGCGCCTGAGCATGGCGCGCACCGGCCAGCGCAGCGTCGACGCTTACGGAACGCAGCGGGCGTAAGGCCCGCCCCGCATGTACCCGGCCCAGGCCCTGTCCCGCATTCTGGCCGTCCAGCCCGTGCTGGACGCGGTCGAGCGCGACCAGGCCGCGCCGCGCGCGGCGTTCGAGCATCTGAAAATCGGCCAGACGCTCGCCGGTCTGGTGAGGAGCCAGGCAAAAGGCATTTCGCTGGTCGAAATCGACGGTCAGACCGTCGCCATGCGCCTGCCCCAGCCGGCTGCCGCCGGCGACACCCTGCGCCTGCGCTTCGCCGGCCACATGCCGCAACCGGTGTTTCTGCTCGAAGCCCCCGAAACCGCAGCCAGCGATGCGCCGCAACTGAGCCAGACCGCGCGCATGCTGAGCGAACTGATGCAGCGCCTGCCGCAGCACCCGACCCTGCCCACCCTCGTCCCGCCCGGCCCCCTGCTCGACCAGCCGCCCGCGCTGCCGGCCGAACTGGCGCTCGCCCTGCGTACCGCGCTGGTGCGCAGCGGCTTGTTTTACGAGTCGCACCTGGCCAACTGGGCGGCGGGCCAGGACAGCCTCGACGGCCTGCTGCAGGAGCCGCAAAACCGGCTGGCGGCGGCCGACGCCGCGCGCGCCGCCGGCAACCCGCCGGCGCTGCCCGACAGCGGCGAAGCGGCCGCGCAGAAGCCGCTCAACCCGATGCACGCCCTGCTGTCGCAGCAGCTGCAGGTGCTGGAGTCGCCCCAATTCGTCTGGCGCGGCGAGGTGTGGCCGGGACAGGCGCTGGAATGGCACCTGCGCCAGGAAACGGACCCTGCGCCGGAGCAGTCGGCCGACGCCGACGCAGCTGATACCGGCTGGGAATCCAGGCTCAGGCTGACGCTGCCGCAACTCGGCAGCGTGACCGTGCATATCAGGCTCGATGCGCAGCAGGCATTCAGCATCAGGATGGTGCCGGAGCAGCCCGAAATCGAACCCCTGCTGCAGCAGCACCAGGGCACGCTGATCGACCGCTTGAGCGCGGCAGGCTGTATCCTCAACGCCCTCACGGTGCAGCACGATGCCGGCGCCTGACAAGCGGCGCGCCGCCGCCGCGCTCGCCTACCGCAACGGCGACGGTGCGCCGCGCGTGGTCGCCAAGGGGCGGGGCATCGTGGCCGACAGCATCATCGAAAAGGCCCGCGCCTCGGGCGTGTACGTCCACGAATCGCGCGAATTGCTGGCCCTGCTGATGCAGATCGACCTCGACAGCCACATCCCGCCGCAGTTATATATCGCAGTGGCCGAACTGCTGGCCTGGCTCTACCATCTGGAAGCAGCCGATCAAGCAGGACTTGCCGAACCCTAACAACGCCCAAGCAGAATGTCTTTTTCAGTCCCGCAACACGACCTGACCCACCCGGATCGCGACAAGGCGCTGGCGCCTTACGCCGTCCATTCGCGCGCGGAGATTCTTTTCCTGCTGCGCGCAATCCAGAAGCGCAAGCTGCTGGTCAACCTCGACCTGCCGGGCAGCCGGCAGATCGTCGTCACGTCGGTGCTCGCGGTCGACGAGGCGCGCAACCTGCTGATCCTGGACAGCGCCCGCGGCGATGCGCTCAACCAGGCGCTGATGTCCGGCACGGGCGCGGAGTTCATCACCCAGCTCGACGGCGTCTCCATCTCGTTTTCCAGCGGCCCGGTTGCCGCGTGCGTGTACGAAAACCTGCCGGCCCTGTGTATCGCCCTTCCCCAATCGCTGGTTCGCCTGCAGCGCAGGGAGCATTTCAGGGTGCCCATGCCGATTGCCACCCCGGTCAAATGCATCGTTCCGTCCTTGTCGGACGCGACCGCGGAGCCGATCGCAACCTGCATCGTGGACATCAGCTGCGGCGGCGTGGCGATCGCCGAAAACAGCGGGCGCCTCGGCTGCGACACCGGAAGAACGCTGCCCGACTGCCGTCTGCTGCTGCCCGAAGCCGTCACTGTCGTCACTTCGCTGGAAGTCCGCAATGCCACCCAGATCCGCCTGCAGAACGGCGTCACCCAGACCCGCCTGGGTTGCCGGTTTCTGGATTTGCCCAACGACATGGCCGCCAGGCTGCAGCGCTTTGTCATGGATATCGAGCGCGCGCGACGAAACAGCCTGTAGCGCGCCACCCCCACATGAATGATTCAAGGAGACTCCGCCATGCAAACGATCCAGCAGGAAATTGACGAAAGAACCAACCTGACCAGTTCCAACAAGCTGGAGCTGCTGCTGTTCCGCCTGGGCGACGATGCGAATCTCGATCGCAACGAACTGTTCGGGATCAACGTGTTCAAGATACGCGAAATCATCCCGATGCCGACCATTACCGCCATGGCCGGGTCGCATCCCCACATGATGGGCGTGGTCGATCTGCGCGGCCAGATCATTCCGGTCATCGATTTGCCGGCGGTGACGGGATGTACCCCGAAAACCGGGCTGAACATTCTGCTGATTACCGAATATGCCCGCAGCACCCAGGCCTTTGCCGTCGAATCGGTGGAGGACATCGTGCGCCTCGACTGGCGGCAGGTGCTGTCCGCCGAGGGCAATGCCGCCGGCGGGATGGTCACCAGCCTCGCCCGCCTGGACGGCGACAACAGCGACCGTCTGGCGCAGGTGCTGGACGTGGAGACCATCCTGCGCCAGGTCATGCCGTCGAGCGAGCCGATTGTCGATCCCGCCAGCATCGGCCCCATGGTGGACATCAAGCCCGGTACCGTCATCCTGGCGGCGGACGATTCGGTGATCGCGCGCACCATGATCGAACAAGGGCTGGAAGCGATGGGCCTGCCCTACCTCATGTGCAAGACCGGCAAGGAAGCCTGGGACCAGCTGCAGGCCATCTCCGCCAAGGCGCAGGACGAAGGCAAGACCGTGCACGACCGGATCGCGCTGGTGCTGACCGACCTGGAAATGCCCGAGATGGACGGCTTTACCCTGACCCGCAACATCAAGCAGGATCCGCGCTTCAGCACCATCCCGGTGGTCATCCACTCTTCGCTGACCGGCTCGACCAACGAAGCGCACGTCAAAAAAGTCGGCGCCGACGCCTATGTGGCCAAGTTCGTCGCCGAAGACCTGGCCGACGCGCTGCGGCACGCGCTGGGCGCAGTGCATTGAGATGCAAGTTACAAGTTACAAGATGCAAGGTTCAAGCAAAGCGCACCGCCGCTTGCATGGCGACGAACAACTTGTAACTTGAACCTTGTAGCTTGAAGCCCCCGCATCGCGGGGGCGCTCTCTTTACACGCCCATGTTCATGATTTCCTGATAGGCGGACACCAGCTTGTTGCGCACCTGCACGGTCTGCTGGAAGGCGATGCTGGATTTCTGCATGGAGATCATCGCGTCGGAAAGACTGACGCTGCTGTCGCCCATGGCGAATCGTTCGGCCATTTGTTGCGACTGCAGCTGGGCCGTGTTGACCTGGTCCAGCGATGATTTCAGGACCGACTGGAAATTGACCTGATTCGCGGTCTTGTCGGTTTGCAGCGGGCTTTCGCCCGCCGGCGTTGCGCGCGCCGCCGCGGCCTTCAGCTGCGCCACCATCGCTTCAATCCGGCCGGTATCGATCATGCCTACGCTCATCGTGCCCTCCTCCGCTCATCCAGCCGCCTGCACAGGCGGTTTTTCACGTGCCCACCTTATCAGGCCGGGGGCAAGCCATAAGCCCGATAAGCGCCTGAAACCGGCTTCTATTCCCCCGATTGAAACCAGCGGCAGTGCCGATAATTCGATCACATAGCGACACTCCCATGGGGCAATACGAATGAACACGGCAATCGGAAACCGGGCGGCCCATGACGCCGGCACGACGGAGGCAAGAACAATATGGCAGTAGCAGGCGAAATCGCGGTTCCGCCCAATGTCCTGGAATTCACCCGGACCGCTGGCGGGCGGAAAATCATGCTGATGCTGGGCGTGGCCGCGGTCGTTGCGGTCATGGGCGCGGTCTGGATGTGGGGGCAGCAGCCCGACTATCGCGTGCTGTTCTCGAATTTCAGCGACCGCGACGGCGGCGCCATCGTCGCCGAGCTCGAAAAAATGAACATCCCCTACAAATACGCCGAAGGCGGCGGCGCCGTGCTGGTGCCCGCCGAGCGGGTGCACGATGCGCGGCTGAAACTGGCCTCGCAAGGTCTGCCCAAGGGCGGCAACGTCGGCTTCGAGCTGATGGAAAACCAGCGGCTCGGGTCGTCGCAGTTTATCGAACAGGTCAATTTTCAGCGCGCCATGGAAGGCGAGCTGGCACGCTCGATCGAATCCGTCTCCGCGGTGCAGGCCGCGCGCGTGCACCTGGCCATGCCCAAGGACTCGATCTTCGTTTCCGAGCAGAAACAACCCACCGCTTCGGTGCTGCTCAATCTGCATCCCGGCCGCGCGCTCGATCCGCAGCAGGTCAGCGCCATCGTCCACCTGGTCGCCAGCAGCGTGCCCGGGCTGCCGACCAAGAACGTGACCGTGGTCGACCAGAACGGCAGCCTGCTTTCCGACACCAGCAAGGCGGCCAGCCTCAACGGCATGGACCCCAGCCAGACCAAGTACGTCCAGGAGCTGCAGCAAAACGTCGCCAGGCGGATCGAGTCGATCATCACCCCGATCGTCGGCCCCGGCAATGTGCGTGCCGAAGCGACCGCCGATGTCGATTTCTCCCGCAGCGAGCAGGCCGTGGAGTCCTACAAGCCGAACCAGACGCCCGACGCCATGGCCATCCGCAGCCAGCAGACCAGCGAATCGCTGAACGGCACGGCCAATCCTGCCGGCGTGCCGGGCGCGCTCAGCAATCAGCCGCCGGCGCCGGCTACCGCGCCGATCGTTGCGCCCGGGCAGAAGCCCGCCGCGCCTGCCGTAGCCGCCGCAGCTGCGCCGGTCGCCAACACGCGCAAGGATGCCACCGTCAACTATGAAGTCGACAAGACCATCCAGTACGTCCAGCAGGGCGGCGGCGGCCTGAAGCGGCTGTCGGTCGCGGTGGTCGTCAATTACCGGAAGACCACCGACAAGTCCGGCAAGAGCGTCATGCAGCCGTTGAGCGAGGCCGAGACAACCCAGATCACCAACCTGGTCAAGGAAGCCATGGGCTACAGCCAGGAAAGAGGCGACACCCTCAACGTGGTGAACAGCCCCTTCGCCAGCACGGAACGGGAAGCGCTTCCCGAGCCGCCCTTCTGGAAGCAGCCCGAATATGTCGAATACATCGAGATTGCCAAGGTGGCGGGCAAGTATCTGCTGATTGCGGTGGCGCTCGCCGTTCTGTACCTGAAGGCGGCCAAGCCTTTGCTGAAAAAGATTTCCGAGCCGCGCGCGCTGCCCGCGCCCGACCACGATGCGCTGCAGCATGCGGCCGGCGGCGGGCTGAAGGCGCTCCCGCCCGGCCAGCGCAGCTACCAGGAAAATCTGTCGCGGGCGCAAAAAATGGCCAGTGAAGACCCGCGCGTGGTCGCCAACATCGTGAAAACCTGGGTGGCCAGCCATGAGTGAAAACGGCATCACCAAGGGGGCGATCCTGATGCTTGCGCTGGGCGAGGAAGGCGCGTCGGAAGTAATGAAATATCTCGGCCCGCGCGAAGTGCAGAAGCTCGGCGAAGCCATGACCACCATGAAGTCCATCCCCCAGGAAGAGGTAGAGAACGTGCTCGACGACTTCAACAACGTGGCCGACCAGAATTCCTCGCTGGGCCTGGACTCGAACGACTATATCCGCACCGTTCTCAGGCGGGCGCTGGGCGACGACAAGGCCACCTCGCTGCTGAACCGGATTCTGGGCGGCGGCGGCGATGCCAGCGGCATCGAAAGCCTGAAGTGGATGGACGCCGAATCGGTGGCCGATCTCATCCACAACGAGCATCCGCAGACCATCGCGACCATCCTGGTGCACCTGGAGCGCGA
>VFQO010001772.1_pt1 | contig 15375 bp, 11 predicted proteins | sample 3512331 | NCBI WGS metagenome assembly VFQO01 (sample SAMN10412371, study PRJNA504923) | tailings metagenome | isolation source: Replicate 3 from Balatoc abandoned mine | place: Philippines: Itogon, Benguet | collected 2017-08-28
CAGTAGAAGTCCAGTCATTTCTGGCTGATAGGTTTAAGAAAAGGTAATCGGAATAGTCAAAGGTAACGTTGCCATATATACCATATCTTCTTTCCTCTTGCGTTCTGTTCAAGGTAGATCCAGAATAGGCATCATTACTGGAAGATGTGCTGAAGTTAGAATGACGGAAAAGGCCAAATGCCAATTGTCCTTGAGATGCTACACCTGACTGTTGATAGGAATCATATCGAGAGTTGGCACCGAGCAATGCACTCATTCCAATTTTTTCAGAAAACTCCTTCTTCCAATTTAAGATGAGATCCTGATTCCAAATGGTATTGTTGATGTTTACGGTGCGATAATAACCGTTTCTAGTCGCTAGGTTAGCGGTAGCTCCACCCTTATTATACATGATTTCTTGGAGCTCAGAGTAAGTATCTAAGCCTAATCGATAAGTTAACGAAAAGTTATCGTTGAAATCATAATTCAAAGAAGTAGAATTGAAGAAACGTCTAACATCAGAAGTATTCTTATAGTAGCGAACTAGCCAGTTGGGATTGGTAATATCGTTTCCTCCTCGGAAATACACCGAGCTACGGTCAATTGGATTTTCGAAAGGAAGATTTTCCAAATCCACCGAACGAGGGGTAAATAAAACGTGGCCAAATACTGACGGGATAGCACTACCGGAGCCGAAAGACGCATTCACAGGCGGAGTATCCAGGTCAGTTATCGCGAAGGTAAAGGAAGAGTTAACGGATAGTTTGTCGGTCACAGAAGAGTTTAACCCCAAACCAAAATTATACTTCACCAAGTCGTTTCCAGGCACATATCCCTCCTCGTCCGTATATCCAAAGCTGGCATTGAACCCCGTCCGATCTGAACCACCAGCGATTTGAATGGATGTATTAGAAATCAATCCCTTACGGAAGAAAACCTCAGATGGATCTCTGTATGCCTTGTATTCGTAGGGCACCGGGGTACCGCCAACGACTCCGTTTTGCCAAAACTGAGGGAAGGCATTTCGGATAGCCGCAACCGAAGAAGTTGCATACGGATGGGCAATAGTCAACCCTTCATCCATTCTAGGACCAAAATTAGAGAAGAAGAAGCCCGGAGCTTGTTGGAAACCGTTACCGTAGATTTGACCATAGGTAGGCAATGAAGCAGCTTCATTGGTGAAGACAGACTGATTGATCGTAATTTCAGCGGCCTTTCTCTTGGATGCTCCCGACTTGGTAGTAATCAAAATTACCCCATTTCGGCCTTGATCTCCATACAACACGGTAGCTGAAAGGCCCTTAAGCACAGACATACTCTCGATATTATTTGGATCGATATCCAAAAATCGAGAGGAAGTAGCACCACCACCCGTATCAAACCCATTCTGGGCATTGGTGGAGGTATTAAATGGAACCCCATCCACTACGAAAAGAGGCTGGTTAGACCCAGTAGCTGAGGAATATCCTCGGATGACCATGTTGGTTCCGGATCCGGACATCCCATTGGTAGAGGTAATGCTCACCCCAGGAACTTTGCCTTGGAGTACACGTGCGACATCTTGCTCTGGTCTATTCTCGAGCTGGGAGTTGTCTACTGAAGTCACTGCATAACCCAGTGCCTTTTTCTCCCTTTCGATACCGATCGCCGTCACTACCACTTCGGATAGTTGAGACGCATCAGTGGTCAGGGTTACATTGACTACGGTTCGGTTCCCGATTTGCTCTTCCTGAGTCGCGAGACCCACAAAAGAGAAAACCAGCACATCGCTTCCGGAAGGTACGCTGATGGAGTAGTTACCATCCAAATCGGTGGTAGTCCCCACTGTCGTACCTTTCACGAGAACCGTTGCGCCTGGCAACCCGAGACCGTCTTCTTCGGAAATTACCTTGCCGGTAATTACCCGTTGCTGCGCCGACACCTCATAACTGAGGGTCATAGTAAAAAGCGCAACAACCAAGAGTAAAGCTTTTCTCATAAGGTGTTTAGTTTAGTTGATGCGTAAAGAAAATTTATTTGTCAGAAAATTCAAAAGCGGTCGAAAATTTGTTTGATCGGTCGGAAAAGCTAATTATTTGGAGGAAATGGCTATTATTAACAAATTTTAACTGGAGTTGACTCAGTTTTTCCCTTTATACAGAATAAAATTCTTTTTTTTGATTAAAAACATTTTAAAAAATTTTTTACCAATTTCATAAATAAAAATTTTACAGCTATTAATTTGAATTTCTAAATAGTTTTAAGAATAAAATTCTATTTTTAATAGCTTTTATTACATTTAATACCGCCATTTATTTAGTTCAGAAGCCTAAGGATCAAGAATTAAAAAACTAAATTTTTTCGAGCTAATATTGAAACAGCTTTTCCAATTTTTTTTGTTTTTGCATCAATTTTTGATCGTTTTTATAACCAATATTTCAATTAAATCCATATTTCATTAAATTATTGATTTCAATCAAATTGGGTTTTAATAATAAGGAGCCAAAATTTATTCTGAAAATAAAGAATTCTCCCAATCCATTAGATTGTGATCCTATCAACTTGGATAATGCATAAGAATTCCTAGCAGCCTGTCCCGAAGTATTTCTGGAAGAGTTCAAAATGCAAGAAAATCAGTCACTTTAAAGATCGAGGCGTAGCACTGTTACGGTGAGCCTGCCTTTCGGCAGAGGCAGGATCGAAAAGTGAAGTGAAAAGGCTGATTTTGAAGCATTTTGGGCTCGTAGTAGATTTTCAAATGCATATTTCAGGTTCGATGAGAAAGGCCGATGTATATCGATCAACACTTAAATTTTCACCAAAAAAAAAGCCTTCCCTCTCGGGAAAGCCTTTTACTTGGTTTTGAATTCCTATTGAATTCCAATCATCCTCCGTAGCCGGGGTTTTGGATAAGATTTGGGTTGGCATCCATTTCTCGCTGAGGAATCGGAAACACCATCCGCGGATCGTCAAAGTTAAAAACGGTCTCACCTGAATTATCCCTAACCGAACCCTGAGTACGCTTGATGTCATGAATGATTTGACCTTCATGAGCGAGTTCAGCTTTACGTTCTTTCAGGATGGCATCCAAGGTAGCTGTAGCAAGAGGAGCTAATCCCACTCGGGTTCTGATCCGATTGAGATCCTCCAAAGGTGTAGCGCCGACAGAAGTTCCTGCTCTCAAGTTGGCCTCAGCACGAGTCAAATAGAGCTCTGCTAATCGGATCACTTTTACGTTTTTGAACTGATCTCTCCACTTTGCCGTACGGAACTCTCCCGCTGAAAAGAAAAACTGATCAAGTCGCTCATCCCCATCCTCATAGATCTCAAGGTGTTCATCAAGGATCGCCACATCACCATCTCTGGCTCCAAACTCAGGCAATGAGTAGTAGGTAAACATTTCATTGGTAGGATCTTGAGTATTTACCTGGATGGCAAAAATATCCTCAGGGGAATCTGCGTCCGTATTGAAAGCGCTCATATAATCCGGAAGCAGGGCTTTACCATTGGCAGTAGCAACGGAGATAGCACGATCAGCCGCGTCACGCGCCTCAGCATACCTACCCATCTGCAAGTACACTCTGGAAAGCTGAGCAGCCGCTACATAATTTCTTGCAAAGAAACCATTGGTTGTGGGAAGAAGAGATTCTGCACGCTCAAGATCATTGACGATTAGCTGATATACTTCCTCGACAGTATTGCGAGCGACAAAACTTTCCTCATTGATCACACGAGTAGGTGTCAACACGAGCGGAACCCCCAGATTACTGGTAGTATTCCCAGCAGAATAGGGCTGACCGTAAAATTTCACCAACTCAAAATACATGGAAGCGCGGATGAAAAGCGCCTCGCCCTCTACTCTTGCACGATCTGATTCATTGACCACATCTAATGCAGAAAGCACGTTATTGCTCACATTGATCGCCCGGTAGGCTGCAGACCATGTTCCCTCTACAAATGAATTATTGACAAAGATCTGCTTGTTGTACATTTCCCGAGGCTGGTTAAAAGTACCCTCCCATCTCACCTCACGGTTAGACCCGAGCATTTCTGCGTAGAGTTGGATATTTCCTCCATAAAGAAATCTGCTTCTCATCTCTGAATAGGCACCTGTCAATACACGCTTTACATTGGCGTCATTACTCAATGCCAAATCCTGATCTACACTCTGGCGAGGCGGTAATGTCAGCTGGTCATCGCAGCTACTAAGTCCCGTAGCCAGAGCCACTATTCCTAATACAATATATTTTCTCATTTCAGTTTCAGGTTAAAATCCAACATTTAGACCAAAGGAGATGGTTTTTGCCTGAGGTGCGGAGTAAAAATCGTTCCCCAACAGGATATTTCCACCCAAATAATCCGCACTTACCTCTGGATCCCATCCTTTGTACTTGGTGAATGTGAGTAGGTTTTGTCCGGTAAAGAAGATACGGAAGCTGCTTAGCTTGTACTTTTGCAATACCGAGGCAGGCAATGAATACCCTACGCTCAAAGTCCGTAGTCTTACATAAGAACCATCAGACAGGTATCGGCTGGAAGCTTGACAGCCATTACACAGACCAAGTCTGGCCTGAGGAATATCTGTAATGTCGCCTGGCTGTCTCCATCGCTGCAACTGATCTCTGGTCGAGTTATCAAACCAATCACCATTAGCGGCAAAGAATCCTCCACCACCATCAAAAATCTGATTTCCAAAAACCCCTTGGAAGAGTACACTCAAATCAAAGTTTTTGAATGTCAGATTATTGGTCAAACCTGCGATAAATCGAGGGTTTGGATCACCTAACACCACTCGGGCTGCTTCATTGTAGTCATTGGTGGTTTCGGTTTGCTCTTCATTTGAATAATAAAGCGCATCGCCATTGTCAGGATCTACACCTGCGTAAGCTGGGCCGTAGAATACCCCAATTGATTCTCCTACGATCACGGCATTGAGGAATCGGGAAGAAGATGGTGGAATCATCATTTGGCCCGGCGCCAGTTCAAGTACACGGTTTCTGTTACGTGCAAAATTGAACGCGGTATTCCATGAGAAATTAGGCTTAACGATATTGGCAGAGTTCAAGACAATCTCGATACCTCGGTTTTCCATGGCACCGATGTTTTGTCTTTGTACCAAAAATCCTGAAGTCGCAGGCACGGGTACATTGAGAAGTAGATCAGTCGTCTTCTTGTTGTAGTAATCAAATTCACCGGTCAATCGGTCATTGAAAAAGGCAAACTCAAAACCTACATCCAGCTGACCCGTTTTTTCCCACGTCAAATTTGGGTTAGGAATCTGAGACGGTACCAATCCAGGGATCAACCCATAAGAAGCAGAACCAAAGAGACCTAGGTGCTCAAAGTTTCCGATCTCTGCATTACCGGTGAGACCATAAGAACCTTTCAACTTCAGCAAGCTAAGTACACTAGAACTCTTCAAAAATTCTTCCTCAGAAAGAATCCATCCTACCGAACCAGCAGGGAAGAAACCATATTTGTTATTGGCTCCGAATCGAGAAGATCCATCTACTCGAGCACTCAACGTAGCCAGGTATTTGCTACCGTATTTATAATTGGCTCTGGCAAAATAAGAGAGGAAAGAGAAGTTGGTCTGTGAAGAGCCTCCACCTGTGATTTCCGCTGCGGAGTTTAGGGTTTTCAATTCATCCAATGGGAATTCCTGTCCTTCTACAAATGTATTGAACTGGTCAGAACGCTGGAAGGAAGTTCCCAAAACTGCCTCTACGTTGTGCTGGCCAAATACTTTGGAGTAAGTGAAGTAGTTATTGGTGTTGTAGTTGAAAATTCGTGTCCATCTAGATCTTGCAAAACCATTGGTGGATAGACCAAGATTAGTACGGGAACCAAAGAACTGCTCATCGTTTTGATTGAAAATATCAACACCAAATTCAGTTCTGAATCGCAAGTTTGGAGTGAGTTTATATTCACCAAAAACATTGGTGATATTTCTGAAGGTGGTATTAAGCCACTCAGCATTCTCCGAATCGATCAGGTTATTATAATAGGTTGCGGTCGGACGGTCATAGAGATTTCCTTCCAAATCGCGAATGGGCGTGATAGGCGCCAATGCCACGAGCTGCATGGGGTTATTGAACTGGTTGTCATCAGACACCCTGTTATTGGTAGTCCGGCTAAGGCCGAAATTTGCCCCAATCAGAAACCGATCAGAAATACTGTGATCCAAATTCAATCGAGTGGATACACGCTCAAAGTCATTTCGGATCAAAATCCCATCCTGCTTGTCATAGGCTCCACTGAAGAAAAAGCGCGTTTTGTCATCGCCACCTGCAGCAGAAAAGTTTGCATTAAACGTGCCTGCATTAGGATTGAAGGCTTGTTTTTGCCAGTCGGTATCTACCTCGCCCGTTCTCCAATCAGCCCAGCCTGAATATCGGTCCAATCTGCTCTCTACAAACTCCAAATCAGAACCGGAATAGTCAGCAGGATTATTGATCGGATCGATGCCGTACAGTTGAAGATCATTGTTGTAAGCACCTTCGCGCATCAATTCGACATATTCAGACGCATTCAAAAATTCGCGAAGACGAGTGGGTTCTGAAAAACCTCTCTGAATCCCCACATTAAACTTCGTCTTACCTTTTTTACCCGACTTAGTGGTAATCAGTACCACGCCGTTTGCCGCTCTAGCACCATAGATTGCTGCTGCAGAAGCGTCTTTCAATACTTCAAATGACTCAATATCATTGAAGTTGATATCAGACATTGGGTTGTAATAGCCGATTGCGCCGCTTGAGGTCATGGGCACACCATCGATTACATAAAGTGGATCATTGCCCCCTGAAATGGAAGTAGTACCTCGAACCCGGATTTTGACGCCTTCGCCGACTTTACCACTGGAGGATTCGACAAATACCCCTGCCATTCGGCCTTGTAGGGCTTCCTGGAAATTTGGCACCGGTACAGAGGCCAAATCTTCTCCTTTGATAGAGGAAATATTTCCAGTCAAATCACCACGCGTGGTGCTACCAAAACCTGTTACTACCACCTCGCCCAGAATCCTGGAATCAGGTGCTAATACTACATCCAGCTGATTGCCGGAACCAACGGGCATCTCCAGGGAGGTAAATCCCACGAATGAAAATACCAAAACATCTCCGGTACTCGCTTGAATCGTGTAATTCCCATCGAGATCGGTGATCGATCCTCTAGAGGTACCTTTGACAAGGATGTTTACTCCAGGTAGCGGAAAGTTATCCTCACCTGAAATAACCGTCCCCGTAATCTGTCGCTGCTGCGCCAGTACATCTTGCCCTGAGGACAAGGAAACTAGCACAACAAGAAAGAGTAGAATTTTTCTCATAAAGTGGACTGTTTAGTTTGCCCCATAAATTAACCCAATCTAATCCACTTATCACAAATTAAATCCTCAATAGAAGTACATCCAGACAGATCAATTTGAAATTATATTCTATAAAAAATAAATATGTCGATTAATTTTCCTATAAAAATCTATTTTTTGAAATATTAATCTATAAAAAATGATTTCTACCAAATTTAAATTTTATGCATTTTTTAAGGTGTTTAATTACAAAATCACCGCCTATATCATGTTCTTTTTGAAATTCTTCTAAAAAGATTAAATCTAAAAAACGTTTTTTAGATACCACTTTGACTGAGAATTAGAACTTCTCCTAGTACTGCAGGTAAGAAAATCCAATTGTCAGCATCCACCCTAAAAACCACTTTTATATCAAATTGAAGCTCTGATCAACGATTTGCATAGATGCAAGAAATGAGAAATAAAACTCCCGCCAATTTCTCTAACCGCTTTCAAACCCGAGAATTAACCTCCTCAAAATGCATACTTCAGGGTGAAGGAAGCCTCATCCCACCACAAATCAGTGAAATCCACAAAATTGTACGCCGGCTTCCAGTCCAAGCTTAAGTAAAAATTGGTACCATAAAAATTATATTCCAATCCCACTACAGCATCTATACCATAGGCAGTATAATCTTCCGTTGCCTTGTACACCCAGGGCGGCTCGCTTTTTCCCTGCTTCCATTGGCCAAAGTGAGCACCGCCACCTACATACCACTCCATTCCTCGAAACTCCCGGATATCCATATGTCGCTCATAGAGTAAGGCATAATTCATCCCTCCCCAGCGCTTGAAAACCATCAACTCCAACGCCGCATAATCCGAAATAAATCGCTTCACAGACCCTCCAAGTGAGGTTCCTGCCCTTACGCCAACCATCGTATTGGTCTGTTTCATCGAATACTGCGCTTGGCTGGACCAAGCCAGCACAAAAACAAACAATGGAGTCAACAGAATTAACCGAAGGATACGTCTCATTTCCCAGATTGGATTAGCGATCTGAAAATGTATAAATTTTTTCCGGAGTGATGCACATATCCAAAGCCACGTCGTGTGATTCTGAGGTAAAATCCTCCTCAGGGTCAAAAAAACTCAACCCAATTTTGATCACCTGACTACCCAGTGGGCCCAAAAAACCATCGTAATACCCCTTTCCAAATCCCACCCGATTGCCCTGATGGTCATAGGCTAAAAGCGGCACCAATACTACCTGAAGCTTTGCGGGAGACACCATGATCGATTCTTGGGGAACCGGAATCCCCCACTCATCAAAGAAAAACTCTACATCACGGGGCAGTTTGAGCGTCTCAAGTGCGGTATTTTCCCGATTGGTTTGAGAAGTATAGAGTATCTTCTCCCTGCTCTCCAGGACTTCCTTGATGTAAAAAGTATTTACTTCATTGAATCGATTGATCGGAAAAAAGAGATGAAAGTGCATCAACTCCGGATGCTCATCCAACCATTCAATGAACCGGTCTCTGATCATTTGCGAGTTTTGCTCAATATGCTCCTGATCTAGTGCCTTTCTGAGCTGCCGATATTCGGTTCGTAATTCTTGTTTCGTTTTCATCAATATTCCAATACCATCATGTGGAAATCCAGCGGATCAAACGCCCCCAAAAGGTCTTGAATCAGTCCCGGATTTGCGAGATAAAACTGCATCATATTCACTGTTCTTTCCTGAGGCACTCCACCTGGTGCAGCATACTCCAGAATGGAACTGACCCGATCGAGATGAATCTGGTTTCTGCGTTCTTCGGCTTTGCGGAGCTTTCCTGACATTTGATCCAGAATTTTTAGTGCTCTGACTTTACCAGCCTCAAAGGAATGCCTCAGACTCTGCTCCAGCTGTGCCGCCTCCTGTCCTTTTTGATCAAAAAGCGTGGAGATCTCCTCCCTTTCCTTTGCTAGGGTGAGATCAACTTGGCAATGCTGAGCGATGTAGCTTTTTTTCCAAAGGTCAAAATCCTGAAATATCTCCTCAACTTTCAGGTTGGCTTTTTTGACTTTTGCGGTCCATGAGGGCTCTAGGATCAAAGCAAAATTTCTAGGAAGCAAAACCGGAAAAGGAATTCCAAAATGATCAAAAACCCCCTTGAGTTGGAGCCAATAAACAACTTCCGCAGGCCCTCCCAAATACGCCAGATTGGGCAGGATAATCTCCTGATAGAGTGGACGCAAAACCACATTTGGACTGAATCGCTCTGGATGCTCATCAGCTAACTTTAAAATTTCCTCCTGAGAAAAAGAGATCGATTGATTGAGTACCTGATATCGGTCTCCCTGTCGTTCGATTCGCTCGCGAATTCCCTGATCTAAATAAAACAAGTTGATCTCCCGAGGGAAAACTTGGGTTTTATAGCCAAGATCACCCAGCTGCTCAGTCTTTTGAGTCGCTTGAGCATATGGTGCGTGATCCGTAAGATCACTGACGATTACCCGCTTAAAAAGCGCCTTCAGACTCGGGTCATGCCCATCTACCACGATCAGCCCTTCCTCACCAAAGAGTTCATGTACATATTTTCGGACAGCCTCAGCGAGAGTCTTGCTACTTTGATAGGCTTTCTTAAATACCTCAGCGGCAAAAGGCACGGTCTTCAGAAAGTCCTTGAAACTCGCATCTAGCTGAAATTCTCCCACCGCGCCCGTCTGGCTTGAGCTCCACTGATACTTTTTACCATCTAGCTTAAAGTAATTGATCTCATCAAAATCGTGATCCTCGGTAGCCATCCAATAGACCGGTACCACATGCCGATCAGGGTATTTGGCATTTAGTTTTTTGGCTAGATTGATGGTGGAGACGATTTTGTAGATGAAATAAATAGGGCCGGTAAAGAGATTGAGCTGATGACCTGTCGTGACCGTGAAGGTATTGTCCGAGGAAAGGGAATCCAGATTATGGCTGACTTGAGCTCCTAGTTCGATCCCCTTGTATTGATTAAAAAGTGCCTGTTGGAGGATATCTCTGTTTTTTTGAGAGAAGTTTTTGGCAGCGATGGCAGCAGTGAAACTTTCAATATTAGGAGAGTGGGTAAAAAAAGGCTGAAGTTCTTTTTTTTCGGCCAGGTAATCGAGAAAAAACTGGGAAAATTGCCCCGTTTGGCCAAGGTCAATACAGTGTTTTTTCATTTGGAGGGGTTGGAGTTATTTGGGAAGACTAACTGGATGAACCAATCCAAAGTTCGGTTTTTTTTCAGAATATCCTCAGAACTTATACTAGTGGCAATATCTGAGGTTCCTTTTTCAAGTTTTCGAGAAAATTCACTCCCAAATCAAACCAAAAACCTCATTTTTGGCTTTGGAACATAAAACCAACATGCTACCCTACCATCGCTTTTTCCTTTCCAACGGTCTGGAAGTCATCGTACACGAAGATCACTCAGGCAAAATTGCGGTTTTCAACCTCCTGTACAAGGTAGGTTCCCGATTTGAAAAAGAAGGAAAAACGGGGCTTGCGCACTTTTTTGAGCATCTGATGTTTGGGAGCTCGGCCAATGTCCCGGAGTTTGATCGGGAGCTCGAGCGAGTAGGTGGTCAGTGCAACGCTTTCACCAGTCCTGACATTACCAATTATTACATGACGCTGCCTGCGAGCAATCTGGAGACGGCATTTTGGCTGGAATCTGATCGAATGCTCCAGCTGACCCTCTCGGAGAAAACTGTAGAAACCCAGCGCAAGGTGGTCATGGAGGAGTTTAAGCAGCGCTACCTCAATCAGCCCTATGGAGATGTATGGCATCAGTTACGCAGGGAGGCTTTTGAAGTACATCCCTACCGATGGCCCACCATCGGAAAAGACCTTGAAGATATCCAAGGTTACACACAGGAGGACGTCTGGGCCTTTTACCGCAAGCATTACCACCCTGGTAACGCCGTCTTGGTAGTGGCAGGAGATGTCAACCCGGCGGAGGTCGAGCGACTGGCAAAAAAATGGTTTGGCAATATTCCTGCCGGCGATGTTCAGCATGATCCCATCCCTCAAGATCCACCACAAATGACCAAAAAGAATATTGCGGCTGAAGCCAAAGTGCCTACGGATGCGGTATACAAAACCTTCAAAATGCCGGCAAAAAATTCTCCCGGTTACCTCGAGGCTGATTTGATTTCGGATATTTTGGGGTTTGGCAAATCTTCTATTTTGGAGCAAAAACTTGTGAAACAAGGCAAAATCTTTGCGTCTGTAGGCGCTTACATTACAGGCTCTGTGGATCCGGGTTTGTTGGTTTTCTCCGGAAAAATGGAAAAAGGCATCCCTGCAGAAGAAGGTGAAAAAGCCCTGGACGAGGTCTTGAACGAGTTTCTCCACACCGGTGTGACCGAATCTGCTCTTCAAAAAATCAAAAACCAGAGCGAGGCCATGAAAACCTACGAGTCTGTCCAAGTGCTCAACAGAGCCATGAATCTCGCCTACTATTCACATCTCGGCAGTCCGGATTTATATTGGGAAGACTTTGAAAGAAAGTCTCAGGTTAAAAAAAGTGAAGTAGATCTCTGGGCAAAAAATATTCTTCGCGAGGAAAACTCCACCGTTTTACATTACAAATCCATCAACGAATGACACCATTTAGAATAGGTTTTGGATACGATGTACACCAGCTCCAGGAAGGTTATGAATTCTGGCTGGGTGGAATCAAAATTGATCATACCAAAGGAGCCGTGGGACATTCAGATGCAGATGTCCTCATCCATGTGATCTGTGACGCCCTGCTCGGTGCCGCCAATATGCGGAATATCGGCTACCACTTTTCAGATAAAGACCCCAAATACAAAGGCATAGACAGCAAGCTCCTCCTCACCGAAGTCATGAAAATGATCCGAGAGGCCGGCTACAATGTCGGTAATCTGGACTCAACAGTCTGCCTTCAATTACCGAAACTCAACCCTCATATTCCGACGATGAAAACCTGCTTGGCCGGAGTCATGAATGTCGACGAAGATGCCATTTCTATCAAGGCCACCACCTCCGAATGGCTGGGCTTTGTAGGAAGAGAAGAGGGGATCTCGGCCTATTGTACCGCATTGATCTATAAAATATGAGTGAGCAAGTAAAAATCATCACTACGGAGGACGGTTCGCATTCGCTATATCACGAAGGTCTTCAGGAGACCTACCACAGTTTTCACGGTGCGTACCGAGAGTCGATACACGTCTTTATGCTCTATGGCCTGGATGCTTGGCTAGCCAGAAATCCTAGAAAGTACCCCATCCGGATTTTTGAAGTGGGCTTTGGTACCGGGCTCAATGCCTGGCTGACCTTAGTCTGGGCGGAGCAAAACCAAATCCCGGTATTGTATCATACCATTGAGCCTTTTCCCCTGAGCAAAGAAATCTACTCCCAGCTCAACTACATCGAGCATGATCACGGGATTTGGCATTTCCACAAGTATTTCGAGGCACTCCATCAAGTCCCCTGGAATGAAGGTGGTCCTGTGTCGGACTATTTTAATATGAAAAAAGATCAAGTTACTCTTGAGGAAACTGCCCTTTACCCTTCTGATGTGGTCTTTTTTGATGCTTTTGCCCCTAGCAAGCAGCCGGAATTATGGACCAAAGAGATTTTGGCTGATGTAGTGGATGCCATGAGACCAGGAGCGGTCTTTACTACATATTGCGCAAAAGGACAACTCAAAAGAGACCTCAAAGATCTCGGCCTGGAGGTGGAGACTTTGCCTGGACCTCCGGGAAAAAAGGAAATGACCCGTGCCTGGAAAAAGAGTGGTCAGTGATCAGTTAGAAGTAGTCAGTGGTTGGTCAATGAAAACTACCGACTGATCACTGACTACCGACTTGGCTTGTATTTTGCAAATGTAAGCATAAACCACACGTATTTATGCTGACTTTTATTTTTGCACTTTGGCTAAGCCTCTTTCAAACTGACAGTACCGAAAGTGCCAAACTCCAAAAACTGATTAATGAGCGAGATCAACTTCATAGTCAATGGAAGACCTCGGAAAGCAAGAAAACGGGGATTTTTGGCAATCGCACCAAGAAAGACATGATCGAAACCAACGACTGGCTCGAGCGAATCCTCGCCAAGGACAATCAGATCATGGATGAGCTGAGGATGCAGGGCTCTATCGAAAAGGTGACCATTTCTCAGGAAAAAGAAGACTACAAATCCATCACCATGAAGCTCGAGCGGGACGTCCAAGTTCTTAAGAGAGCACTTGCCGAAAAAGATGCGGAAATCAACCAAAAAATGAGCGAGCGAAGAACGTTTGAGTGGACTACACTATTCCTATTCCTCAGTACCGCGGGATTGGCTTGGTGGATTTATCGAATTAAAAAAGCCTCTGCTTAATCTGCAGAGGCTGGGGATTTGAATTATTTTTTCTTCAATCGGGCTATGGGAGTTCGGGCGCCTTTGGTCACCTGATCCATTTGACAGAGAATCTCAGCATCGAGCGGAAGGTATAAATCCACTCTCGAGCCGAACTTGATGAAACCAAACTCCCCCCCCTGCTCAAGCGGAGTTCCTTCCTTGATATACCACTTGATTCGCCGGGCCAAAGCACCTGCGATTTGTCGAACCATGATCGAGTTGCCCAGGGTATCTTTGATCACCATGGAGGTTCGTTCATTTTCGGTACTGGATTTGGGATGCCAAGCGACCAGATATTTCCCGGGATGATATTTGAAATACTCGACTACCCCTTTGACAGGAGATCGGTTGACGTGCACGTTGATCGGTGACATGAAGATGGATACTTGCTTACGCCTGTCTTTCAAAAATTCATCCTCCACGGCCTCCTCGATCACGACTACTTTGCCATCTGCCGGCGCATAGACGATCCCTTCTTCTTGAGGGGGAGCAAACACAGGATTCCTGAAAAACTGCAGCACAATCAGATATAACACTACACTGACCAAAATCGACACGTTAATCAACAAGCGCTCTTCGGGCAGATAGTAGTACAGCAAATAATTGATTGCAACCAATATTACCATCATCCAAAACAACAAGGTTCGGCCTTCTTTGTGAATTGTCATCATCGTATTTTGAAATTAAAAAGGCGTGGAGAACCTCCCCCCACGCCTCAAAGTTAAGACTTTTAAGTTTTTGATCGAATCAGAACCCTCCACGGAAGGTGTAGGTTTTGGCCACTTTATCAATCGCCACGATATAGGCCGCGATTCGCATAGGTACATCATACTTGACAGAAGCTTGGTAGACATTATCAAATGCGTCTTTCATGATTCGGTCAGATCTACGGTTTACCCGATCTGCGGTCCACTTATATCCAAGACGATTTTGAACCCACTCAAAGTAGGAAACGGTCACCCCACCGGCATTTGCCAAAATATCCGGTACGGCCATAATGCCCTTCTCGTTGAGAATCGCATCTGCTTTGGCAGAAGTAGGACCATTGGCACCCTCGACGATGAGTTTGGCCTTGATTTTATCCGCATTGGCCATGGTGATCACGTCTTCAACGGCAGCAGGTACCAATACATCAACCTCCAGGGTAAGAAGATCCCCTGAATTTTCCATTTTATCAGCACCTTTAAACCCTTCCAATACCCCATTATTAGAATCTCGATATTCGATAGCTTCGAGGATATTGATACCTTTTTCGTTATAGAAAGCTCCGGTATGATCGGAGATAGCGACTACTTTGAGTCCTCTTTCTTCCAGAAGTCTGGCGGCCCAGCTTCCCACATTACCGAAGCCCTGCACGGCACAAGTAGCCTGGAAAGGATTGATTTTTAGCTTTTGCATTGCAGCGAGAGCTGACACCATTACACCACGACCGGTGGCTTCTGTTCTTCCGAGAGATCCACCGAGTACCAGAGGCTTGCCGGTCACCACCGCCTGAACGGTCATCCCATGTGCCTTGGAATATTCGTCCATTAGCCAGGCCATTTCTCTAGGCCCAGTTCCCATATCCGGTGCAGGAATATCCTTATCAGGACCAAAAACGTCAATCATGGCCATGGTATAGGCACGCATCAGCCGCTCGATTTCACCTTTGGACATCTCGCGTGGATTGCATCGTACGCCACCTTTACCACCACCATAGGGAATATCCACCACCGCGCATTTCCAAGTCATCCAAGCTGCAAGTGCCTTTACT
>VFQO010001773.1_pt1 | contig 15374 bp, 10 predicted proteins | sample 3512331 | NCBI WGS metagenome assembly VFQO01 (sample SAMN10412371, study PRJNA504923) | tailings metagenome | isolation source: Replicate 3 from Balatoc abandoned mine | place: Philippines: Itogon, Benguet | collected 2017-08-28
AGGACAACATTGGTAAATTGAACTTTCGAATTTCTCACTTTCTTCAATTTCAATAAATTCACAATATCCAGTTTCCTTATTACAAATGATCTTAGTGTGAGGAGTTGCTTTGATTGAAGATTTGATAAGAGAAACAAGTCTTGATTTTTCAGCCTTGATGAGTTCAAGTGCTGATGGTTTTTGTGTAGGAGCTGGAATGCTTGATTGAATTTTTGATTCAAGTGTATTAATCATAGAAACTGGTCCACCAAAAAGTTTCAAAGGTTTAGCAAATGATGGAACAGATAAATCGACTTGTTTCTTTTTGTCGCTATTCTTTTTGTCGCTATATGGAGTTCTCTCACGTTGATTGCTCATTTGTCTTCCTTCTTGTTCATTTTTATTATTTCTATTATTTCTTCTATAGTCGTCATAATTGGATTTTTGTTGTGTAGCTGATGGAGTAGAATCGTAATCAATACGAGTTTGAGAACCAGTGCGTTGTTGGGATAGAGATTTTCTGTCAGAACCAGATCTCTCCATTGTTGAATTTTGTGACATGACATTTTGTTCGAAAAGGATTGCAGGTGATTTTGAAGTAAAACTTAGTGGAGATGCAACTTGTGGACGAAGTAAGTAGTTGAGGATGCGAGAAGATGAATATTGATCTGGTACACGGTAAAAAAACCAATTTGGTGTCCAATTCGATCTCTTTGCAAAGACAAAAGCAGAACATAACTTTCCAATCTTCATTTCACGAGTTGCACCGTCAGCTTCAAGTTTTGCAAATGCTTCCAAAAACTTTTGTTTCATTTGTTTAACTTTTGCATCAGGTGAATTTAACTCAGAAGAATTAAAGAATCGATCATACAGGTTGTTAAAATTGTCTGGTGTAAAAATTTCAACCTTTTCATCACCCATGTTGATACCAATGTTAACATAACTGACTTCAGGTTGAAGTCTCAATGCTTCAGCAAGACCATTGATTTCATCAATTGATAAGTAATTATCGTTCATTTTTATTTGATAAAAAATCAAAATATTTTCATTTTTTTGAGTTTTTTGTTTTTGTCTTTTGAAATTATTTTTTTGTATTATTAATATTCCCCTTTAGATAAAAACTTTTTAAATCAATGTCTTTAAAAATTCACATATATAGTTATTTTAGTTAAATTATTCCAAAAAATAACATAAATAATTTTTGAAAAAATTTTCAAAAATAATTTAAATAAAATGTCATCGAACGAAGAATTAAATATTCAAGTAAATAACAGTGATAAAGATAATATTATACTTAAATTTTTAGAATTTTGTGGATTTTATCAAGGAAATTCTTACACTGTCTCTTTGATTAGTCAAATTGTTGGTGAAAAGAATAATCCATTTTTACGAAAAAATGACAATTTGGGTGAAAATAAATCACCTGTAGAAAATGAACTTATTGATTTTTGGAGTATATATAAATATGTACATCAATACAAAAGAAATAGAACATTAATATCACCTCATTCTGAAATTCGATTTATTAATTCTTATGATTATTTTTCGATGAATTACATTAAATCTATAATTGTTTTAATTTCGATTGGTCTCTGGATATTCTACTTTTTATATAAACAGGGGCCAATAGCATATAAAGTGGCTAAAGGTTTTGGTTTAAATTTAAGAATGTGGTCTATTATAATGCCTATTTTAATGTGTCGTTCATTTTTAATGGGAAAGATTGAGAAACATACAAAGTATCATGTATTAATTGGGTATATCTATCTAATTTGTACATTTGGACATACAATTGCACATTTCTGTAACTCACAGATTATATCAGATAAGTACATTTCTGGTCTGATTTTATTTGGAATTGTTTCTTTAATTTCAATTTCATCAATTGTTGTAAGATACATCAAATCATTTCCATATGATGTATTTCTAAATATTCATAGATTGAGTTATACAATTTTACCTTTGTTAATTTGGCATATGCCAGATTTATGGCCATGGTTTTTTGTTGGATTAATTATTCTAACTGGAGAACAGTTTTATAACTTCATGATAAAGACTCAAATTTCAAAATTGACAAATTCAAGAATAACAAAATATGATAATTTAATTACTTTAAGCTTCCATCGTGTTATTCCATCAGTTAGTGGTGCTTTCTATAAAATTATGATTCCTTCGATTAGCACTGAATGGCACTCATTTTCTTTAGCTAGTAATCATTTAACTGATCAATTACTTTTTGTAGTTTCCATTAAAGGTGATTGGACAACAAAATTAGCATCTTTATTGGAGCATGGATCCAATAATTTTGCAATTATTCAGGGGCCATTTTACACATGCAGTACTGAAATTTTAAATGATCAACATGAAAGAATTTTATGTATTGCTGGTGGAATTGGTATTGCACCATTTATTTCTGTGTTAGATACAAAGGTTCAACTTTGGAAGATCGATACAGATTATCGTGCTAATTATCTTTCTTCAAATGATGTTGAAATGGTACAAGTAAGATCATATTTACCAATTGAATCAATTTCAGATATTGAAATGAATTTTAGAAATCCTCAGAAGAAGAAATTAAATCTTGTATGGATTGTTCGTGAGCCACAAGAGCTTATGAAATATATAAATGATATTATAAGTCTTTCACCTGCAGTTTTAATTACTATTTATATTACTGGATGTTTAGAAAAGGAAAAGTTAATAAAAGCAAAGTGGTTTATTTTAAAAAATTTTCATTTTTCTAAGATCAACTTTATATTCGGCAAACCTGGACTTGAAGAAATCATTATGAATATGTCAGTTAATATTGATTTCCATAATGAAATATCAGAAAATAATACAAATTATTATGATAAAGTTTTCTATTGCGGCCCTGATTCTCTTGAGAAAGATGTTAAAGTAATTTGTGATAGACATAGAATACCATTAAAATGTGAGTATTTTGAATAAAAATATTAAAAGTATAGACTTAAAGAAATCATAGACTTGTTTAAAGAAAGAAATAAAATTTAAAGACTTGTTTAAATAAAAATTTGAAAAAAGTTTTCAAATTTAAGTTATCAAATGCCAGAAAGAGCAGAAATTGCTTTGATGAGCGACTATTTGAATTCAAAAATATTAAATTTAAGATGTGATACAATGGTAATTCTACCAAAGTCTCGATATTGGAAAGAACCTTTATATTCTTCTATGCCAATTTCTTACACTTCTGGTTATTCAAATTCTAATAATAATGATGATAATAATTTAACTGAACAAAAAGAGATATATCGTCTATATCAAATTTCAAGTACTGTTAGAGCTGTATTTTCAAGAGGTAAGAAGATTGTAATTGAATTTGTAACACCAATTAATACGATATTTCGTATGGTATCATCTTGTGGTATGGAAGGTAGATGGACTAAGGAACCAAGTAAATACACATGTATTGTTTTAACTTTTGGTGAGTTTAATATTTACTATGATGATATCACAAATAAAGGATTATTTAGTATATGTAACTATCCAAGCCCTGAATATGATCATATTTTTAAAGATATTGGTCCTGATTTGATGAATGAAGAAGTTGATATTAATGTCTACTATACAGTAATCCGTAATCCTAAACTTGCTAAAATCAAAATAATGCACTTTATGATGGAACAGAAGTATCTATCTGGAATTGGTAATTATCTTCGTGCAGAAATTTTATACAAAGCAAAAGTTAGTCCACATCGAACATTGAATTCACTTTCAGATTCAGATGTTTACAATTTATTTTATTACTCAAAAGTAACAATTTGGGAAGCATATCGAGGTAATGGTCTAACAATTAAAGATTACTTCGATCCAAATGGAAACGCTGGTGTATATCGTTGTCTTTGTTATGGTAGAGAAACAGACGACAATGGTTTTCAAATAATCAAAGAAGACGATGGTAAGGGAAGGAAGATAACATGGTGTCCTTCAGTTCAAATATAAATATATCAAATTTGATATATTAATAACTTCAAAACATTAATTTATAACTGGTTTAAGAAGAATTTCATAATCACATTCAACCAATTCAAAAATATAATCAAAAATTGAAACTAGTGAATTCATAAAAATTGAAAAAATTTTTTAAAAAATATTTTAGAAAATGTCAACTGAATCTATTTTGAACAATGAAGTCGTTGAAAAAAGAACTTTACTAGAAGAAGAAATATCTAAACATCAGGAAGAGTTGAAAGAGAATAGTGAGAATTTAGCTAAAGGTCTTTCAGAAATTGAAGATATTCTTGAAGATTTGGATGATTATGATGAAGAAGAATGTCAAGAGAATCTTTTCACTCAATATCACAATATGTTAATTGGAAAAGATCATGATGAATTTGATATTGAACAATCAGAACCATGTGAATCTCTTGAAGAATTTAGTCGTGCTATCAAGTCGATTAATTTAATTCTCGTTCCATATTGTTCTGATGAATCTTCTGATGAATACTTTAGAAAACGATATTCAGAAGAAGGTAGACCAAAAGAACCAATTAAACCCGATTTTAAAGGTTCAGTGTTTGGTTCTTTTGCTTATTTATATAAATTATCTACGATTACTGTAAAGCTTACTACATCTTTAGATATTCTTACAAAACAACTTTTATCTCTCGGTATGAAAAAAGAAGAAATTATAGAGATTAAAATTGATGATCGTAAACAAGATGATATTCTTCATGAATTGGATGAACAAATTAATACTTTATCAGGGGAAAATTCTTCTGTTAGCCTTGATGAATTAAAGAATGACCCTGAAATAAAGAAAGAAGTAAAAGAATTAGATGAAAAGCTTTCATCTTTAAGAGAAACAAATCAAAATTTATTAGATGTTACTATTGAAATATATAAGAAAACTTTGTCAGAATTTCTTGAAGAGAAAAGGAAATACGAAGAAGTAAAGAGAATTCTCGATGAAAAGGAAAAGATGAAATGTGAAGAACTTTATCAAAAAAGTCTTGAGACGCATAAAAAATATTTAGAAAGATGGGAGGAAGAACGTAGAATGTGGATTCCAAATTGTTTAACAAAACAAGATATCTTAAATCTTTATGAAGAATACAAACTTGATCCTCAAATTGTTCTTTCTAAAATTAATCATTATTACGGTTATGATTGGCTTCCATTTGGTCAAAGTATCAGTTTAGGATTAGATTTTGCACAATCAATTACAAAAACTGAGAAAGAAGCAAGATGTGTATATGAAGCAATTCGTAAAGGACCAGAAAATGAAGGAAGATCTGAACTTCTTACAAAGTATAAGTTTAATATTACAGAATATGAGAGAATTATAAAAGTCTTTATTAATCCACCATTTCCTCTCAGAAATATGTGTCATGATTATGAATATGAAAATGATCCTTTAATTCTTGCTGATATGATTCGAAATGAAAGCTATCATAAACTTATAAAAGTTGTTTCAGAACTTGAAAATATGCCTGATGTTGATCAAAGAGTTCAAATATTATTTTCAGTCAAAGATGATTCAAATAATACTTCATTGTTTGCACGTGTACATTCAGGTTTTATTAAAAATTATCCTAAATTGGAAGCTCATGTAACATCTTCAAAACAAATTGAAGTTACATGTCAGGAAGTTAAAAATGCTTTTGTTTCTTCTCTTTATAAAATGGATGTTGATAGAGATCTACCAATTGAAGTATTGGAAGAATTAATGAATTTGTTTAAAAACTTCGAAATGGAAAATCTCCAAATGTTATCAAAAATATACTTAAAATGGCAATTATATGTTTTAAATAGACATTTTAAGTATGAAGATGAAGAAGATTTTCAAGAAGAAAGATAAAAAGATGAAGATAAAAAGTAAAAATTGAAAAGAAAAAAATTAAATTTTCTATACATCAAAGTATTAACCTATAATGAAAATAATAAAAAACTGTTAAATATAACAGTTTAAAATGTCAATTCTTAAATTAATATTTACTCCAGATTTATAATGTGATATTAAATTAAGTAATTCAGTCACTAACATTTAGATTCAGATTAATTTTCTATTTATAAATCTCGATATAATTAAGCAAAAAAGTCAAATTCTTCAGAAAGAAACATACATTGATCCATATCACGATGTATAATATCAATATCTGGAGTTACATTAAAATATTCTTTAAAAAATTCAGCATATGTAATTTGATGTTTTGCACCACCATAGAATATTGTATTTTTAGCTACTTTATAATCTTTACATCCACTAGGTCCTGGTTTCTTTAAATCATATTCTTGGAACCATCTCAAAAGAAAATATACATCCATTTGAGTACAATATAAAACAGAAAAGAATAAATAACTTGATTTATAAATATCACTATATTCGTCCCCACTAAAATCTTTAAAAGTTGGCTCTGTAAATATAGATGCATTATATAAACAATCTTTAAATTTCTCTAAATCTATTAGATTCCTTACCTTCTTTAGAGTTCTATCAATAATTTTAAAATAATTATCAAGATAACGATTTACATATTCAATAGGATCATCTAAAATTCCTTCAAATAACATTAAACTGTAAGCTTCAAATTTTTGTTTAGATGTTTTACTTCTATCGAGACCGGAGAAATATCCCCAAATCTCCATATGATTCACATTAACATATTCTGCAACAAATGTTATTCTTTTTGTGCCTAATTCAAAAACTTTTGGTGACATTTCTATAAATGGATTTTCCATTTTTCCTACAGTTCTACTATCTACAACATGATATCTCAACGATGGTAAAGGGCACAGTCCTTGATTTCCTTGAGTAAGATTATTACAAACTCTAAATGTATCTCTAACTGCATCAAGGGGTGAATCATAATTCTTTAAATAACGTCTACTTATAGGATCCATAATATGTGTAAGAATGATATGTTTAGTCTCATCTGTTTCTTTATGTCTTTTATTTAAACCAAAAAGTTTACCAAGAATATTTGTTTCTTTCTTAATTTTCTTATTTGTAACTTGTTCACAAAAAATATCTAAACATTCTGGTGCTTCTATAGCTAATTCAATCAACCATCTATGAATTGAATAAGCTAAAGAAGACTGACACAAAGTATCAACTTTATGAGATTCCCCTAAAAGGAGAATTTTTCTTCCGTTTATATTTTTGAAGAAAGTAAATCCAAGTGGACCCGATAATGATATAAGTTTTCTTGGATTTCTTTCTTGGATATAATTTAAAGGTTCTTTCTCATATGGATCATCTTTATGGGCTTCATGATATTTAATAGCTTCATTACTTATATCTTTTAATTGTTTATGTTTTTTAATTGACAAAATAATATCTTCAATTTCTTCAGAGTCTGAATTGTTGATCATTTTATATAGAAATTTTTTTATTTAAAAAAATTAAAAAATAGAACAAATAATTAAAAAATGATAAAGATTTTAGAAGTGATTTTTCTTTGTTGTTAGAAAGAGATATAATATATGAACATCAAAAAGAGTTGATAATGTATCTTTCTACTTTTATCTTTTTACTTTTCAATTTGAATTAGATGAAAAAGATGTAATTTTATATTCAGAAAATTACAAAAAAATCGAAAGTTAATGATGTTTTGAATTTTGGAGTACGATTCTTGGATTTAGAATTCTACATATTTAGATGTTTAGGAGTTGGTTCGTCTAGAATTGTTTATCTTATCATTTAAATTACAATTAATATCGTTATTTTCTTCTTCATTTTCTTCTGGATGATCAAAATTTTGAATCATTACGATAACCTTCTTTTTTCCCATCATTAAATATTTTGTATAGACTTCATTGAAACCAAGACTTTTATAGTAATTAACTAACTTTTCAAAAGGAAGAGAATTTAAGATCCAATTTCTTACCTTAAATTCGTTTACAAAGTTTAAAACTGAATTTAAAACAATTAGTCCACTTCCTGGATAATTTTCATGACCACATGTGATTAATCCATTTATTTCCAATGAATCTTCATCATAAACAAAAAGACAATATGATTTTAAAAAGTATTTATCTGCTTTAGATCTTACTGTTCTTCCAATAGTTGATTTCATATCTAAATATATATATCCATCGGTAAATTTTTCAAGACAAGATTTGATATAAGAAATATCAAGTTGATTTCTACAACTCAATTGTCCTTGTTGAATTATAATTCTATTAAAAATACCATAGTTTTCACTCTCTTTGTTAAAATATATTGGATTTGAAATGTCAAAATTTGACATTTTTTATGATTATTTGAAAAATATTTTTCAAATTTACGTTTGTTAAATGTCCCAACATTCAGATTCATTAAATCAAGAAGTACAAGAAGAACAAAAATTACAAGTACGAACATTACAATCACTGGATGATATTGTTGAATTTAATGAAAAAGAACATTTATATCAACGTAATGGTCATATATTTAACACTTCAGTTACTTCATTTGTTCATGAACATTTTCCTAAATTCGTAGAAGGAGAAGTTATCAATAATATTTTAAATTCAAAGAAAATGACAGATCCATCATATGAATATTTCGGTATGGATAGAAATGCAATTAAGGAATATTGGAATTTGAATAGAGATTTAGGAACTATTATGCATGCTCAAATTGAAAACTTCTATAATTCATTAAAAGAAGGAAAGCTTAATTTACCAACAGAAATTACTCAAGAGTTTATGTATTTCTTAAATTTTGCAAGAGATTATCCATATATAAATCCATACAAAACTGAATTTCGTCTTTATTCTTATGAACTTGATCTTGCAGGGTCAATTGATTTATTAGTTAGGAATGATGATGGTACATACTTTATTTTTGATTGGAAGAGAGCAAAGAATATCGATACAAGTACAAATATAACTCCTTATACTAAATATGGTGTTTTACCTGGTATTTCTCACATAATTAGTACAAATTATAATCATTATTGTTTTCAATTAAATGTTTATAGATATATACTTCAAAATTATTATGGTGTCACTGTAACTGGTATGGCTCTTGCAGTATTCCATCCAAATAATAAATCAAAGAATTATGAAATTCATAATGTACCTTTTATGGATTCAGAAATGTCATATATAATGGAATTAAGAAAAGAAAAAATAAGAAAAATGAGAAATAAAAATTAAAGTAATAAGAATAAATTAAAGTAGTTAAAGTAAATAAAGTAGTTAAAGTAAAATAATTAAGAAGAAAAATAATTAAATAAAGTAATTAAGAAGAAAAATAATAAGAAAAATTTTATTAATAAAATGACTGAACGTTACAATAACGTTATGGAAATTTTAAATATTTTAAAAAATTCGAATATCAGTCCAAAAATTACAAAAATGTATAATAGATTATCTGAAAAAGATAACATTGAAGTTGAGGAGATATATCAAATTAATGATTTCCTCTATCAATTTAAAGACGATCATATTCATTCAGATATCGTAAATTATGCAATTGAACTTTTAAAATCATTAGTAACATGTAACAATTTAATTGTAACACATAATGGACGTATGAGATGTATATTATATGATATTCTACTTTCAGTTAATATTAATGTAAATTCAAGGGTTAAGTTTAAGAATTGCAGTATTGTACGTTTAAAATTCAGACGTGAATATGAAATGATTTATTCATCATTACGTTGTATATACAATGGTGAGATTACTGATTATGAAAAAGAAGGTGAGTATTTCGATACTAATGAAATTGATTATAAGTTTAACGATTCAGATACAAGGCGTATACTAGCTAAACTTAACATTCTACCAGAAGATATCGAAGGTGAAATTAACTTCTTTATTGTAAGACATGGTGAAGGTTTCCATAATACGGTTGGTCTATTTGGTAAAGCAATTGGTGTTCTATCTGGAGACACTCAAGATGCACTTCTTTCAGAAGAAGGATACAATCAAGCATTAAACGCTGGTAAGTTTATGGAATCTTATCTTTTAGAGAATCAAATCTATATTAACAATCTATTTTGTTCTGATTTAAGACGTACAATGCAAACATTAGGTTATATGTTATTAAATATGCACCATACACTAAGTGATGTTAATGAAATTGTTGTTTTACCATGTTCTCATGAATTAGATCCAAAAGAAGGTGGTAATTGTGATGCTAGACAGTTACCTTTCACTGCACCTGAAAATCAAACATCTTGTAAAATTACTGAATATGATTCTGATTTACAATGTGAATCTCTTTCTTGCTATGTATATAATAATAAAACAAGAATTCCTGTTAATTGGAAGCATTACTTAGATTTCTATGGTGGTCATCAAAGGGGTGTTATTTCTATTTTTGGCCCCGAATGTGAATGTCATACTACATCATTATTTTCAATTGTTTTATGTATCATCCAAAAAACTAAATTATCAGTTTGGATAAATATGAGAAAATAAGAGAAACATAGAAAGGTAAAAATGAAGAATTCTTCATTTACTATTCATAAAAAGTTATTTTAAAATCTATAAATGTTTAGACATAATTAAATTAGAAAGATCATATCCTTTATTGGAAAGTCTAGTCATAATACCAGAAAGAATATCTGAATCCACTGTTTTTGATCTACTAAGAATCCACATCATATTCTTATCATCTCCAGAAACAACAGCATAAGAATATTTACCTTCAACTACAGGTCCTAATTCAATAATATTATAACCTCCAGTAAATGGCCAGAAGAAAGTAACATCTAAACGACTCTTCTTATCATTAGAAGGAGTAGCAGTGCCAACAATCTTATTTTCAGAACCATCACGTCTTGTTGCAGTATTAATAACTTCAACATGTGTTAATTTACCAGATTCAGATCTCTTTTGAGTATATTCAGCGGTAACATTATAAGAATCCTTTTGAAAAGAAGTAGGTAATCTTGCAATTTCATACCACTTTCCTTCATATTTATCTAAGTCAACTTCTTGATCTACAGGTTTTACTTTTTCAGTCTTATTCTCTAACATTCTTAAAACTGGAACTACTAGAGTATCAAGAGGAGTTTCATTATTATCATCTAAGAAATTTGGATTATAATTTCCGGTGTCTTTCTTTTGAAATAAAGCCTTGCGATAATCTTCAGAATATAAAATATCTTGTAAATTTTTACCAAGTCTTTGGACTTGTTTCATTTGTGTTTTTCCAAACCTAACTTCAGGTAATTTAATATCAGGTAATTTAATATCAGGTAATTTAATATCAGACATTTTATTAATAAAAATAATATTTTTATTTTTAATTATACCCTGATAATAAATTTAATAAATCTTCACATTCAACAGATTTCCAATTATCTTCATCAACTTTTCGAATTGTTCCAAAATCAATAAGATAAAGTTTTCCTTCACTAAATATTATATTTGAATGAAAAATACTGCAATGACAGAAACCCTGTTCATGCAATCTTTCTACATTTAACACAAATTCATCATAAGCATTTTTGAGTTCTGGTGTAATTTCTTCAAAATTTGGATGTTCACCATTTATATAAGGTAGATCAATGTAATACCCATACATAGTATCGTCATCTTCTTCAATAAATGATAAAATTTCTTGTGGAACTTTTTTAAGAGTTACATTTTTTGGTAATTTGAATAGTGGATTGTCTGATAACATCATAATATTATTTATCTCTTTCATTAACTCTGATTTTGTACTTAATTTACTTACCATGTCAGGAAAACCTGAAATTGATGGATAAAGAACTATTCCTCTTTCACCTTCACCAATGATTTGCATTTTTTACTTATTTTCTTATAACTTTTTTTCATTTCACTCATCTTCTATTTTTTTCATTTTCTCACATGAAATTTACACTCATTTTTTAAGAGTTTTCATTATTTCATATAACATTATTGTATCACTCAATGCTGTATGAGGTTTTAAATGAGTTCTAAAACTAGCGAAATCAACATGAGAATTGTAATAGTCAATTAATTTAGCTTTATTACTTTTTATTAATGTTCCTTTCTTTAAACATAAATCTGTAATGAAATTTGAAAAATCATAAGTATCTGCTATATCACAAGACCAAGATACATCCATTTTTGCTATATAATAGTATAATAGAGGTTTAATACTATATAATTCTGCTACTTTTCTAAACATTCGAATGACACCTAATATATTTGGTGCTTCATCATAAAGTTTTTCATCAATTTCTAACCATCTAATTGCAAAATCACGATTTGTCCTTGTATTATTGACGACTTGAAGAATTGATCGAAATGGATCATTGTAATTAAATATTGATATTTCAAATATTGCATTTGGATCTGTACTATCAAATCTTTCTTCAGATAAATTTGGGTTAAACTCAGTATCAACACAGAAAACATTTTGTCTATCTATTTTAATATAATCATCTGAATTTGAAATCATTTCATTGAGATGGAATTGATTTATGAATATTTCAATAAATTTATTTGTTATGTATAGCCAATATTCATAATTTCGATTTGATGTTATTTTATGACATGTACGAGTATTCAAATTTAGTAAGATTGTCATTCTACTATTTCCATTATTTCTATTATTTCCATTATTTCCATTATTTCTATTATTTCTATCTTTATTATTCTTTCTATTTTCATCATATAAAATACATTGATATAGATGAGCTTGTATACCGTCTTGAGTTTCTACTTCTTTCTTTGTTTTTAATTCAATTACATATTTGTCAGTTAGTAAATCAACTGATCCAACAACTTCATTATATCTTATTTTAAATTCACTTGTTACTTTACCAAAATTGAATTTGATTATATCTGCTATTTGTTTCCAATATGGTATTAAATTTCGATCATATGAACTTTCATGTATATGTTCATATCCTGATGTAATCTCGATATAAATAACTGTTATTCTATAGATATCTTCTATTGTTAATTCAGATATAGGTTTATTATATAGTTCCTTAATTTCTTCAATTGATTCTTCAAACTCCTTATTTAAAACAATTTTATCTTTATCTAAAAGTATACCATCAATAAAATATGTCTTCATCTTTATTTTAAAATACTCTTCCTTACTCACAGTAGTATAATCTTGTGAAATTAATTTTTCCATAATATGAGGAAGTCTATTTTCACAGTATATTCCAATTGCAACTCCAGTCATTATACCATAGAAATCAGGAGATTCAGTTCTCTCTGGCATTTTTGGTAATTCAATTTCCTGTAATTTTGACAATATTAGTTTATTCTTCTTATCAGATAACGACATAGATTCAAAACTCTCATGTATTTCTTTATTTTGATTATATCTTAAATTTTCTTGATTTTCTCGAATATTTAACATTTCATTTTCCAATTCTTGATATATCGATTCGATTAATTGACGATCTTCATTTCCAGTATAATATAAATTACAATTTTGAAAATTAACTTTACAATTGTTAGTTTCAAGTAGACGACAGTAGTCAAAATCTTTACATAAATTGCTTACATTGAATTGAAATTCTTTTTGTTCATGGTCTTCTTTTTTAAATTCACTTATATCTATTAATCGACCTGGATTTACAAGATTAACATGTTGATATGATATACCTCTTGGAAGTACAATATCTGACCATTGATGAACATAAATAATTTGTTTCCTTGCTCTTGAATGTGCAACGTAAATTAAACTTTCTGCTTGATCATATGGAATCATTGAAAATGTCTCTGGATAACAATTCATACCAAATATAATAACATAATCAGCTTCTTTACCTTTAGCAGAATGAATTGTAGAAAATAATATACCATTCGCTTGATATGAGCCTTCTGAATATAACTTACATGGTAACTCTGCTTTTCTAAATACTGACTTTATAATTTTTCCTATCTTTGCTGTTTCATTTGTAGCTTCAACTGAAGGACCAATTACCATAAATTCACTAAATGGTACACCATATAAATTTAACTCTTTAATTTTTGATGCTATCTGATCTAAACTTTCATATATATTACCATTATAAATTACAATTGGTCTTTGTACATTTCTATCATTGTTTAGATGATTAGAAATTTGTAAATCACAATGTAAATTTTTTCTTCTTGACGATAGACTATTTACCATATCACACATATCTTGATTTAAAAATCGCCGTGATTCTTCGAATGCAACTCTTTTTATTTCATGTTGATTCGAATTTAATGTACAAAAACCCGCTTCTGATTCACTCCATAGCTTTTTATACCAATTACCAGCTCTTGAACTAATTTGTTGTCTAGGATCTCCAAAAATAGCTAAAGAATTAAAATGACCAGCATTGTACAGAGAAGCTATTAATTCAAATCGTAAATCATCAACATCTTGAGCTTCATCTATTATTACATGTCTATAACCTGGTATCATCATATTTGATGAGATTGCATTTCTTATATTATGATCATATGAGTGTCTTTCATGATCATCTTCAATATCATCATGAGTTCTACCATTTGAAGCTAATATCTTACCTGCAAGTGAGTCAATAGTACAGAATAAAATCTTCTTATCAATTGGATATTCATACATTCTATTTTTATCTTCACTTACAGCTGCATTTGTATATGAAATAAATATAACACCTTCATTCATAAAATGGAAAGCTCTTCTACAACTTGCTGTTGTTTTACCTGTACCTGGACCTGCATTTACAATTACAATTCCTGTATTATATATTGATTCTGTTTGTGATTGTGTAAATGTACGTTTTGGAACTTCACATTTAAGATTTTTTAATTTAAAATATGTTATTATTTTATTCTTCTTTAAATTTTCTCCTAGATATGACAATGGAACTGGAAATGAAACAATATTAACACTTTCAAGATAAGAAACCATACCCTTACATGAATGATATTTAAAGTTTTCTTCTATTAACATTTCAATTTCATCTTGTTTAATATAAGAATTATAACACATTACATATTGAAATTCTTGATCTGATATATTTTGTGTCATTGAAACTAAATCTTCTTTCTTTAACCCTGATTTTAGATTTATTCCTCTACAAATTGATAGAATTATTACATAATCCCAAATTGTAAATTTTTTCTTTACTTTTAAATCTGACATTTGTTGATATTCAAAATGTATTTTTTTCAAATTTTTGAAAAATTTATGAAATTTGTGACAGAAAAAATAGAGAAAAATAGAAGGGTAGAAAAATAGAAAAAATAGAAAAAATAGAAAAAAAATGCGATTTTTCTAAAATTACTATTCGCATTGGAGCCTTGATTCCTGAGATTTTGTTTTTTAAAATGTACTTTTTTCAGGTTAGAGTTTAGAGTTCAAGGCTCCAGTCGGATAGTTAATTTTAGAAAATTCGTACGTTGATTTTTTCTTAAAGAGAAAATTCTCAAAAAACGTCATGAATAACTGATGGTAATGTCATTTTTTGACCAACTTGGACCTGTTTTCACTGGGCTCCTACACAGTGTCACTTTCACTTTTTCGG
>VFQO010001776.1_pt1 | contig 15329 bp, 10 predicted proteins | sample 3512331 | NCBI WGS metagenome assembly VFQO01 (sample SAMN10412371, study PRJNA504923) | tailings metagenome | isolation source: Replicate 3 from Balatoc abandoned mine | place: Philippines: Itogon, Benguet | collected 2017-08-28
CAAAATTCCGTACCCTATAAAACAGAAAAAAAATCAGAAATTGTCTCAAATTTTAACCCCATTTTGTCCAAAAATTAAGGGGTCGATACACTAAGCCAGAATTATGAACCAACTCCCATTACTTTATATAAATACTTAATTCAATATCGTTTGTTTAAAAAATTATTGCTTTGAAAGAAAAATTACTAAAAAAGACAGATAGTTTAATTGCGAAATGTGAAGAGCTATTATACATTGCAAAAGAGTTTGAAAATAATTTGTCAATTCAAGATGATGGCAGTGGCTTTGCTGAGTTTAAAGCATTTAAAACAGCTACTCTATCTTTTCTTGCACAAACTATTGGAAAAGAAGAACAATATTATAAAGTATTTGAATACCAAGTAATTCACTTCAAAAACTATAATTTGACTATAGCACTCAAACTTTTACAGAATATTAAGAGCGATTTTGAAGAAGGTTGGTTGAATAACATAAAAGGTATAGTATCTGCAGAAATATTTTCAGATTTTCTAGAAATGGCAGAACATTTATTGGAAGAAAATTATAAAGACCCAGCAGCAGTGATAATTGGAAGTGTTCTTGAAGAAAATCTACGTGAACTTTGTATTCGAAATAATATCCCCATTTTGACAATAGACCCCCAAAATGGAAAAGTAAAACCTAATAAAGCAGAAACAATGAATGTTGATTTATGCAAAGCTGGTGTTTATAATACATTAGTTCAAAAATCTGTGACTGCATGGCTCGACTTAAGAAACAAAGCTGCTCATGGCAAATATGGTGAGTATGACCTTGCACAAGTTCATAATTTACTTCAATCAGTAAGAGATTTTGCCATTAAATTTCTGTAATATAAAATCACACTCTAAAATTTACTTAGAGACAAATAAAAATTGCCATTTTTACAATGGAACATAAAATTAGTAAATGGATGTTATCATAAAGGCTACCTATTAAGCTATATTTATTTATAAAGAAAAAGTTTAAATTTTGGGTCACGTTTGGGTATCAACGCTCTTAGAAATATACTTATAGTTGATTAACTAATTGTAAATCAATACGAAATTTCAATGCTCGCACCTGGTTTGGGACCAGGGGGTCGCAGGTTCGAATCCTGTCTTCCCGACGAAAAAGAGAAAACCCTTCGACGAAGTCGAGGGGTTTTTTTGTGCGCGAGTGTTGAGCGTGTACGCTCATAAGCGAGAGCGCGAAAAAACCCCACAGCGCGAAGCGCTGAAGGTTTTCTCTCTTTTGGTACACCCCCATAGGATCACGGAGCGAAGCGAAGTGAATCCATTATAAACTGCGAACGGAGTGAGCCAATCCTATCTCGCCACTTTAAAGCTATATTTGTATTATATGACTTTCCAGCAACTCAACCTTAATACGGCACTATTTTCAGCTTTAGACGATTTAGGATTCACAAGCCCTACAACCATTCAGCACAAGGTTTTCCCCATAGCCATGTCTGGAAAAGATGTCTGCGGTATTGCGCAAACCGGTACAGGTAAAACCATTGCATATTTGTTGCCCTGCCTACGGCAATGGAAGTTCGATAAAAATAAAAATCCACAAATTTTAGTTTTAGTGCCTACCAGAGAGTTAGTGGTTCAAGTGTTAGAAACAGTTAGACAATTATCGACCTATATGAACTTAGAAGTAGTGGGTGTGTATGGTGGGGTTAATATCAGTACACAACAAATAGAAGTAGAGAAAGGGGTAGATATTTTGGTTGCCACTCCTGGTCGTTTGTTTGATTTGGCCATGAATGGTGCATTTAAAACCAAGTTTATTAAAAAACTGGTGATTGATGAAGTGGATGAAATGATGAATCTTGGGTTTAGAACGCAGCTGAGAAATATCATGGATTTTTTGCCTTTGAAAAGGCAGAACCTATTATTTTCAGCAACCATTACTGATGAAGTAGAATCCTTAATGGATACTTATTTTAATGCTCCCGTAAGAGTTGAAGCTGCCCCAACAGGTACCCCATTAGAGAATATTGAGCAAAGCCGTTTTGCAGTCCCTAATTTTTACACTAAAGTTAATTTGCTGGAACTCTTATTAGAGCAAGACGCTTCCATGTCTAAAGTATTGGTGTTTACAGCAACAAAAAAATTGGCGGATCAGTTATATGAATCACTGGAAAGGCGTTTTGCTGGTTCTATAGGGATTATTCATTCTAATAAGGAACAAAACTATCGTTTTAATACCGTAAAAAAATTCAAAGAAGGGGAATATAGATTCATTATTGCAACAGATATTGTGGCGAGAGGTATTGATATTGCTGAAGTAACCCATGTTATTAACTTCGACACTCCCGATATTCCGGAGAATTATATACATAGAATTGGAAGAACAGGTCGTTTCGATAAAAAAGGGATTGCTATTACCTTTACTACAGAAAAAGAAATGCCTTTTATTATTGACATTGAAAGATTGATGCAATATCAAATACCAGTTCTTGATTTACCTGAACATTTAAGCATTTCTGATGCATTAACAGAAGATGAAAAGCCAAAGGTTTACATGAAAGTACCTTATGTGAAGCCTCCCAAAAAATCGGAAGCAGGACCTGCATTTCATGAGAAATCAGCTAAAAATCAAAAGAGAAATGTTAAAGTAAGTCGTAAAGAGGCGATGAAGAAAAAATATGGTAAGCCAATCAAACGCGGCGCTAAGAAAAAATAAGTAAATTGTTACTGTTAAACTTGCTCAAATGTCCATTACAAAATTATCTATCCTAGTTGTCCTCGCTTTAATTGCACTCTCTTTTGGCAGTTTTGCTCAATCAACTAATAAACCTACTTATGTAATTGTACATGGGGCATGGGGTGGAAGCTGGGCCTTCAAGAAAGTAGATTCTTTGCTTAGGGAACAAGGAGCTACTGTGTATCGTCCCTCTTTAACGGGACAAGGTGAGCGAGTTCATTTAGCGAATCCAGAAGTGGGTTTATACACCCATATCAAGGACGTGGTTAATATGATTCTTTTTGAAGACCTTAAGGATATTGTATTGGTAGGTCATAGTTACGGCGGCATGGTAATAACAGGTGTGGCTGATAGTTTACCTGAAAGAATAGCTCAGATGATTTATTTGGATGCATTTGTTCCGGAAGATGGTGAAAGTGTTTTTGCTGAGGGCAAAGTACCCGATGCTATGAAACCTTTGGTAGAAAATGGTTTTTTAGTTCCTAGATGGGTAAGGCCTACTCAGGCAGCTCCCAAAGATGTACCTCATTCCGTAAAAACATTCACTGATAAAATTAGCTTGAAGAATCCTAAACGGTTAACAATTCCTACCCACTATATTCTTACTGTAGATAAGGGTAAGGATCCAACAAAAGATGATTTTTCGGCTCAGGCAGAGAAGGCAAAAAAGTACAAATGGCCAGTGTCTGTTTTAGAAGCCGATCATAATCCCCAATGGTCTGCTCCCATACCTTTTGCTGAAATGCTCCAGCATATTGTAAAAAAAAAGACTCCCTAGTTGGGTCTATCACACAGGAGAGAGCCTGGTGGAATATACTTCATTACAACCTAACCATTGAGCCAGATGGGGTGCAGAAAAATTTGAAAGGCACCCAAACCATTACCTATGAAGTGGTAAAAAAATATCCTATTAGGGAAATGCAGATTGATTTGGTTGCACCATTGACTATTGATAGTGTAGTTCAGGATGGTAAACCCGTTTCATTTAGAAAAGTAGGGAATATCTGGTACCTTCAAATTAATAAGCAACAGCAAATTGCAAAGAAACAAATACTCATTTTTTACTCAGGTAAACCTGTAGAGTCTTTACATGCTCCCTGGGATGGGGGAATTGTTTGGGCTAAAGATTCATTAGGTCGGCCCTGGATTTCGGTAGCCTGTCAATACAAAGGTGCCAGTCTTTGGTTCCCGTGTAAAAATCATTTATCTGATGAACCTGAAAATGGAGCAACCATATCTGTGATTGTTCCGGATAGTTTAATAGCAGTAAGTAATGGAAGATTGATACATCAGCAACAACTAGCTGAAGCTAAAACTTTATTTCGTTGGCAGGTAAAGAGTCCGATCAATCACTATGGCATTTCATTTTATATCGGTATGTATGTTCATTTATCTGGAAAGTATTCTGGTAAAAATGGTCTGCTGAGTACCGATTTTTGGGTGCTGGATTACAATCGCCAAAAAGCAATTGAACATTTGATGCCACAGACCGATAGTACGCTTGTGGCTTTAGAAAATTGCTTTGGTCCATATCCTTTTTATAAAGATGGATTTAAAATGGTAGATGCACCTTACATAGGTATGGAGCATCAAAGTGCTATTGCCTATGGAAGCTCTTACCGAAAGGGAACGAATGTAAAAGGGGGTGATATTTCCAATACTGGATTAGGTAAAAAGACAGATCGTATCCTTGTTCATGAAACTGCCCATGAATGGTTTGGAAACAGCATAACAGCCAGTGATATTGCTGACAGATGGCTGCAGGAGGGTTTTGTTGGTCTGGCGGAAGAATTGGTGATTGCACATTATTGGGGATCAGATGCGGGTAATGCTTTCATGCAAGGAAGATTCAGAACCATTGAGAATGATAAACCCGTAATTGGCAAGTATGGGATTAATGAAGATGGTAGTCAAGATAATTATGTAAAAGGTTGGGCAGTTTTGCACATGATCAAAACTATGCTGTCCAATGATATTCAGTTTATTCAACTATTACGAAAATTGAATAGAGAATTTTATCATCAGGTGGTTACTTCCCGTGAGGTGGAAACTTTTTTTATTCAGGAAACTAAACTACAGCTAAAGCCTTTTTTTGATCAATACCTTAGATCATCGCAGGTACCTATTTTTCAATATGCTATTAAGGACAATCAATTAAAATTCAGATTTGTAAACTGTAATAGTGGTTTTACTATGCCCCTTAAAACCAATATAACTGGAAAGAAATGGATTTATCCAACTGTTATATGGAAAACGGTTCCAGTAAATGGCCTAATCCAGGGGAAGCCATTTCAAATAGATTCGAATTTTTATTTACAAACTGAACAGGCCAATTAAAATTTACGAGTACTACTAATATTTAAATCTTTCGGCAGTTGTTCGTTGAAGTTCTTCTCTGTGTTCAGGATGTGCAATGCTGATTAATGCTTTAGCTCTTTGTGCCATGTTCATCCCGAATAAGTTTACAGCACCGTATTCTGTTACAACCCAGTGAATATGACCTCTTGTAGTTACAACACCTGCGCCTTGCTTTAAATAAGGAACGATTCTGGAAATTCCTTTATTGGTAACGGATGGTAAAGCGATGATTGGCTTTCCACCCTCCGATAAAGCGGCTCCTCTTATAAAGTCCATCTGGCCCCCAATACCTGAATATTGATACATGCCAATTGAATCAGAACAAACTTGTCCGGTTAAATCCACTTCAATAGCACTGTTAATAGCAGTTACTTTTTTGTTAAGGCTTAAAACCCTTGGGTCATTTACATAATCAATGTCTAGTGCCTTGATGATTGGATTGTCGTCTGCAAAATCATATAAAGCCTTGGTGCCTAGTAAAAAGGAGGTAACACAATATCCTTTCACTATTTTCTTTCTGCTGTTGTTAATGGTACCATTCTGAATTAGGGGTATGGCACCATCGGAAAACATTTCTGTATGCAGTCCCAGGTTTTTATGATTGGTTAAATTTTTCAAAACTGCATCTGGAATACTTCCAATACCCAACTGAAGAGTTGCCTCGTCTTCTACTAATTCAGCTACAATCTTTCCTATTTTTTCATGTACATCTGTCAAGCCTTTTGCATAGCTAACTTCCGGAAGCGAATCATCTGTCCATACTGAAAAATCAATTTTTGAAAAGGCGATAAACCCATCTCCATGCACCCTAGGCATATTGGGATTTACTTGTGCAATGATCATTTTAGCTGAGCGTAAGGCAGATTTTACAATATCCACCGAAGTTCCTAAGGAGCAATAACCGTGCTTATCTGGTGGTGATACCGTTACAATGGCCACATCCACTTCTAATATATTCCTGTTAAATAGCAATGGTATTTCGCTTAGGAATACGGGCGTATAATCTCCCATCCCCATATTAATCGCTTTGCGATTGCTTTCAGATACAAACAGCGAATTCATGAAAAAATGCCCCTTTAAAGAAGGATCATTCAGGTCGACGCCCTGTTGAGTTATACTGATTAATTCTACTTCTGAGAGCCGGTCTTTCTGTGCAATCAATTCATTGATTAACCTGATTGGGGTTGCTGCGCTTCCATGCAAAAATACTTTTTGACGGGATTAGATTTTCTGGATAGCTTCTGAAGCAGAAATATACATAGGGCTGTTTGTGATTTGATTGCGATTGACAAAATTAATATATTCAATAAGGAAACTGATTTTTTAAGACATGATAAAATTCATATTTATACTTTACTTTTTGCAGGCTGTATTATTCTTGCATGCTCAGCCAAATAAAGTTAGGTATTGGCTGACACTTCCCAATCAGTCTGCCCTTTTACAGGAAAAGGAGACGACTCTGCATAAAGGTGATTTTAATACTAGCTTGCCATTACTTAGGATTAATCAAAAGAAGCGATATCAGGTAATGGTTGGGTATGGATTCACTTTAACTGGTGGGTCTGCCCAATTGATGAACAGCCTTGATCCCGAAAGGAAAAAGCAATTACTTGTTGAATTGTTTGGGCGTGAAAAAACTTCTCTGGGTATTAGTTATTTGCGAGTTGCTGTAGGGGCTTCAGATTTGAGCAGGCGAGTATTCAGCTATCTGGATTTGCCAGACGGGCAGACCGATACTGCTTTGCTGCAATTCAACTTAAGTGACGACACGCTCCATCTAATTCCTCTATTGAGGAAAATAAAATTGATTCAACCATCAATCAAAATCATGGCTACTCCCTGGAGTCCGCCGGTTTGGATGAAGTCGAATAATAGTAGCATAGGTGGAAGGTTGAAGTCTGAATATTATCATGTTTATGCTAAATACCTTGTAAGGTATATTCATACTATGAGCAAACTGGGAATCACAATTGATGCACTTACTATTCAGAATGAACCAGAACATGGAGGAAATAATCCCAGTATGCTGATGTCTGCGGAAGAACAAGCTTTGTTTATTAAAAATCATCTGGGGCCTTTATTTTATCAACAGCAAATCAAAACAAAAATTATTGTTTATGATCACAATGCAGATCATCCTGAATATCCAATTAAGGTAATGAATGATTCAATTGCAAGAAAATACATTGATGGTGCTGCGTTTCATTTGTATGCAGGAGATGTTAATGCTTTGAACAAAGTAAAGCAAGCGCACCCTGATAAAAATCTTTATTTTACTGAACAATGGACAGGTATGAAAGGTGATTTTGGTGGCGACCTGCAATGGCATATCAAACATATTATTATTGGTTCGGCATTGAATCATAGTAAGATTGCTTTGGAATGGAACCTTGCCAATGATGAAGCTTTTGGTCCTCACACGCCGGGTGGCTGCACAGAGTGCAAAGGAGCGCTGACTATTTCAGATAACAGGATAACCAGAAATGTTTCTTATTATATTATTGCACATGCAGCTAAATGGGTAGTTCCTGGTTCAGTACGCATTGCTACATCACAAATAGAAGGGCTTCCGGCTGTTTCTTTTTTAACTCCAGATAATAAAATTGTATCCATTGTTTTGAATGAAACTGCTTCTGAAAAATCCTTTCAGGTGCAATTGGGTAATAAATGGTTTCAATTACAATTGGCAGCTGGTGCAGTTGCTACTTTTCAAATTCAATAAAAGCCTATCTTTCCAAAACTAACGACATACTTTTACAAATTTTACTTATGAAATTCTTCTCAAGTCTTTTTTTAGCAGGGTTGATTACAACTGCTGCCAGTGCACAGGTAAAGCCTGAATGGACAAACGTATTCTCTAAAATCAATACCGAAGTTGATCAGCATTCCAAAGCATATAGTAGTTTAAAAACGGCAACAGAAACCATTGGTCATCGATTAACGGGATCGGAAAATGGGAAGAACGCGGAAGAATTTGCCTATAATTTATTGAAGTCCTATGGATTTAAAGATGTGAAATACCAACCCTTTGAAGTAGAGAGCTGGAGCAGAGGGAGCTTGACGGTTAAGATTGGTTCAGATAAAAATAATCTACAGACAGTGAAAGCAGTTTCCCTAGCACATGCACCGGTAAAAGCCAATGTGCAACTGGAATTGGTTGACATGGGAAATGGTCTGGAAGAAGACTATACCAGTAATCCTGGTAAGGCAAGCGGAAAAATTGCGGTTGTTTATCTAGGTATTTTACCTGGGTCTAAATCGGGGTTGAAAAATTTACATCGTTCTGAAAAAACAGCTTTGTCTACCAAATACGGAGCAAAAGGAATCATCATCATCAATACCGCCAATGGTGGAATACTACTAACAGGTACAGCATCTGTTACGGGTAAGTTGATACCTGATCCTGCAGTTTGCATTGGGAAGGAAGATGGCATGATGCTAAAGGAAGAGATGAAGAAGACAACGCATTACGCATCTATTGATATGACCAATCAGTCGGGTTTAATTAAAGCAAGAAATGTAATTGCTACTATTAAAGGAAAAACTCAGCCCAACGAAAAAGTAATTATTGGTGGTCACTTGGATAGCTGGGATCTGGCTACCGGTGCTATTGACAACGGAATTGGATCTTTTGCGGTGATGGATATTGCCCGCACTTTTCAGGCACTGAATCTGCAGCCGGAAAGAACCATTGAATTTGTGATGTTCATGGGAGAGGAGCAAGGGCTATTAGGTTCAAGAGCTTATGTAGATCAGGCTATCAAGAATAAAAGTATCAATCAGATCAGGTATATGCTCAATTATGATATGACTAACGATCCCAAGGGCTTTTCTACTACAATAATCGAGAGCAAGGAATTATTTGAAGGCATTGGTTCTATTGCGCAGACTTTTGATACCAGTTACAAAAACCTTTTCAATAATGGTGCAGGTTTGCACAGTGATCACCAGCCTTTCATGTTGCAGGGAATCCCAACAGGAGGAGGTGCGGGAGGCAGATTGCCCAATAATGCAGGTCCTTGTTATCATGCTGATTGTGATGATTTTAAATTGGTGGATGATAAAGGACTTAGGAATACTGTTCGCTACGGAGCCATGTTATTGTATGGAGTAGCAGATTCAAAAGAACTAAAAGCCAAAAGATTTACCGATCTGGAAGTCCGCGACTTTATGATTAAAAACAATCTGAAAGAAGCTTTACAAATTGCGGGTGAATGGCGTTGGGACTAAGCTGATTTTTTTCTGGAATCTGCCCATTGCTGAATGAGTAGGGATATCCTTATGGAAATCACAGCGCAAAATATGCCCGCTCCTACATCCAGTGGAAAATGTTGTGCCAAGTATACTCGTGAGTATCCTGCCAATGCAGCCATCATGATTCCTGGAATCCAGAAATAGCGGTAGGGGATTACCAGTGTTCCCAGCAGGAATAAACTAAATGCCGTAGTGGTATGTCCTGAGGGAAAGCTATTACTGGTGTGAACGGTTACTCCCTTTACTGTATGGATAGGATTAGCTGTTGTTGCTTCAATAGCTGCAGTTGGCCTTGCTTCGTTTGGGTAAATGACTTTTTTTCCTACCTGCACAAAGAGGGTTGATAATAGTATGGCACTTAAAACCAGTGGAAGCCACTTCCGTTCATAGAAAATAAAATAAAGACCTACTGGAACCCAAAGTATGCCATCACCTGCATAGGTAAATACTGCAAAAAAATAATCTGCTAATTTGCCCCAATTTCCATTCAGTAAAAGGAATAGTTCGTCTTTGCCACCCAGATAACTAAATAGAAGCAAAAGGGTACCTAGTAAAATACTGAGCTTGCTGGCGGTTTTATATGCATTGGTATGAAGCGTTGTCAATTGCTGGCTTTTATGCAAAGATAGGGGCTGAAGATAAAAGGAACCCCGCCCCACAGAACAGGGTTCCACCCAAACACAAGTAGCTATTTTAAATTACGCCTGCCAGTTCCAGGCTTTTCTTTTTTACGTTTATTACATCAAGATCATCTATTATAGCATCGGTTGCTAAAATCAGGGATGTATTGTTTTGTTTCCACCATTGCTGGTTAATTAGTTTACTGCAATGCAAAACACCTATCAGGTATTTTCTTTCGGCCTGTGCATGCCATTCTTCTACCCATTCAAATTCTTCTTTAGGAATATATTTCAGGTCGTCGAAGCTAACGTACACTTTTAAGTAATAATCGTTGGTTAACTCATGTGGTTTATGATGGTATAGTTTTTTGTATTCGTACCGGTAATTGTAGCGTAATGCAGCAATATCACTTAACACTGCAGAAGCAGTAGGGAAGCTACCTGCCCCTTTTCCGTAAAAGAATTGTTTATCTGCAAAACCTGATTCAATAACCACCCCATTGTACTCATTTTTTACAAAGGAAAGAGGGTCTTGTACTGGTACAAATTGCGGGAGCACAAATGCGGCCACTTTTCCATTTTTTAATTTTTTGGCTTGTCCAATCAGTTTGATGTCTAGATTTTTTTCTCTTGCTACAAGTGCATCTGAGCCCTGAATATTTTGAATTCCTGTAAACAAAATTTCTGAGGGGGCACTCACTACCCCATATGCGTGGTTCAGCAGAAGGGTCCATTTGTTCAATGCATCGTATCCCTCCACATCTAGTTTGGGATTGCTTTCTGCAAAACCCAGTTGTTGAGCCAGCAATAAAGCTGCGGAAAAATCTAATTTTTCCTCAAACATTTTGGTTAAGATGAAATTGGTAGATCCATTTACGATGGCTTTGATTGAGTGTAGTAAATCGTTGTCATAGTACTCTTCCAGATTTCTGATAACCGGAATAGAAGCGCAGGCGGCTGCTTCATACAAAAAGGGGAGTCCTGTTTCTTTTTGCAATGCCAGTAGTGCAGGTAAATTATCTGCGATCATTTTTTTACTCGCACTCACTACTGATTTGCCATTTTTTAATGCGGTGGATACAATATCGAATGCCGCAACCGAATCGTCAATTACTTCTACTATTACATTGATTTCTGGGTCTTGTAATAATTCATTCTTATCGTTTGTAAATAATGCTGCAGGTGCATTTCTTTTTTTATCTGCATTCTTAATACAGACTTTTTTAATACTGGCTTTTAATGAGGGGGTCTGTTGTAATACTTTGTACAATCCTTCTCCTACAACACCAAATCCGAATAATCCGATTGTTAACTGTTTGTGTGTTTCCATTTTAATTTTCGATTTTGCTACTTATGTTTTTGTGAGTGATTTTTATGCTACTATTTCTTTTCTATCCGATTTATGCAGGCTGAATGTTTTTTCAGTTTCATTACTTACCAGCTTTTGCAAAACCTTCGCTAAGTCTTCTATTAAATCTTCTGGCTCTTCCAGCCCAATAGATAGTCTGATTAAGCTATCACTAACACCTGCTGCTCTTCTTTTTTCAGCAGGGATTGATTTGTGGGTCATATTGGCTGGATGTGAGATTAAGCTTTTGATGCCTCCCAGGCTTTCTGCCAGTTTGAATAAATGAGTTTTGCTAGTAAATGCAACAGCTGCTTCATTGGTATCATTTACCAACGAAAAAGAAATAATACCTCCCCCTGTTTTTCCCTGCTGAATAGCAAGTGCATGATTGGGGTGTGAGGGAAGCCCCGGGTAGTTTACATGGGCCACTGCAGGGTGCTGTTCTAAAAATTGCGCAACTTTCATGGCTGTTCTGCTGTGGTGCTTCATGCGTAAATGCAGGGTTTCAATTCCTCTGATCACCAGCCAGCTATCGAATGGAGCCAGTACAGCTCCACAGGCATTCTGAAAAAACTTCAGTTTTGCTCCCACAGTTTCTTCTTTTGCTACCAAAATACCGGCAATTAAATCGCTATGGCCTCCCAAATATTTAGTAGCGCTATGAATTACAATATCGGCACCCAATAACAAAGGTTGTTGCAATACCGGTGTTGCAAAAGTATTGTCTACACATAGCAGGCAGCCATTGGCTTTGGCTAGATTGGCTATAGCTTTTATGTCTGAAATTTTTAAAGTGGGATTCGTGGGTGTTTCCAGCCATATCAACTTGGTTTGCTGGGTGATAGCTGCTGCTACTTTTTCAACATCACTGGTATCTACAAAATTTACTTTGATGCCGTACTGTTCATATACAGCAGTAAATAATCGATAGGCACCTCCATAAATATCATCAACAGCCAATATTTCATCTCCCGTTTTTAGTAGCTTAACTACGGCATCTATGGCAGCTAATCCGCTTGCAAATGCAAGTCCAGTTGCGCCTCCTTCTAGTTCTGCAATGAGTGATTCCAGTGCAGCTCTGGTTGGATTATTTGATCGGGAGTAATCATACCCTTTGTTTACTCCTGGGGCATCTTGCACAAAAGTGCTGGTTTGGTAAATGGGTACTGAAATAGCACCCGTTAAGGGATCTACCGGAATGGCATGAATGAGTTGGGTTGCATTGAGCATGTCACGATGTTTTTTTGATTAAAAAATATCGTTCTCTTCAATCTCTAGGTGGCTTTCCCTGGTAGTTACACCAAAAAAAAACCCACCTGATAAAATCAGATGGGCGTGTATAATTTTCCTTGCGGTAATAATAAATGCTTGACTCTGACTTATCTTCCCCGTTAAAGCATTGCTTTATCAGGATGGAATTGGCACCTTCATACTACTGAGTTAAAGTAATATGGGTTGCCAAGGCTTCACAGGGCCAAAACCCTCCGCCTTTCTGGATAAGATTATGAAAGAACTAATACAAATGTACAACCGCAACTTTAAATCACCAAATTAAAAGTCTATTAAATTAGTAGATTATTTAATTTATGCTGATTTTTCATTTAGTCATGTATTGCCCTTTTGGGTATTTCTGATTTTCTTTTTTCAGTAACCAAACTTTGATGCGGCATCCTTGTTTGTATCTTTAATCTCTATTATGGCAAAGAAATCAATTCCTACTTCATCAATACCTGCAAACGATAACGACTTTATTCAGGTAATGGGGGCTCGCGAACACAATTTGAAAAACATTGACATTGCTATTCCTAAAAATAAACTAGTTGTTTTTACAGGGGTAAGTGGCAGTGGAAAATCTTCATTGGCTTTTGATACCATTTACAATGAAGGTCAGCGCAGGTACATGGAAAGCTTTGGTGCTTATGCCAGACAGTTCATGGGTGATATGGAAAGGCCCGACGTGGATAAAATCACAGGCTTGTCACCCGTTATTTCTATTGAGCAAAAAACGACCAATAAGAATCCTCGTTCAACGGTTGGAACCGTTACAGAAGTCTATGATTTTCTTCGCTTGCTTTATGCGCGGATTGGGGAAGCCTATAGTTATGAGACCGGAAAAAAAATGGTGAAGTTTAGTGAAGAAGAGATTGTAGAAAATATTTATACCAAGTACAAAAATAAAAAAGTGAGTTTGCTGGCTCCACTGATCAGAGGCAGAAAGGGGCATTACAGGGAACTCTTTGAAGATATCAGGAAGAAAGGATTTTTAAAAGTGAGGGTTGATGGAGAGATCATTGATTTAACTCCTAAACTTCAGGTTGACCGATATAAAATTCACGATATTGAAGTGGTGATTGATCGGTTACAGGTAACCGATGATTTAAGAGTGCGGGTTAGCCAAAGTGTGCAGCAGACGTTGAAAATGGGAAAGGATCTGATGTTCTTATTATTGAACGACACCAATAAGACGGTTCAATATGCCAAGCAACTAATGTGCGAAGACACCGGCATTTCCTATGAAGAACCTTCTCCAAATTCTTTTTCTTTTAACTCTCCTTATGGTGCCTGCCCAACCTGTAAAGGATTAGGGCATATGTATTCCATTGATTTGTCTGCAGTAATTCCCGATCCGAATCTGAGTATTAAAGAAGGAGGTATTGCTCCATTGGGTGTGCAAAGAGATGCATACATGTTCCGCAATGTAGAGCAGCTGGCAAAGAAAAATAAAATCAACCTGGAAAAGCCGGTGAAGGATTTGCCGATTACGGGATTAAATATTCTGTTGTATGGCAATCCGGATGGAGATAGTTTAATGGTTGATCCTGCTGAAACAGAGGCCGTAGGAGCAGATCCATATGCAGGAGAGTTTGAAGGAATTATTCCGATGCTGAAGCGTTGGTTTGCCGGTGTAAAATCGGATGGTATGCGAGAGTGGGTAGAACAATACATGGAATTAAAAGTCTGTACTTCTTGTAACGGTGACCGATTAAGAAAGGAAAGTTTGTGGTTTAAAATTGATAATAAAAATATTGCTGAACTCAGTACATTGAATCTGGACAAGCTACAGCAATGGTTTAAGAATCTGGAAGAAAGACTAAGCAAGAAACAGAACGTAATTGCGAAAGATATTTTAAAAGAAATCAGGGAGCGATTACAATTTCTGCTGGACGTAGGACTCACGTATCTTTCTTTGAATCGTTCTTCCAGAACCCTTAGTGGTGGTGAGTCACAGCGAATTAGGCTGGCTACCCAGATTGGATCTCAGTTGCAGGGGATTACTTATATACTGGATGAACCTTCTATTGGTTTGCATCAGCGCGACAATCATCAGTTGATTCAAGCCTTGAAAAATTTACGTGATATTGGTAATAGTGTGCTAGTGGTAGAGCACGATAAAGACATTATGCTAGCAGCGGATTATCTGGTAGACATTGGACCGCGTGCGGGTAAATATGGGGGAACCATTGTAGCTGAAGGAACACCGCAACAAGTGTTGGAATCCGGAGCAGATACTGCTCAGTATTTGAATGGACAAAAACGGATTCAGGTTCCTGCAGAAAGGAGAGCTGGCAGCGGTAAGTTCCTGGAATTGAATAAAGCTTCTGGCAATAATTTAAAAAATGTTTCTGTTCGTTTACCACTGGGTAATTTAATTGTGGTGAGTGGGGTAAGTGGTAGTGGTAAGAGCACTTTGATCAATGAAACCCTGTATCCAATCTTAGCGAAGCATTGTTACAATAGCAAAGTAACACCTATGCCATTTCATTCTGTGAAAGGATTGGAGCATATTGACAAAGTGATTGAAATTGATCAGTCACCCATTGGTAGAACACCAAGAAGTAACCCTGCTACCTATTGTGGATTCTTTACAGAAATCAGAACTCTATTTGCAGCTGTACCTGAAGCCAAAATCAGGGGTTATGCAGCGGGTCGTTTTTCCTTTAATGTGAAGGGCGGTAGATGTGAAATTTGTGAAGGAGGGGGTATGAAAGTGATTGAAATGAATTTTCTGCCAGATGTATATGTAAACTGTGAGAAAT
>VFQO010001777.1_pt1 | contig 15306 bp, 12 predicted proteins | sample 3512331 | NCBI WGS metagenome assembly VFQO01 (sample SAMN10412371, study PRJNA504923) | tailings metagenome | isolation source: Replicate 3 from Balatoc abandoned mine | place: Philippines: Itogon, Benguet | collected 2017-08-28
TCGGTAAAATTGCAGCAGCCTTTATTTATCTCATATTTTAAACCTTGATTCGCATTTTCAACCATTGAGCTCGATGAGCAAACCGGTGAGCTGATCATGCACAATACCCTCCGCAGCTACTACTACGCGGGACTTCGTATCGCTCATGTGGCCGACAACTACGAAAAGGCGGAAAAACCTCTTGAGGAGATGTTTTCTGGCTCGGATGAGTTTATGGAGGTCAAAAATGCCAAGGTGGAAAACCTTCTCGAGGAAAAGAATTTTGTCAATTCTTCCTTTGATCTGGTTTTGGCAAATGCTGGCGATCAGGAGCTTCTGACCTTCAATCCTCTTAGGGTTTCCTCGTTTTCCGAAAATCCATTTACCCAAGAGTATCGGGTATTCCCCGTAGATTTTGATTATCCCTTTACGGAAGTGTACACGGCCAATATCAAAGTGCCCGAAGGCTATGAAATCGATGACTTCCCTACCAATGAAAGCATTACCATTCCAGGCTCTTTGGTCAGCTTTAATTATTTTGTAGAAAATATCTCCGGTGTGCTCAAGGTTTCGGCTAAGCTGGATATCCGCGCGAGTTTGATCCCGATTGAAAGCTACGGAGATCTCAAATACTTTATGGAATCTGTGGCAGCAAAGCTAAGTGCTCCGGTGATCCTGAAGAAAGTTGCCAAACCATAAATCAAAGGGCCTCGTGCCCTTTTTTGATTTTTGGGGTAAATTGGGTCTCCTCCACAGAGATATCGCAAGCCTATTTGCTGATTACCAGGGGGATCATGGTGGAGAGGCTTGTTTCTCTCCGGTTTGTTTTGATACCCAAAAAAAACACGGCACATTTTCGATTGGATGTCGGTTTTTTCTATCTCTTTGTGATAACAAAACACCTTACACCCTCAACGTATGAAGCTTGTCCGCTGGATTGGGAGACTCATTTTCAAGATTACCATTTGGTTTTTCGGTTTATCTATTGGCTTGGTGGTGTTGTATAGATTCGTGCCAGTGCCAATCACTCCCTTGATGGTAATCCGGCTGTTTGAGCAGGCGATAGATTCAGAAAAAGATATGCGCCTCTACAAAGATTGGGAGCCGATCGAAAATATTTCCAAGCATGCCGCTCAGGCCGTCGTGGCCGCAGAGGATCAGAAGTTTCTCGATCATCGTGGCTTTGACCTGGAGGCGATGGAAAAAGCCTGGGAAAACAATAAAAAAGGAAAGCGGATCAAAGGGGCGAGTACCATCACCCAACAAACAGTCAAAAATGTCTTTCTATGGCCCTCTCGGAGCTATATCCGTAAGGGGCTAGAGGCCTACTTTACCCTCTTGGTCGAGTTGATATGGTCTAAGGAGCGCATCATGGAGGTCTATCTCAATGTCATCGAAATGGGAGACGGAATCTATGGGATTGAGGCGGCCTCTCAGACTTTTTTCAAAAAGCCGGCTTCTAAGCTCACTCGCGGGCAGGCTGCGGTGATTGCAGCAGTATTGCCCAATCCCCGGAGATGGAACCCAGCAAAGCCAACCGCCTACATTCAAGGAAGACAAACATGGATACTCCGCCAAATGAACAATCTGGAGCCGGTAGGCTTTGGGATATAAATGGTACTTTGGCTGTTAAATTTAGATTTTTCTGGTATTGAAGTTTTAGAAAACTCAAAATTTGGATTTGGCAAACCCATTAAAGAGTGAAAAGTTCACTTTTCCAAAGAAAATTCTAAATTCAAAAATTTGCTGAGTCCCTCCAAAGCTTTTTCGTCCCTTCCTTCCTCATTAGCTGTAAATGAAAAATAAGGCAATGCGTTCATTTTTTGAGGATTAAAAATCGCAAGAAAAATTTATCCACATTTTCGATTAATTATCCACACTTTTCAACATCGAGGGGTTAAAATGCTGATAAATAGAATGATATGAGTTGGGTGGACAGTGGTGAATTGTGGATAATTTTCGCTAACTGCAAATAAAAATACTCTCCAAAGTATAGAAAGGTGGATAAATGCCAAATCCAAAGATTCTTCTAAATCGGTTCTAATTCGTCTTCTGTCTGAGCAGGCGATTTCGATACGTATTGAAGATTCTGGACTTCGAAACAAACCCCAAATAGCGTCCTTCGTGGATTACAGGGAGATTCCATGCTCCGGACTTTTCAAATTTTGCCATAGCGGATTGCATTTTTTCTGTGTCCAATAGTATTTCGGGAGGACTATGCATCAATTGCTTCACAGGAATCGTGTCCTGTTTATCCGGATCAAACATAATGTCGCGGATGTCATCCAAAGTGATGATGCCCTGCAGTATTCCCTCCTGATTGACTACTGGGAATATATTCCGCTTGGAGATTTTTACCAGCTCGATCAGGTCTTTGAGCTTCGCTTCCGGATCGATCGGTAGGAGGTCTTTTTCGATCACATGAGTGATGGAGATGGCCTCCAGGAGCTCCTGATCTTTGGACTCGGGCAGGTGTTTTCCCTGGGCCTTGAGCTGTCGGATGTAGAGGCTGTCTTTCTGAAAATAGGATGTAGTGGTGTAAGAAATTGCCGATACAAACATGAGGGGAACAAACAACTCATACCCTCCCGTGATCTCTGCGATCAAAAATATCGCCGATAGGGGTGCGTACTGTACTCCAGCCATGACACCGCACATAGCGACCAAGGTAAAGTGCGCCAAAGGCAACTCGATGGGAAGCTTCAGCAGATTGTTGAAATACGAAAACCCGAATCCTACCAATCCGCCTACATAGAGTGAAGGGGCAAAAATACCCCCACTTCCCCCAGCACCGATTGTCACCGCCGATGCCATGGGCTTCAGCAGGATAATGGCCAAGAGAAAAAACAATATCAGATAAGGGCTCTCAATGGTTGAAAAAAATGGACTTTTATCGAGAAGTTGGTCTGAATTTCCCTCGATCAGCAGATTGAGTGTGTTGTATCCTTCACCATAGATGGGAGGGAAGAAAAAGACCATAAATCCCAAAAAAGCTCCTCCATAACTCATCCGCATCCACTGATCTCCGATATCATCCATGATTTTTTCGGTGGACTGGACCATTTTGGAAAAATAGAGAGAGACCAAACCGCAAACGATCCCCAAAAGGAGGTAAAAAGGCATGTGGATCGCCTCGAAAGGCTCCTGGATATTAAAGTAAAACAGGGAGTCCTTTCCGATCAAAATATGGGAAGTCATAGAGCCCATGACCGAGGCGATCAGCAGCGGAATAAAGCTTGCCGTGCTGATCTCCATCAGGATGACCTCGATGGCAAATATCACTGCACCGATTGGTGCTCCGAATATGGCTGATATCGCACCGGCTGCCCCGCATCCGATGAGCAGGGTTCGGCTTTTGGCATTAAGGTGCATGAGTAGGCCGGTATTGGAGCCAATGGCCGAGCCGGTCACGACCATGGGCGCTTCCAATCCCACTGAACCTCCAAATCCCACCGTAAGCGCAGAGGTGATGACCCGACTGTAGATTTTCACCCTTGGGATCAGGCTGGAGTTTTTCGATATAGTAAACAGGATATCCGGGATGCCATGCCCGCCCACATCTTTCAAAATATATTTGCCTACAAGATAGGCTGCCGAAATCCCAATCACGGGGTAGATGATATATAGGAAGTTGGCATATTCTTTATAAAATCCCTCAGTCAGAAAGTGCTGTATGAAATGAACAGACTCCTTCAATATCACCGCCGCCAAACCCGAGCCTATTCCTACCAATCCGCTGAGGATCAAAAGAAAGGCCTGGTTACTCATGTTGCGGAGTCTCCAGATCAACAGGCGCGCGATGAAGTCGTTTTTAGGCAAAATGATATTTCGCTTGGCAGTTCAAAATCTATTATTTAGCAGGCAAAAGCTGCTCGTCGAGAGCTAGTATACATTGGAGTACAAGCTCAGCTGCCTCCACAAAAAAATCCTTTTGGATCCCCTTGATCTCATCAGATGGCTTGTGATAGTCCTCGTGGTCTTCGACTCCAAAATAAACGTGAGGTACTTTTTTCTCAAAAAACGCACCATGATCAGAAGATCGCGTCCAATCCTGAGCACCGGTTCCTGGCTGATCATGACCAAACTTGAGGCTGATACTCGATCCGGAGGCTGCTTTTTCCAAAATGGGCTTAAGGTGGGGATTGTGATAGGTTCCCGAAGCGTAGAGCTCATTTTGATCATTTCTTCCGATCATATCCATGTTGACATTCAGGAGGATTTGATCCAGAGGATAGGGAAAATCCCCTACCAGTGCTTTTGCTCCCTGAAGGCCCATCTCCTCAGCATCCAAGGCGGCCAGCATGATGGCGTGCTTGGGACGATTTTTGGAAAAATATTCCGCCATTGCCAACAACGCCGCCGTGCCGGAAGCATTATCATCAGCTCCATTGTAGATCGAATCGCCCGAGCTGTCTTTTCTGCCGATGCCTACATGGTCATAGTGAGCGGTGATCACAATTACTTTTTTGCTTTCGCTGCCTGGGATAAATGCGATTACATTGGCCGCATCGGTGTAGGGTTTATTTTCACGGTTGTTGCGAAAGGAGAAAAATTGAAGAAAATCAGGATAAATCGTTTCGCTGTTTTCTAAGCTTTCAAACTGCTTTTGAATGTATTCTCTGGCTTTTAGATTTCCCTCAGTTAGCGTTTTTCTTCCTTGCAGCTCGTCAGAGGCCAAAATTTCTAAGTGATCGATGAGGTCTTTTTGAGAGAGATTTTGACCAAATCCCATCAGGGTACCCAAAAAGCCAAAAAGTAGAGCTCCCAAGGATTTTTTGAATAGTGAATGCATCTAGTATCCGTTTACCGTTATGTATATTCGTAAAAATACTAAGCATCCTTGCTTCACAGCCTTAATTCATGAAATTTCTGCCCACTATTCTTCTTTTTTGGACTTTGTACTCCTTTTCTTTTGCCCAGGGGGGAATTCCTACCACGTTTTTTGATGGGAAATCCGTAGTGCTGGTGTCCGCTGACCCAGGTGCAAGGCCCGTCATGGAGTGGAGGGCTTTGGCAGACAGTATTCACTCCTCCCTGGTGGAGGCCGGAGGTGATCCTGTCGGCTATTTTGAATTGGAGCAGGTGGCTCTATCTGAAGCTACGCTGGAGGGATTTGCTGCTGGATTGACTCAGCGAAAGGTGGCTACTATCATTTTTGTCACACGACAAAAGTCCCAAACCCAAATTCATATTAGCCCCTATAGCGGTGACGCTAAGTTGATCACTACGACCGCTACTTTCGGAATCAGTGGCAAGGACTGGAAAGAGGCGGGATCTCTACTGGCCAATTCGGGAAAATCCTCCCAAAGCCAAAATCTACTGGTCATCGATGTAGCGGAGTTTCCGGGATTTGCCTCAGGACAAAACAGCCCGACAATCCAGGAATTCCTTCCCCGAAATCCGCTCAATCTGGAAGTTTTTAAGTTGGGGATTCCATTGGAGGGTTCATCTGCGGAGACGGGAATGGTCACATTTTTCCGTTACGACATGCTAGGCAAGTCTCCCGAAACTATCCTGGCTGAGCAGGCCAGTCAAAAAGCTCAGATTCAAAACATCATCAACTCCTCCTATCCCAATCAGGTCGAGTGGCTGACCGAGGCAAGACCGACGCAGGAGTTGATCCGAGACCGGGTTCAGTTTATGCTGGTCAAGGTAGAGGGACGGCAGTCGGACCTCATGAAAAGTATGGGACTTGAGCCCATTCAAGGGGAGGCTGGCAGTCAGACTGTGGTCAAGTATTACATCAAGCTATTGGTCAGAGATGAGCTATACATCGGACCGGAGTGGGATGCACACCCTGACTGGCAAGTGGCGCTGAGGCAGTTTCTTACTAATCTGAAAAAATAAAACCTCCCCGAAAAGGGAGGTTATTTGGAAGGAAACTGGTATTCAGGGTGATCAAACAACTTGCTTGTTTTGGTACTGGTAAATTCCTTCTAGCAAGTTAAAAGACGGGAAAAAATACTTCATATCCAATTTTTTGCAGATCCAGGTTTCCGATTGTCTGGTTATCCGGCTGGTTTTTTATTTGGGTTGAGCAACAATTCAGGAAAATTCAATGAATATTTTTTTATCAAGCTCTGAAGCGAATTTGTCCCTGTTTGCCAAAATCACTCGGGCGAGACGCCCTTCATTTCCCTTCCTGGGATAATTCTGAGAATGTTCTCAATCGATTGAAATCGTGCCATGTGAAGCCCGGCATTGGTACCGCTGTCCGAATTGAGCTGAATAAAGAGGACAGTTTGTGTCTATAACGAGCATTTTTTCAAGTACCAAAAAGACCCGTTTAAATAATAATATGGGCAATACTTAGAAAATAAAGAGCTTTTTCTTAGTTTGACTGATATCTGTCACTCAATAGACCTAAATTACAAACGTAAAAAATTCAAGTTCTTTGCAAATTCATTTCTTTAATTGATCAAAACTAGAGGCTGTATTTACATCCTCTCATTCCTTAAAAAGCCATTCTGAACATGACATGACCTCTTCAACGTCAAACCAAGAAATTTTCCATTGGTGAAGTTGCTTACACCCCTCTAAAAACATCAACTCACTGAACTCTTTGATTTTGGCCTCGCTGGATTTCCTTCGAAATAAAACGTTGATTACGCTTCTCCTCTTGATCCATTTTTTTGGAGGAAGGAATCTTTTTGCCCAGACGGACTCACTACCGTCCATTTTCCAAAACTATGTCATGGAGACCTGGGACAATTCCAAAGGACTTCCTCAAAATGCTGTCTATGCCCTGGAAAAAGACAATCATGGATTCCTATGGATTGCTACCGAGGAGGGATTAGTCCGATTGGATGGGACCACTCCTAAAGTTTATGATCAGGAATCCCACCCCCTGATGCTCGAGCAGACGTACTATAGCTTTTTCAAAACTACTTCTGGAATCTGGGCTGCGGCAGACCGAAGTATCGTCCTTCTCGATAAAACCCTTCAGCAGGTCATCGATTGTGACCAAATCGCTAAAAACACCTGGATACGTGCTATAGCGGAGACTTCAACGAAAGACCTGTTAATAGGTACCCAAAAAGGGAGGATATTTCGTTGGAAAGCGGGCGAATTCAGCGAATTGCCATTCTGGAATCCTGCTGATTCGTTAGAGATTTTTAGTTTTTATTCCATTCAGCCTGAGAAAATTCTGGTAGGAACTACAAGGGGATTGTATGAGTTGGATTTGAACACCGAAAAATCAACGCTCATTTCGGGAGAGTCATTGGTTGCGCATCGCATAGTGGGTACACCGCAGGCGCTATTTGTCTCTGATCCCAATCAGGGTATTTTCCGGTTAAACGATGCTTACCAAACGGATCTGATTTTATCCTACAAGGATTACCCAGATATTGGGATAAGCAGTCTGTGGGTAGATGCCAAAAACCAGATTTGGGCAGGATCCCTCGAAAAAGGATTACTTGTCTTCGATGGTAAGACTGTCTCAAGGTTTACTTTTCCCGAACTGAAAAACTACACCATTCGGAAAATCATCAAAGAAGACAATGCGCTCTATCTGGGTACCTTGGGAAAGGGGCTGGCTGTAGTTAAGTCAGCCAAAGTCCAACAGCTGGATTTTGAGGCGCTCAAAGAGAAAAATATAAAGGCAATCTTCCAGGCAAAAGATAGCAGCTACTGGATCGGAACACGGACCAACGGGCTCCACCGAATCAAAGGAAAGTCCATTCGATCATTTACTGCTCGAGATGGATTTGCTGAGCTAAGTGTGACGACCCTCGCGGAATCAAAAGGTAAAATATTTGCGGGCTCTCCTGCGGGAATCACGGTCATAGACTCTAAAAACCTAAATATCCTTGACACGATCAATACCAAAGATGGTCTTAAAAGCGAGTATGTTCAGGTCATCTATGAGGACTCCAAAGGGTGGTTATGGATTTTGACCAGATTCGGGGCAATTCACTATATCGACCTTCAGGGCAACTTAAAAACGATAGCGCTACCTGACAAAAATGCCAGAACGAGTTTTGTTTCCCTCGAAGAACTTAAAAATGGACAGATCTTGGTCGGCTCGATCAATGGAGGGGTTTTTAGAATCGAAAAAGACAGGATCGTGGAGAATTTTCCTCTGCCTCTTTCTCCCGGCGAGGATGTGGTCTATGATATCTACGAAGATCCAAAAGGTGATCTCTGGTTTGCCACCCATGGAGGAATTATTTTTTATTCCCAGGGAAAATTTAAGTCTTTGAAAAAGTCAAATGGCCTCAAGTCCAAAAGTGTATATAGCATCACTCCGGACCTTTCAAACGGGATTTGGATCACCAATAATTTTGGGGCACAGTATTTTTCCGGCCCTGAACTGGAGTATTTCAAAGAAGCTCCCAATTCGGATTTCTTTCTGGGTTCTACGCTTTATACGGATAAGTTGGGATTGCCCAATTCGGAAGCAAATGGTCTGATTTTCCCTTCTTCGATCCGTGACTTTGAGGGTAATATTTGGATACCAACGGTAGAAGGGGTCGGCATTATCAACCCACTTACCAGCTTGGATTCGACTAATAAACCAACAAATTTCGTTTGGGATGAGCTCACCATCGGTGACCAGGCGATTCCCATTCAAGATGAAATCAGAATCCCTAAAGGAGTTAGGATGTTTCAGGTGTCCTTTAGTTTGATAGATTTCGAAAATCCCTCCCAATACTCTCTTTTCTACAGATTAGACAAGAAATCAGGTCCTTGGACCCCGATTAAGGATCAGCGGCAACTCAATTTCAATGGCTTAGCCCCTGGCAAATATGATCTGGAGCTTATCATTCTCAGGTATGGTCATCGTGAAGCTACCTTTACCATCCCCATTCTAGTGGAAGCTTCTTTTTTTGAAACTCCCTTATTTTGGCTTATAATAGTCCTCCTGAGTATTCTTTTGATCTATTTCACTTTTCAAAACTACTTCAACAAACGCATGAAAAATGAGCTCGAGTCAAAAGTGAAACTAAGAACCCAAGAACTCAGCCAGACCAATGAAAAGTTGAAAGACGCGGTCAAAGAAATCGAGAATCAAAACTCGCTGTTAAAAGAAATTACCTGGAATCAATCACACCTGGTCCGAGCTCCACTGACCAAAGCGATGGGAATCAATCAGCTATTGATCAAATATCCGCACTATTCGAAAGTGGCCAAAAGCAAGGAACAACTGGAAGTAGAACTTTTGGAAACACTTAGACAATTGGACCAAATTGTGAAGGAGACGCACGCTATTTCAGAAAATTTAAAAAAGAGGGATGGAAATTAGACCAAAAGTCTTCCTAATCGACGATGATGCGGGAGTTCTTTTTCTCCATGAGATCATCGTGACGGAAACCCTCCTTCACCCCAATCCTGAGGCATTTTCTGATGCCAATGAGGCGTTAACCTATCTGTCCACTTTTGACCACCCATCCACCAAAGTTCTGATCTTTTTGGATCTCAATATGCCTATCATGAATGGCTGGCAGTTTTTGGAAAAATTGGAAAGCGAAATTCAAAAAGCAGATGTAAAAGTGATCATCGTCACTTCATCGCTTAGCATTTCCGATCGAGAAAAGTCAAAGCGATATAGCAGTGTGATCGATTTTTGGGAAAAACCCTTGGATGAAGATCAGGTAGAACGACTCATGGACAAGTTGGGCAATTGGCTAGAGCTCAATTAATATCTTTTGCGCAACTGTAAAAGCTTCAAAGATTAGATGATTAGCCGCAATGATGCCAGTTGCATTATTCCTTGGTAAGCCGGCTGGAAGACCGAAGTTTCCTGATTCTGATCCTTTTAGCAGTCAATTAGCCGTAATTTTGCTGATCCTGGTAAGAAAGAGGATGTACAAAAAGACTAAATTACTGAACCGGATCCTCAGTAAGTTAAAATGAAAAATCTGATTACACTCGTTTTCACGTGGATAGGCAATCATCTGGCTGCACAGCAAGTGGAGATTGTAGGAGAACAGGATCAAGAACGTAACCTAACCCTTTTTGCTTTCAATAAGGACGCAATCCCCTAGACCATACAAATCCAGTTTGCCCAGTTGCAAAATCTGGAATCGCTGGAGGGAGAACTGCTCTACAAAGTAGCCAAGCCCGGCAAAAGCACCCTGGTCAAGTTGCAATCCATCTATAGCAACGTTCAGATCAGTTTCAGATACAATACCAAGCTCTACAAAGGGGACTTTCAGCAGCCAATCACATTCAGTTCCCCTTATTTGATCCCGGTGGAAAAAGGCATTTTGGTAAGCATGAGACCCCTTTTGGCCAATCAAAAAGTGCCGGAAGACCGTCGGTATACCGCTGTGGGATTTTTCTTTGATCAGGCTGCCACAGTTTGTGCACCCAGAAAAGGAATCTTCTCAGAAATCAAAATGGATGTCACCAAAGCGCCTGAAGGCCCGGCTGACTTCTCCTCTGAAAACTATGTGGAGATCTACCATCAAGACGGTTCCTTTACCCGATTGTCAGGATTGAAAGCCAATTCAGCTAAAGTGACCGTGGGCGAAATAGTCATCCCTGGCGAGGCCCTTGCTGAGTCTTCTCCTCAAGCCAACTCTCCTCAGCACCATGTCAAAATGATCCAAAGCCGATGGGAAATGGAAGTCAATGGAGAGACTTGGGTGAATTTCCCGGTGCTGATTCGTTCTGAAAGTGAAGAACTGCTCAGCGACAAAGCTTCGGAAAACCTCAAATCCACCCATCCTGAGGAATTGATTGCCAAAGAATTGGACAAAAAGGAATTGAAGAAGTATCTGGGGAAGTGAGGTGTATACTTTCCTTAACACTATTAAAAACCAATTGATTTTCAGGGTTATAACAAGGATTTTTTCTATCCTGAATTAAGATTGGTACCTTGATTGAACCTAATCAACTTTGCACTTCTAATTTAAAAAAACCAACACCATGAAAATCCTCTTATCCATCCTTAGCCTCCTAGCCATGAGCAACTTTGCACAAGCCCAATCTCCCATCGACGACATGGTCAAAGACTGGGAGCGCGCCAAAGCCTACACAAAAGAATACCTCGATGCCATGCCGGCCGAAGGCTATGCCTTGAAACCAACTGCTGAAATGCGATCCTTTGCCCAGCAAATGCTTCACCTGACAGACGGGAATTACGGATTTGCATCCACTGCTACCGGAGTAGCCAGTCCGGTGGGAATGGGTGAATCCGAAAAAGCTGCAGATCAGTCCAAGGAAAACGTGACCAAACTGGTAATGGCAGGCTACGATTTTGTCATCAACAGCATCAAAACCATGACTCCTGCCCAACTGAATGAAGCCACCAAACTGTTTGGCCGCTTTGAAATGACCAAAGGAAAAGCCCTGGAAAAATGCTTTGAGCATCAGACCCACCACCGAGGTCAGACGACAGTTTACATCCGCTTGGCCGGCGCGACTCCTCCTCAAGAGAAGTTGTTTTGATCTTCTGAGTAAAAATCCATCCTAGTGAGAGACAACTTTTCCAAAGTTTTAAACTTTGGAAAAGTTTGGTCAACTCACCGCCCCGGTTAGTGTCCCTACTAACCGGGAATTTTAAAGTGAGTGAAGACCCTCACTTAGGCAAAGATGGAATTACCAAAGAAAGTCCTACTGTTTTCCAACATTCCACATTGTTTGATTTCCGCAAGCTTTGGTTTGAATGAAGTAATTTTTTAAATCCGGGTTGTTGAATTTTGTCTCACCATGCGATGGCTTCGCAATAGATGGTTGACCGGTGATGGCAATACCATGTACCGAATCCCAATACTCTTTGGGTAAGGCACCTGCCAACAGAAAAGCTGATTCTCCAAAAGCAACTACTTTTTGCCTACCTCTATAAATCTCAGGACTGTCCAGAACAACCCTAACTTGAAATTTCGGGCCTCTCGGTTAATTTAGATTCACAATTCCCAAACATGGAGTCCAGATTTCTCAAGTTCCTGATCCTTATATTTTTGTCCTCCGACCGGATCTAGGCTCAGGAAAAAATAGCATCGGACACCCTGCCCATTCGGGAATTGGGAGAGCAGGTGGTCACTGCCTCCAAACAAGAAGAAATACTGCTCAAAAGCCCTGTCAGTGTGGAAAAACTGACTTTAGCATCCATTCATCAATCTGCCCAACCCGGTTTTTTCGAGGCGATTCAAAATCTAAAAGGACTCCAGGTCATCACTCCAAGTCTGGGATTTCGGGTGATCAATGCCCGGGGTTTTGCACACACGATCAACATCCGTTTTATCCAACTGGTGGATGGAGTAGACAATCAAGCGCCTCACATCGGTGCTCCCATTGCCAACTCCCTTGGTCCCAATGACTTGGACATCCTATCGGTAGAGATCATCCCCGGCTCCGCCTCCGCTCTGTACGGAATGAATGCGATCAATGGTATTGCCCAGTTCATCATCAAAAATCCCTTTGACTTCCAAGGGATTTCCATCAACCAAAAAATCGGGGTTAACAACGTCAACTCTCCTGATTCCAAATCAACGCCTTTTGCAGAAAGCAATCTGAGAATTGCCGAAGTCTGGAAAGAAAAATGGGGTATCAAACTCAATGGTACCTGGATGCAGGCACCGATTGGTATGCCAACAACCGAATGGACCTGAATCCCCTTGCCAACAGCTCCACCGGATTATCCGGAGAAGATAATCCAGGCGCTGACCTGGTCAACCAGTATGGAGATGAGGCTCCCAATCGAAGAACGCTGACCTTAAATGGGGTCCGGTATGTGGTCAGCCGCACCGGCTATGCCGAAAAGGAAGTCGCAGATTACGGGCTGAAAAATCTGAAAGTCGACGTCTCTCTTTTCTTCCGGCCAAAAAAGCATCTCGAGCTATCGTACACTTTCCGTGCTTCTCAACAGGACAACATCTACCAACGAACCAACCGATTCCGATTTGACGATTACCGAACCCAGCAACACGCCTTTTCTTTTCAGTCGCCCAACCATCCTGATTTTCAGCTGATGTACGGGCTGGACTATCGGGTTTACACGATCGTGCCGGATGGCAATTATTTCATCAATCCCGAAGAATCCGGCGAAAATCTCCAATACTGGAAAACAGGGGGATTCCTTCAGGCCTGCCAGTCGTTTGGGCAAGACCGGATTAAAATTAATGGGGTGATCCGGGTCGAGAAAAACCAGTATTTCGAACCCAAACTGAATCCCCGACAGAACTTGGTGTTTAGTCCGAAAGAGGATCAGTCCTTTCGATTTTCAATCCAAAGCGGCTACCGATTCCCGAGTATTTTTGAAGGTTTTTCCACCATCAACAGCTGGGGGAGAAAGCGAATTGGGGGCTTGCCGATCATGTCTTCCGGAATTTTCGAAAACAGCTACACCCAAGCCTACATCACGCAGTTTCAGCGTGCCGTGCAGTCAGATATCAACACTCAAGGGTTAAGTTTGGCTCAGGCGGTCGAAGCCAACGAGGACCTTTTGGCAAAAAACGACTACACCTATTTGGAGCCTGAGCAGGTGACCAGCTTGGAATGGGGCTATCGGGCCTCACTGGCAAAGGGCAAGCTTTACTTGGATGTGGATTTTTACCTGAATCAGTACCAAAACCTGATGGCCCAGCTGGATGCCAACGTCCCGAAAATCCTGAATCCGGATAGCCTCGGCTATTCCTTTTTGCAAAACTCCACTCAGGATCTCTACCGACTTTGGACCAACTCCAAAACAGAAGGCACAAACTATGGAGGAAGCCTGAGCCTGAGCTACACTTTCTACAAAAGCTTCCTGCTCAGTGGCAACTTCACCTATGCCAAGCTTTCCAGTCAAACCCGTGGCGATGGCTTGGAGGACGGCTTCAATACCCCGGAATGGATCTACAACCTCTCCCTAGGAAATCCCTCGGTGTACAAATCGCTAGGATTCCAGGTCAACTTCCGTCAGCAGGCAGAATTTCTCTGGGAATCTGCCCTTGCCACGGGTTGGGTTGAGGGCTATTCCACCCTGGATGCACAGCTCACAGCGGGGATTTTCAAAAATTCAGGAAGTCTCAAGATCGGCGCTACCAATGCACTCAATCGCTACTATTATTCCTTTTTGGGCGGACCGGCGATCGGAGGGTTTTATTACACCAGTGTGACGATTGAGTTTTAATTCGATAGGGAAGGCAATACTTAATTTCAGGTAGGGCACCCTCAATTCAGCGACTTCCGATATTCTCTTGTTAGTATTCGCGCCTGCTGATTGAAGAGTTTGGAAACTTAAAAGTCCTTTAACAAGGATCGTAAGACAAAGAAAAAAGCATGGAGAACAAATCCTCCATGCTTTTTTTGATAAGATTCATTCCAGATGGAATCACTTATCCGGCAACGCAAAAGCCATAATTGACCCTGAGGGATTCTCTTTGGTACCCCCTACCGAAAGGGCAACATATTGTTTCCCGTTGACAAAATAGGTACACACATTTGCGTTGTTGGCCGCAGGTAAAGCGGTTTCCCAAACCATTTTGCCGGTTTTGGCATCAAAAGCCCAAAGCTTTTTATCTTCTGACCCGCTGATAAACACCAAACCTCCTGCCGTCACCATCGGCCCGGATCGACCTAATAATCCGGTAAGCGGGCCTCCAGGTTCCTGAAGTTTTTCATCATTACCCAATGGGATTTGCCATTCATATTCTCCTGTGGAAAGATTCAGTGCGCTCAGGGTGCCCCAAGGGCCTTTCATGGCTGGATTTCCGCTTGGACCTGACCATGTTCTGTAGGCAGTGATATTCCCGTATCGTACCGGTTTTTCTTCTGCCGAAACTTGACCGGAAGAGCTATTGCCTTGATCTACTTTCTCATAGAGATATGAGATAATGGCAGTCTGTTCCGCATCAGTCAATACCCCAGCATAGCCCGGCATCGCTCCGCCACCCATTTTCACTTTATTCAGCGCTTGATTTTCAGGCATTTTATCTTTAAGGCCGACTAGGGAGGGAAACGTTGGAGGAATTCCCTGCTTCTGATCCCCATGACAGGTAGCACAATGCTGATTATAAACTACCCGTCCGGCTTCAAAGATCGAGTTGTCGCGCGCAGCAAAGTGCTTGTCGATATCCACGATGGTTTGGATTTCTGGCAGGTTGTTCCCCCGGATGTAGAGGTAAGTGGAGTTAGGATCAAAAGCCGCTCCACCCCAGTTAGCCCCACCTCGGGTTGCGGGTAGGGACAAGGTTCCTTTCAAATCCGGTGGCGTAAACAAGCCTTCATATCTCACGGATCTGAATTGCTGCAGAATCGCCTGATAGTCTTCCTCAGAGTAATAGCTCAAATCCTCTTCTGTCATAAACCGCTTGACAAATGGAGCCGGCTTCAGCGGGAAAGGCTGTGTGGGCCAGGTCTCCTCGCCCGGAAGATTGGATTTGGGAACAGGGCGCT